>Ga0307988_1001580_pt1 | contig 12594 bp, 11 predicted proteins | sample EllFjometagen183_FD_203166 | JGI IMG/M metagenome (GOLD analysis project Ga0307988, IMG submission 203166) | Marine microbial communities from Ellis Fjord, Antarctic Ocean - #183 | ecosystem: Environmental > Aquatic > Marine > Unclassified | place: Southern Ocean | collected 2014-10-08 | reverse complement strand
CTGGAACAAACAGCGAGAGCCGTACAGCTCGGTTCACTTTGCGGACTGGGCAAAACCGCTCCGAATCCAGTATTGTCAACTTTGAAATATTTTCGTGAAGAATATGAATCACATGTATTCAAGAAAGTTTGTCCGACCGGCGAATGCAAAGCGCTGGCTCAACCGGAAATAGATCCAGAAAAATGTATAGGCTGTACTGCCTGTGTTCGCAAATGTCCGGTAGATGCTATCAGTGGTGAAAAACGTAAAGCACATTATCTTGACGCTGAAAAATGTATCAAATGCGGTGTGTGTAAAGAAACTTGTCGCTTCGACGCAATATTGGGATTATAATCTAAAACAGGGAATTTTTTATTATGGAAACAAAACAAACACTTACACTTAACGGACGTGAAGTCGCGATAAACGACGAACGTAATATGCTTGAATTGATTAGGGCTGCCGGAATTGACTTACCGACATTCTGCTATCATTCTGAACTCAGCATTTACGGTGCCTGCCGTTTATGCATAGTTGATGTTGAAGGACGTGGAGTCATGGCTTCTTGTTCTACCAAGCCGGAAGCAGGTATGGTTGTCCGCACAGATACACAGGAAATCCGCGAAATGCGGAAAATAAATGTGGAACTTCTGCTCGCTAACCACAAACGTGAATGTCCATCTTGCTCACGCAGTAGTAATTGTTCTTTGCAGGATTTGGCGCGGCGTTTAGGCGTTGAAGACATACGTTACAAACAACGTAAGGATTACGTACCTGTAGATAAATCTTCATATTCTCTCGAACGTGACCCAAATAAATGTGTTCTTTGTGGAGACTGCGTTAGAGTTTGTTCTGAAGTCCAAGGCATTGGCGCTATTGGTTTTGTTGACCGTGGTTCTTCTGCTAGAGTCGCTCCGGCATTTGACAAGGATCTAGGCGAAGTCGAATGTGTAAATTGTGGTCAATGCGCCGCGGTTTGTCCGACTGGTGCAATTGTACCATGCCAGAATCGTGATGATGTCTGGGAAGCTATTTATGACAAAAACAAAACGGTTGTTGTTCAAATAGCTCCGGCCGTCCGTGTCGCTCTTGGAGAATATTTCGGTTTCAAACCTGGAATTAATGTCGCCGGAAAATTAGTCAACGCTCTTAAGATGATGGGCTTTGACCAGGTTTACGACACTTGTTTCAGCGCCGATATGACTATATTTGAGGAAGCAACAGAATTCATTGATCGTTTCACAAATAATAAGAATTTGCCTTTGGTCACAAGCTGTTGTCCAGCATGGGTCAAGTATGCGGAAATTTATTTCCCAGACATGCTGAATAATGTTTCAAGCTGTAAGTCTCCTCAGCAAATGTTCGGTTCTATAGCTAAAAAGATTTTACCCGAACAGCTTGGAGTGGACAAAAAAGACTTAGTTGTTATTTCAATCATGCCTTGTACGGCTAAAAAATCTGAAGCAGCTTTAGACAAATTCAAAGTTGATGGGATTCCTGAAGTAGATAAAGTTTTGACTACGGTTGAGATTGGTAGAATGATTAATTCAATGGGAATCAACTTTGAAGAACTTGAGCCGGAAGCATTTGATATGCCGATGGGCTTCAGTACTGGTGCCGGAGTTATTTTTGGCACGACGGGCGGAGTCATGGAAGCGGCTTTACGTTATGCGGTTGAAAAAATCGAAGGTAAGGCTTTAAAATCTGTAGACTTCAAAGCAGTTCGTGGGCTGGATGAACTCAAGGAAGCTACTTTAGATGTCGCAGGGCATAAAGTAAAAGTCGCAATAGTTCACGGTTTAAAGAAAGCCGGGGAACTATTCAAGGACATCAAAAGCGGCAAAGCCAAATATGATTTCGTTGAAGTAATGGCCTGTCCGGGCGGTTGTATCTCTGGAGCCGGTCAACCGATTTCACATAAAGCTTCTGTCAAGGATTTGCGGGCGCGTGGAATTTACGCGGCGGACAAACAACAACAGTTGCAGAAGTCTCAAGATAACTACCTCGTCAACAAGTGTTATGATGAACATCTTGAGGGCAAGCCGGGATCACATGAGGCACACACACAACTACACACAAAATATGAGGATCGTAGTCAAATATTTGACTTAGACAATGTATAAGCCCCCTGTACCTCCGTCGGTTGTTGTTCGCAATGGCTGACGGGGGTTTTTATTATTATAGTACATATCTACCGTCATCAAGATATCCATGCAATTGAGTAAATCAAATTTGCAGTTATCGCTAAAATAGTAATATGTATTTATTTATTTTTAAATATTTCTTTTGCTTTCATATTCTCCCAAATAAGTATAGAAGATAGCCTTGCAAGCGTTATTGTAAGTATTTTTAATTGAAAATGTACAAAATGTACTTATATTTAAATATGAATTAAATCAATATGGAGTTTGGGTATGATAAATTATAGTGTAATAGTTCCTGTTTACAATGAAGCAGAGACACTCCAGCCTTTATGTGAAAGACTGCAAAAAGTACTTTCCGAATCAGGGAAAGAATTTGAAATCATCTTTATTGACGATGGATCTTCTGACGACTCTTTAAAAATAATGGAAAAACTTGCTGACTCCGACTCACATGTGAAGTATATTTCTTTAGGGGCAAACAAAGGTAAATCAATAATATACAATATCGGCTTTGAGTATTCATCTGGAGACATTATTATCACTATAGATGCCGACCTGCAGGACCATCCTGAAGAAATTCCAGCATTAATAAAGGAACTTGAAAACTATGACATGGTCATCGGCAGAAAGTCAGGGCGTCTGAAAAACGAACCTCTAAAATCGATTCCTTCAAAGTTTTTTAATCTTCTAAAACGCAGTCTGTTCGGCCTCAATATCCATGATTCAAACTGTGGTTTAAAGGTCATGAAACGGGAAGTTACTGAACGCCTGAGTCTTTATGGTGATCTTTATCGTTTTATTGCTGAGTTGGCGTATGCGTCAGGTTTCAAAATCACCGAAGTGCCAGTTAAGCATTCAGCGCGTGTAGCCGGAAAGAGTAAATACGGTATAAGCCGTTTCAATACCGGATTGATGGATCTTTTAACAGTCAAATTTCTAATTTCATTTTCCAACAAACCTTTACACTTTTTTGGTGGAATAGCTTTAATCCTGCTGTTCGCAGGTGGGGGATTAGAGATATATGCTCTTATTATGAAGATTGCCGGATCAAATTTCAGCACTCATCTCGCGGCAATTATCACTGGCGTCATGCTGATAATTGTCGGTGTTCAACTATTATGTGTTGGACTGCTCGGTGAAATGTTCGTGCGCTTTAATCAAAATTCCCAAAATTTCAGGATTCAAAAGAAAAAAGGATTTACAGATTGAAAGACTCAAACCCTTCCATATTAGAAAACAGGTCAAATTATAAAAAATTTAAAACGCCTAATCCTGTTGTAAAATTTCTGCTCAATAATTTTTATTCAAAAATAAAAAATATTGTCTCTGAAATAGAATGTACGTCATTCCTGGATGCAGGCTGTGGTCAGGGAATGACCCTGCAATATCTCGCAGATATGCTCCCGGCTAAAGTTAAGGCATTCGATTTTGATCCCGCGTGTATTGAATACGCAAAAGAAAAATTCCCATCTGTAGATTTCTGTGTTGCTGACATAAGCAAGCTGCCTTTTAAAGATAAGTCTTTCGACCTGAGTATCTGCCTAGAAGTACTTGAGCATTTGCCGAGCCAGAAAAGGGAATGCAGGAATTATTACGGATCACTAAAAATCATATTATACTGTCAGTACCGCATGAACCTTATTTTACCTTAGGAAGCCTTATGCGAGGCAAATATTTAAAATCCTTTGGAAGACATCCTGAACATCTACAAGCATGGAGCTCTCGCAGCTTTGGAAATTTTCTGAACGAATGCAATGTTAAACACAAAATCTTTAAATCATTCCCCTGGCTGATTGCTGTTATTGATGTCCCAAAATAGACTGATGCTTATTGCGGAACTGTCTTGGAGAAATACTGTGTCGCCTTTTGAAAGCATAGGAAAAAGCGAATTCATTGGAGTAATTCAGCCTTTCAGCAATAGTCCGCAATGGATAACTGCTGGATAAAAGTAAATGTTTCGCTTCCTCCATTCGAATATTGAGCAACATTTGTTTTGGTGAACAATTGAATACTTTGCGCATATAGCGCTGAAATGTTGATTGCGACATTCCTGCCTGCTGTGCCAATTCCGGAACCTGCCATTCCCGCGAAATATCTTGACGAACCGCTATCCAGATGCTATCCACTGTTTCCCGCAAATTATCCTTACGCTTAATTGAATTTCTTTCCAAAATTCGTTTAAGAGTTATATTTATCAATTCAGCATAATTTTTCGCCGCAACTTCCGTATAAAGAGCATTTTTGCTGTGCATGCGTTCGTGCTCATGTAAATATCCCTCCATTGCCGCAGTCATTTCGGGGAATTGATAAAGGTCATGCCAATAAGATACTTTGTTAGCAAAACCCTCCATGTAAACTGTACTTTTTTCAATATAAAACCAGATAATATCCCAACAGTCATCTTCAACATAAAATGTATATGAAAGCCCCGGTGGATGGACAATTATTGAACCGCCATCAAGCAGATATTTTTCACCATTTGAGGAAATTAGAGTTCCTTCTCCTCTTGTAGTAATAATCACCATATATCTTTGAGATAGACTGGGCATACCAACCTGATAACCTCGGCGCAGATTACTAACTCCTGAATACAATATGCCGTTCTGCTGTAGAGAATCCGCTGAAGCGTGAGCTATATTCAAGTATCGCTCCCGACAACTTTTCGGGATATTGCTTATTTTTATAATGTTTTTGACTTTTTTCATAATTTACTTAAGTTCAATATCATATTATACTTACTATTAATATAATGTTAATTCACAAAAAATCAAACTGGAGCAGGATATGAATAAACGAGATGTAGTAATAGCCGCGCTGAATGGAGAAGAAGTTCCTTATACTCCATGGCAGATGGGATTCACCTTTGAGTCACTGCAAAAATTAGAGGCGCATTACGGTGATAATATAAATAAAGTGCTGGGTAATCATCTTGTGGGTAGCTCAGTATATCCTGCCCAAAAAGACATAGGCAATAATCGACATAAGGATTTTTTCGGTGTAGTATGGGATCGTACAGAAGATAAAGATATAGGTATTGTCGAAGGCTGCCTGCTACCTGAAGCAAACTTGGATAATTATACTTTCCCGTCAATGGATGGTATTAAAAAATTTCATACTACAGAAATAAAAAAAATACAAACTTCAGAAGCAAAAGAACATTATAGATTTGCTTCTCTGGGATTTTCATTATTTGAACGTGCATGGACGCTGCGCGGTATGGAAAACCTCTTGATGGATTTCATCCTGAATCCTGAATTCGCCCACGAACTACTACGCAGTATTGCCGACTTGAATATCGCTGCAGTAGGCAATATGATAAACGAAGATATTGACGCGGTTATGTTTGGTGATGACTGGGGACAGCAGCATGGTTTAATTATGGGACCGGATCTCTGGCGCAAATTCATAATGCCGGAACTCAAACGCACATACGGCTTCGTCAAAGACCACGGCAAACGCGTTATTATTCATTCCTGCGGCGATGTCCAAGAGCTATTCGACGACCTGATAGACTTAGGGCTAGATTGCTTCAACCCATTCCAGCCGGAAGTAATGGATGTACATGCCCTGCATAGTAAATACAAAGGAAAACTCTCATTCTGGGGTGGGCTTTCAACTCAAAAAACTCTCCCTTACGGTTCAGTCAAAGATGTCAGAGCAGAGGTCGATTCTCTGCTCAAAATGGGACTTAAAGGTAATTATATTTTTGCCCCTGCTCATGCAGTGGAAGGCGATGTGCCGCTGGAAAACTTGCTGACATTCATCAAAATGGTGAATGAACAAGCAGGAATAAAATCTGATTAAAACTTAATTTTTATGCCGTTTTTATTGTATTCATGTACTTTTTGAGCTAAACTATATTGTACATGGAGGTTTGGCATGAATAAAATAAAGTCATTAGTTATTAACGAATCCGGCTTCACATTTGATCCTTTCACGGGGGAAACATTCACTCTGAATGAAACTGGAGCTGTGATTATTAGACAGCTTCGCGAAGATGCTCCGCTGGCAGAAATCACCGAAGAGCTTACAAAAACTTTCGACGTCAGCGCTGGAGATGCTTATACAGATATTCTTGAATTCCGTAATAAACTTGTGATTTACGGTCTGCTTGAGGTAAGTGCATGAGTAAACTGACAATCGGAGTAAGTGGAATCAACGCGACCAGTAATCCAGGGCCGGGAATACCTGTAGCCAAAAGCCTTAAAGAATCTGACATTGACTGCAAGCTTGTCGGCTTGAGTTACGATGTCAATGATCCGGGGCATTATCTGAGTCATTATCTGGATAAATCCTATATATTGCCCTACCCTACTAATGGCTGGGATGGAATATACAAACGTTTGCAGCACATAAAAAAAGATTTCGGACTTGATGTAATTATTCCCTGTCTCGACGCAGAACTGCCGCTTTATATAAAATACGCTGACGAACTGAAAAAAATAGGGATCGAGACTTTTCTGCCGACGCAAAAACAATTTGAATTGCGCAATAAGGATAAGCTGACTGGTTTCGCTGAAAAAATCGGAGCGATTTATCCAAAGACCTGGAAGATATATTCTGCTAATGAATTATCCAAGATATTTGCAGATCATACGGAAGTCATGGTAAAAGGTCAGTATTACAAAGCTTACAAGGTGAACAATCTGGTTGACGCAACAAAATATTTCACTTCTATAGCCAAAGAATGGGGCTTTCCTATTTTGATACAGGAAGTCGTCAAGGGTGAAGAGCTAAACCTTATTGGAGTTGGTGACGGCAAAGGCGGCAATCTGGGAATGGTCGCTATTAAAAAACAAACTACAACCGATATTGGAAAAATATGGTCAGGGGTCACCATCACTCATGACGCTCTGACCAAAGTTGCGGAAAAATTTGTCAAAAAAACAAAATGGCGTGGACCTTTCGAGGTTGAATGTATTGTTGACGGAGATAAAATACAATTAATTGAAATAAATCCGCGTTTCCCGGCATGGGCATATTTTGCGACAGGAGTGGGAATAAATCTTCCCGAACAAATTATAAAATCTATTTTAAAACAGAAACCATCCAAAATAAATTCATATCCATCCGGCAAGATGTTTATTCGTTATACGGATGAAATTATATGTGATATAACACAATTCAGCAACCTAGTAACCGTAGGAGAAAATCATGTGTCCACAAACTAAAAAAGAATATCAGAAACCGGTTATTGTAAAAGTCCAAACTCAACTTTCAGAAAAACACGGAGTCGCAAGTAAATCATCGGATCGACTCGTGAGAGATAATATTGATGGTGTTTCAATTGAAAAACTCACTTCTGAATTTGGTTCACCTCTGTATGTTTTCTCTGAAAAACGACTGAAAGAAACTTATAAACGAAATTTCAAAGCTTTTTCCGAACGTTACCCGAAAGTCTGTTTTGCCTGGAGCTATAAGACAAATTACCTAAAATCAATATGTTCGCTTTTCCATAAATTCGGTTCAATCGCGGAAGTCGTTAGTGAATTTGAGTACGACAAAGCTAAAAATCTTGGAATCAAAGGTAAAGATATTATTTTTAATGGTCCTTACAAACCAATTCCGGCTCTTGAAAAAGCCGCTAAGGACGGTGCTAAGATACATTTAGATTCTTTTGATGAAATATCCGACCTCGAAGAAGTCGCGACAAAACTAAAAATGAAAATCCCGGTAGCTATACGGATAAATCTCGATGCCGGAGTCTATCCTCAATGGTCGCGTTTCGGATTCAATCTCGAATCTGGGCAGGCAATAGATGCTGTCGAACGCATCAAGAGCGGTGGAAAATTAAAATTAACCGGACTGCATTGTCATATCGGTACTTTCATACTTGACGCGAGTGCTTATTCCCGGGCAATTGATAAATTGATTGCTTTTTCCAAAAAGATAAAAGAAACTGCGGACTTTAAGATGGAATATCTTGACATGGGTGGAGGTTTCGCCTCAAAAAGCCATTTAAAAGGAGTTTATCAGCCCCCTGAAATTGCAGTACCTAATATCGAAGCATACGCGGATCAAATAACTTCCGCATTGTATCGCAACTGCGACAAAAAAGATCTTCCTATGCTCTATCTTGAAACCGGTCGTGCTATGGTTGATGAAGCCGGATTTTTAATTACTTCAATTGTCGCTTCAAAAAATATGCTTACCGGTCAAAGAGCTTATACAATGGATGCCGGAGTCAATCTGCTTTATACTTCAACTTGGTACAATTATAAAGTTGAAACTGATCGTTATGTTGACGGTATTTTAGAACCAGCTATCTTGAATGGACCTCTGTGCATGAATATTGATGTAATAGAGGAAAATATACTTTTACCTAGACTTGATCGTGGCACACGTTTAATTATATCGCCAATTGGGGCATATAACGCCACTCAATCTATGCAGTTCATCCATTGCCGTCCGGCAGTGGTAATGATAGGCGAAGACGGAAAGGTGGAAGTTATCCGTGAAAAAGAGAAACTCGAAGATATCGAAATCAATGAACGTTTACCTAAAAAATTCAACTTCAAGAAATAATTAATGAATAAAGTCAAAAACAGTTTTTTAATAACTTTTGAATCATTCTCTGAATTGATTTTCAGTTCAGGTTGGATGCTTGGAGCATTGGTTTTACTCCTTACTTTCTGCAATCCAAACATCGCAGCGGCATGTTTTACAAGCCTGTTTTCCCTGATGCTGTTTATTGTTATTCTGAGGATTGATTTTGACGATATTGCTCACGGCTATTATTTTTTCAATCCGATTCTCGTCGGCATGTCGGTCGGAGCGATTTTTGAGTTCAGTCCGACTTTGATTATCATAATCTGTATCAGTACGATTATGACTTTTTTGCTGACCTTGATTCTTGCCAGAATGTTTGGCGCCTACGGAGTGCCGGTTCTATCGCTACCTTTTGCGATTATCAGCACAGGCTTTTACCTAGCGGCCGCTGGATATAATAAATTATTTTCTTTAGCACTGTATGACATCAAAGTCCTTCCCGGTTTAGAAGCTCATATTCCTGATATAGCTGTTTACTTTCTAAAAGCTCTGGGAACAATTATTTTTATGCCGAACGTCCTCGCCGGACTAATAATATTTGCAATAATAATTTATAGTTCCAGAATTTTGGCGATTCATGCCATAATCTCATTTATCGCCGGAGTATTCATACATTCTCTCCTGTCCGCGTCATGGACTGATGCGATAAGCGATCCATACAGCTTTAATTATATACTTGTCGGACTTGCTCTAGGCGGAACATTTATCCTGCCATCACTGCGTTCATCGTTTATATGTATACTAGCGGTCGGAGTTTCGGTAATATTAATCGATGCAACAGCCGGGTTCGCCGAAACCTTTAACATCCCGGTATTCACCCTCCCCTTTAACTTTACGGTAATCCTTTTTGTCAGTGCTTTGCGGATAATCAAATACCCTGAATATAACTATGACATCAGGACTTCACCAGAGCTTTCACTCTCGTCAGCCACCGCTTTCAAACAGCGCTTTAAGCCAGATGAAGTCAGCATACTGCTTCCATTGAAGGAACAATGCGCGGTATATCAGGGGCAAAACGGCAATTGGACTCATAAAGATAAATGGAAATATGCTTATGACCTGGTAATCAATGGAAAAAATAATTCAATGCACTCCAGTGACGGAACCAAAGTCGAGGATTATTTTATTTTTGACAAAGAAATTCTAAGCCCGCTAAGCGGCTATGTTGTAAATTGTTCAGATATTCTTCCCGACAATCCTATAGGTAAACTGGATCATATTAATAACTGGGGGAATTATGTAATAATAAAAGACCTCAAAGGCAATTATATTGAAATAAGCCATCTTAAAAAAGGCTCTCTAAAAATTAAATTAAACGACTATGTAGAAGTTGGACAAACGATTGCACACTGCGGAAACAGCGGATATTCTCCATTCCCACATATCCATATACAAGCTCAAAAATCATATTTACTAGGCGATGACACTGTGCCGTTTAACTTTGCACTATATACAAGCAACGATGAAATCAAAATACAGGAAAAACCTAAAAAGGATGAACTAATAGAAGCTGTCGAATACAATACAGAATCATTTAATAATCTTTATTTCACAATCGGTGCTGTATATGAATACAATGTTTTTGTAAAAGGTCAGAAAAAATCAAAAGTTGAGTTTAAAGTGAAACGCAGCAGAGATCTATCAGGGCTACTTTTCCTTGAAGATGAAAGAGGTTCTAAATTATATTTTTCCATTATGAACGGAACATTTTATATATATGATTATATTGGCAAAAAATCTTCATACCTAAAAGTCCTGTATTCCGCAATCCCGAGATTCCCATTAATCAAAAAAGATGAATTCAGTTTCAAAGATCATCTTCCTCTGCACATTGTAAGTTCCGGTCTAAAATACGCATGGACATCAATATTATGCTGGCTGATTCCATGGTTCAAATCTCCTTGCGGCGAATGGCATTACGACAAGAAAAATTCCTTAACAGGAACGATTTTCGAGGGTAAAAAGCAAATTAAAACAAAATTAATTTTTGACAACAATAATGGTTTCAAACTAATTGAAGCCGGAAACATAAAACTCATATCAGGAGAAGAATAATGAAAAAATATGTACAAATTGCATGTATGATTCTATTTGTGTCAGCGTTGACAGTCAATGGGGCAAACACACGCTCGACTTCAAGCACGACAAAATCAATTATAGAAAAAATCAAAAAGTATAATTCAAAAAGAATTACAAGTCTCCTGACTTTATACAAAAAAAAACCTAGAAACGCAATGCTCAATAATCGACTTGGTTATTTATATTATGCTATCGGGAAATATAAAAATTCAGAATATCATTATAAACAAGCAGTCACATATAATGACAAAAATATTGAAGCCAGGCTCGGACTTTACCTCCTCGCTACGGCAAATAAGAATTATGCGAAGGCCGAAGCTTACTGCCGGGAAGTAAGAAGTATTGACAACCTGAATTATTATGGAAATCTATATCTTACTTATGCCCGCATGGCACAATACAAGTACAAAAAAGCTGAAATTGTATGTAAAAAAATGTTAACTATTTATCCATGCGATACAACTTTCCTCAGGCTTTTAAAACTAAATTACACTTACCAAAAACAAAGCAAGAAAGCCCGGAAAGTTCAATCTGATATAGAACTGCTAAGATAGAAAATAAAAAAGCGAATGTAACGCTTGGAGAAGAAAATGAAAACAAAGTATTTTAAAATTATATGCCTAATTCTATTTATACTTACGGCAAATTCAGGATTCACCAAACCAAAGCGTCCTCCTCTACGTTCATGGAAGAAGCCAAGCTATAGTACAGCCAAAACAAGTTATAAATCAACCACAGTTGAAGATTTAAATCCAGGCAATACAAAAACAACTTCAATAAGCAGCAAAAGTAGCACTACAGAAAAAATTAAAATTCTGCTTTCTGTACTAAAAAAAGACCCTGCAAATCCAAGCATCAACAATCGGCTGGGGTATTTATATTATTCCACAAAAAAATATAAGCAAGCTGAATATTATTACAAAAAAGGAATCGCATACAACGCAAAGAATATTCAAGCCCGGCTCGGGCTTTATAATATCAACATGCTAAATAAAAACTATGCAAAAGCCATAGCTTACTGTCGGGAAGTAAGAAGGATTGATAATCTAAATTACCACGGTAATCTATATTTAATTTATGCTCGCATGGCACAAAAGAACTATAAAAGCGCAGCGGCAACGTGCAAAAAAATGTTATCAGTATATCCGTCAGATAAAACTTTCCTCGGGCTTTTAAAGCTGAACTACACATATCAAAAACAAACAAGCAAAGCCCAACAAATACAAACCAAACTAGATATTCTAAGATAAAAAGTTGATGCCGTAGATGTAGCTGAGGCAGTAGTATATTCCGGCTAATATGAAAAGTATTCCGGTGATGTGGCGAACCCAGATTTCGGTTTTAGTAAGACAATTAAAGACTTTGCTGAGATATTCGCCTCCGAAAGCGATTAAAAAAGCGAAGAATATGACTGGCAGAGCGGTTCCTATGCCATAAAGCGACGGCAGTATATATAAGCTTGAATGTTTGAGCGACAAAGGAATTAAAGCACCGAAAAACAAGCCTGCCGATACCGGACAAAAAGATAAGGCGAAAAGTACTCCTAGAGGCATGGCAAACCACACTCCGTTTTTCTCCGCTTTCTTTTGGATATCGTTCCCAAAAAAATTAAAAGAAAGCTTTTCTCCAATCATTCCTAAGAGAATCATTCCAAGAAGAATTAAAATCGGGCCAAGTGCTTCGTTAAGATATTGTTGCAGGAAACGAGATATTTCACCACTAGCCATCAAGCCCGCGACAATTCCAGCCCCGAGAATCATATAAGTTAAAGTACGACCGATGGTATACAGTATGCCGGATAAAACAACTCCGCGTTTATTGCCCATTTGTCGTCCAATGAAGG
>Ga0307988_1001576_pt1 | contig 12611 bp, 15 predicted proteins | sample EllFjometagen183_FD_203166 | JGI IMG/M metagenome (GOLD analysis project Ga0307988, IMG submission 203166) | Marine microbial communities from Ellis Fjord, Antarctic Ocean - #183 | ecosystem: Environmental > Aquatic > Marine > Unclassified | place: Southern Ocean | collected 2014-10-08 | reverse complement strand
AGAACTCTCGGGAACATTGTATTTACCGGCAGGTTATGACAAAGCAAAAAAGGAAAAACTTCCAATGATACTTTGGGCTTATCCGCGTGAATTCAAAGACGCTTCAACTGCGAGCCAGGTAACTTCATCGCCTCATACTTTTACATCTCCATATTATGGTTCTCCGGTATTTTGGGTGACACAAGGTTATGCAATTTTAGATGCTGCTGCATTCCCAATTATTGGTGAAGGCGACAAAGAACCCAACGATTCGTTCCGCGAGCAATTAGTTGCAAACGGCAAAGCTGCCATCGACGCGGTTGACAAACTTGGTTACATCGACCGAAATAAAGTTGCTGTTGGAGGACATTCTTATGGTGCTTTTATGACAGCAAACCTTCTCTCCCATTGCGATTTATTTGCGGCTGGAATTGCCCGAAGTGGAGCATACAATCGTACATTAACACCTTACGGTTTTCAAAGCGAAGAACGCAGTTATTGGGAAGCTCCGGAAGTTTACTACACCATGTCGCCATTTATGCATGCCGATAAAATGAAAACACCGCTGTTATTAATCCATGGCGAAGCAGATAATAATTCTGGAACTTATCCTTTGCAAAGTGAACGTTATTTTAATGCCTTAAAAGGAATGGGCGCGCCGGTACGTTTAGTAATGTTACCAAAAGAAAGCCATGGTTACTCGGCACGAGAATCTGTTCTACATGTAATTTGGGAACAAGACCAATGGTTAGAGAAATGGGTGAAGAACAAAAAATGAAATCATAAAAAAAGACAGGTTAATTAGCCTGTCTTTTTTTATATATAATTTTTACGGATGCTTGTCTTCATTTTTACGTTGATCTCTGTATCTCTGCATCATATGCATTCTGAAATCATTTTCCGTTTTATACAGTTTTAACACTTTCTTAGGTGGTAAGATTGCAAGAAATTTATCGTTGTATTCTGTTACCAAAGTTCCTTCTTTTTGCATACTTCCAGCATAATCCTTTGTTAAACGGATAACTTCTTTTTCCGACAATGATTCTTCTGCTTCGCGTACTTTAGTTTCCAATTCGCGTCGTGCTTTCTGCGCTCCCCATCTTTCTTTTTCCATTTTATTATACACAGGCCAGAATTTTTCAGCCTCTGTTGGCGTCAATTCCAAATTCGATGTAAGAAACGATATTTTCTCAGTACGATATTTTTCCCTACGGTCTTCGTGAGAATTTCTTTGTGCATTTACATTCAATTGAGAAAAGAGTATAATGCCGCAGGTTATTAGAAAAATTATTTGTTTCATGATACAATTAATAATGGGTTGCTAAATAAATTTCATATTCAGAAACGTTGGTGTTAACGTAACTAATTAAATCTTCATCGCTAAATTCAACCGAATTGCTTGGTTCATCTAACAATGCATAGAACGAATTTTCATCAATTCCTTCTACAATACTCAAATAATCTAATTCGTTCATTTCTAATTCTTCGGTATTGCTTGCCACATTATTCGGCATAAATGATTTCAATGGCCAGTAAACCAGCATAAATATTAATGCAAAACTGGCTGCCAATCCTAAGGCTGGTTTTAAAATTCGAATTATTCTATTTTGTTTTTCAGGAATTGTCCTTTTTTCTGCTTCCAGCTTAACTTGTAAGCGAGCAGAAAAATTATCAAAATAATTGTCTGGAGTCCCATAGGGATTTTCCTTTTTTAGTTTTGATAATTCAGGTGCAATATTTTTTAGATCATCCATTTTAACCATTTTTTATTTGACTTTAACTACAGAAAAAGGTTTAATTACATCTCGTTAATCTCTCTTTTTAAGTACTCTTCTACTTTTTTTACTGCATGATGAAATGAGGCTTTCAGAGCACCTACCGAAGTATCGAGTACTTTAGACATATCGTCGTATTTCATTTCATCGAAATATTTCATATTAAAAACCAGGCGTTGTTTTTCGGGTAAACGCAAAATTGCTTCCTGTAATTTCAATTGAATTTTATCTCCTTCGAAATAAGGATCGGACATTAAATTATTCATCATATATTCACTCACATCATTCATCGGCACAAAATGACGTTTTTTATTCGAATTAATAAATGTGAGTGATTCGTTGGTAGCAATACGATACAACCAAGTATAAAGACTGGATTCTCCGCGAAAATTACCAACGCTTTTCCATACTTTTATGAAGGTATTCTGAAGTACATCATCAGCATCTTCGTGATTTATCACAATTTTTCGAATGTGCCAATATAACCGCTCTCGATATTTATTTACCAACGTATGAAAAGCAAGATCTCTTTTATTCTCTTGCTTTAAATCGGCAATCAATCCGCGGTCGTCATTATACATTCTACCTAAATTTACTTTGTGACACCTTAATCTTAAAAAGGTTTAATAAACTAAATTCTAAAATTTAAACCTTCTTCTTTTAGTTTATTATAAATTTCCATATCGAATGTAAATAATTTTGCTGCTCGATGGGCTACATTTGTTTGTTTTTCATTCGTGTCAACTAAAAGTTTCATGTTATTAATTTTCTTTCTGAAATTTCGGGTATCCAGTTTTGTATCTAAAATAACTTCATACAAAGTTTGCAATTGCGAAAGGGTAAACTTTTCTGGTAACATGTGAAACCCAATAGGAAATTGCTGAACTTCTTCGCGTAACTTTTTAAGAGATTTTTGAATGATTTCTTTCACATCAAAAATTACATCAGGCAAATTTTCTATATCAAACCATTTAACTGCCTTCGACAAAGGCGATAATTTTAAATCGTGGTAGTCGGGATTTATTAAAGCATAGTAAGCAACGGTTAGTACTCGAAAATGAGGAACACGTTTAATTGCACCAAATGTTTGAACTTGTTTCAAATAAATATCATCGATGCCGGTTGCAATTTGTAATATTTTCTCCGCATATTCATCCCAGTCTTCATCGGTAGGTAAATGTGTACCAATTAAACCCCAATAATTGTCTGACTTTAAGGCAGGATTATTCTCAAAAATAACTTTTATTTGCTCATGCTCTTCTTTCGAAGATAGTAATTTCTCTAGCAATTCCGGCTCTGCCTGCCACAACAATACCTTTAATTTATTATTATTGAAACCAAAAACAACACAATCTACAGATAGGTTTTTAAGTATCATATATTATAATTTTTTATAAAGGTAAAAATTGATGTTGCCAAATTTAATTCTTTTTTGAACTATATTCTGTACATATTACAATATGTGTTTAGTCTAAATTAAATATAGGCAAGTTTTCTTTTAAAAATGAAACCGCCAATAATTAATAGATTAACTTTGTCATGTAAATTTTAAGAATAAAAAATGGCATTAAAATGTGGAATCGTTGGTTTACCAAATGTTGGAAAATCAACACTTTTTAATTGTTTATCGAGCGCAAAAGCACAATCGGCTAACTTTCCGTTTTGTACAATTGAACCTAACATTGGAGTTATAACTGTACCCGATGAAAGATTGATAAAATTAACCGAAATTGACAATCCTAAAAAGGTAGTTCCCACCACTGTTGAAATTGTTGATATTGCCGGATTAGTGAAAGGTGCGAGTAAAGGTGAAGGTTTGGGCAATCAGTTTTTAGGAAACATTAGAGAAACAGATGCTATTTTACATGTTTTGCGTTGTTTCGAAAATGACAACATTACGCATGTCGATGGGTCCATCGATCCGGTTCGGGATAAAGAAGTAATTGATATTGAATTGCAATTTAAAGATCTGGAAACTGTTGATGGTAGAATTGAAAAGCTGGAAAAACAAGCTCGTCATGGAAATGATCCTAAAACTAAAAAATTGTTTGAACTGGCTGTTCGATACAAAGAAGTTTTAGAGTCTGGAAAATCGGCAAGAACATTAAAATTATACGATGAAGAGGCAATAATTGCAAAGGAATTATTTTTGTTGACTAACAAACCCGTAATGTACGTTTGCAATGTTGATGAAGCTTCGGCAAAAACAGGGAACACTTTTGTTGAAAAAGTAAAAGAAGCCATTAAAGATGAAGACGCTGAATTATTGATAATTGCTGCTGCAACTGAATCGGATATTGCGGAACTGGAAGAATACGAAGAAAAACAAATGTTTTTAGAAGAACTCGGTCTAAATGAGCCTGGTGTGAATAAGCTGGTTCATTCGGCATACAATTTATTGAATTTGAAAACCTATTTTACTTCCGGTCCCGATGAAAGTCGTGCATGGACTTTTACAGAGGGAACAAAAGCACCTCAGGCAGCCGGAATTATACACACCGACTTTGAACGCGGATTCATTCGTGCTGAAGTTATAAAATATGAGACTTATGTTTCTTTAGGTTCGGAAAGTGCGTGCCGCGATGCAGGTAAAATTGCTGTCGAAGGAAAAGAATATATTGTGCAAGACGGTGATATAATGCATTTTAGATTTAATGTTTAGCATTGAATCACAAAAATCAAAACATTAAAAAGGGTTGAAAAATAAAATTTTCAACCCTTTTTTAATAGCTTAAAAAACGAATTAACGTTTCGGTTGAACGTCGCTCATATCTTTAACAATACCGTTTTTATCAACTTTAATTTGAATGTCTTTTGCAATCTCCAAAACAATAGTTGTTTCTTTAATTTCAATAATTTTTCCATAAATACCACCAGTGGTAACTACTTTGTCTCCTTTTGCAAGACCTTCGCGAAACAAACGTGTTTCTTTTTGCTTCTTCATCTGAGGACGAATCATAAAAAAATAAAAAACTACTACAATTAATAATAGTGGAAGAAAACTCATTAACGGATTTGCTTCCGTTCCCTCTTGCGGCATCATCAAAATAATATTCAACATGATTTTAAAATTTTAATATTTAATTTCTAATTCTTCATTTTTTACTTCGGCAAAAATAGCTAAATGTTTTGGTTCTTTACAATTTGCATAAATTTCAATCGATTTAAATTGGTTTCCAAATAATCCCGACGAGTTAAATTCAACTTCAATTAATCCTGAATTACCAGGTTTTACAGGCTCTTTTGAAGAATTTACCTTTACACATCCACATGCCGATTCAATTTTATCAATCACTAAATTGTATTTTCCGGTGTTTGTAAAAACAAAAGTGTTTACTACAATTTCTCCCGATTTCAACCTTCCAAAATCGTGAATTTCTTCGTTGAAAATTATTTCCGTAAGTCCGGTAATTTCTTCAGAATCTCCTGTATTTTCTCCCGTAGTCTTTTTTTTCTCAAGTGCACACGAAAAAATACTTATTGTCATTAACAGGAGTAAAACTGTCTTCATTATTCTCCAATTAAACCCCGGCCTATTTTATTTATTTTATTTGAATTTTTCAAATCTTTTAAGGTTTTATCCAAAATACCATTAATAAAGTTTCGACTTTTCTCGGTGCTGTAAAACTTTGAAAGTTCGATGTATTCATTCATCGAAACTTTTGTTGGAATACTTGGAAAATAAATAAATTCTGCAATTGCCAATTGCATAATTAATATGTCCATAAAAGCAATGCGTTCTACATCCCAATTTTTCGAATGTAGTTTTATTAATTCACGTAACTCATCATGATTAATTATCGATTTTCGAAGTAAATTTTTCGTAAAATCGCGATCTTCGTCGTCCTTATACAGAGGCATTAATTTGTTATCCGAGTCGCTAAATTCGTTAAATTTTTTAATGGTTTTAATAATCATTGAAATTACAAAGTCAACATCGTCATTCCAGAATATACTTTGTTCTTCTAAAACAATGTACAAATCTTCAGTAAGCAAAATAACTTTATTAAAGAGCCTTTCAATAAATTTTCGATCATCGAGATACGAACGATTTTCATCTGCCATGTAATTTTTATACACATCAGATTCTACCATTATCAAATAAAGTTCTTTTATTAATTCCGGATTATTTCCCCAACTTAGTTTTTTTTGGTCGATATAAGCATTCAACTGTCGGTTCGTCCGCAATTGTTGAATTAACAGGTTCGAAGTAAATTTTGTATTCGGATGAAGATCTTCGTCAGTTGGTTGAAGTTTTTTCTTTTTAATATCAATCCTTTTCTCTGCATAATTAGCAACATCGATAACCAGTGCCATTAAATAATGGTAAAGGTCGTAGGATTTGTGGATACAAAAAAAGAGCTCTTTTTCAGTTTTACTGAGAGACTTATCTTCCGAAGAGTAGTAGGCATACAAAATTTGCAATACCTTTGTTCGAATAATCCTTCTGCTAATCATACTTTAATGAACTTCATTAATTTGGCGCAAAAATAGTTTTTTTTTGAATCTGTCAGTAATTTCTTTTCAAATAAATTCAATTCTTATTTTTTTTTCAATTAAAATTAATATTGCCCTGTGTGGTTTATGTTGTTCGAGCGTAAATTACTTTGTTCCTTTATAGTTTCATCGTTTACATTTTCATCTTCCAATGTGTCCTTAATTTCCTCTTCGTCTTCCTCGTCTTCCCAGTCAAATTTATCTCTTCGAATTATATATTTTCGGTAATACAAAGCCAAAACCACCCCCGAAACAGCGCCCCACAAATGTCCTTCCCACGACACATCGGGATTTATTGGAAGCATGCCCCAAACCATTCCACCATATAAAAAAACTACAACCACCGAAATTGTTAATAATCGCGTATCGTTCCTAATAATTCCGCTTACAAAATGGAATGCTGCCAACGCGTAAACAACGCCGCTTGCTCCAATGTGCCAGGCTTCCCTACCTGCAAGCCAAACACAAAGTCCGGCCAAAATATACATTTGAATAAATATACGGTACGAAATGCGCCGATAGAAATAAACCAATACAAACGAGAGAATAAAAAATGGAATTGAATTTGAAATTAAATGGTTAAAGTCGGAGTGAATTAATGGTGAAAACAAAATTCCAACAAGTCCTTTTAAATGAAGTGGATAAACTCCAAATTTCACAAAACTTAATCCGCTAATTTGTTCAATTATTTCAATCATCCAAATTAGAAATACAAAAACAGCAGGAAATATTAAACTGTGAATAAAAATTTTTTTCTCCAGTTTCATATCCAGTTTTTTCGGATTGCTCGGATAATATTTAAATAATGCCATTTTAATTTTTTGCAACGTTTTTTATTCTACCAACTTTGACCTTTTAAGATTCTTTCTAATTTTCTGAATTGAATTAAAAATTACTTTTTTATTTTTTTACCGTCACTTTTTAAGCAATTCTTTTATTAAAGCAACAAACTCAAATATTTCTTTTTCAGTGGTATCAAACGAAGTCATCCACCTGACTTCAGATTTAGCTTCGTCCCAAATGTAAAAGAAGAATTTATTTTGAAGTGGTTCAATAATTTTTCGGGGAACCACAGCAAAAACACCGTTAGCTGCAACTGGCTGAGTTATTTTTATCTCAGGTATTTTAACAATTTCACTTTCTAAAAGTTTTGCCATTTTGTTTGCGTGGCTTGCGGTTTCTTTCCACAAATTATTTTCGAAATAGGCCAAAAACTGAGCCCCCACAAATCGCATTTTAGAAAACAATTGCATACTCTGTTTGCGAATGTATTTTGTATTTAACGTTAACGCAGAATTAAAAAATAAAACGGCTTCGCCCATCATCAATCCGTTTTTTGTACCTCCAAACGAAAGTATATCAACGCCACAATCAACTGTAAATTCTTTAAAATCTAAATTAAGCGAAATGGCAGCGTTTGCAATTCGCGCACCGTCCATATGCAGCAACATATTATTTTTATGCGCTAAATCTGCTATTACACGAATTTCTTCTGGCTGATAAACTGTCCCCATTTCAGTAACCTGGGAGATTGAAATTACGCGTGGTTGCGAATGATGTTCGAAATCGAAACCAATTAAATGATGTTGAATAGCTTCAGTGGTTAATTTGCCATTTACAGGTTCGATTGGAAGCAATTTGCAACCTGTAAATTTTTCGGGAGCACCACACTCATCCTCCTGAATATGTGCAGTTTCTGCGCAAATAACCGAATTATAGCTTTGGGTTACCGTTGACAAACTAAGTACATTTGCACCCGTACCATTGAAAACAAAAAAAACAGCTGTATTTTTACCAAATTTTTCTTTAAAAACATTTATTGCATTTTGTGTAAAAGGGTCGTCTCCATATCCAACTACATGACCAATGTTAGCCTTTTCCATTGCTCTAAAAATGCTTGGATGAACTCCCGAATTATTGTCGCTTGCAAAACCTTTCTTCATTCTAAATATATTTATTTTTTCAGTATTGAAGCAAATATAACAAGAGATTGTTCATTTACATCATTTGTAGAATAGAGTAGCAATAGAATTAAAAAAAAGTAGCAGATTTTATAACAAGCTTATTTTTATATCGAATAATTACAACACTAATTTCGATTATCTTTAATCGATAAACAATCAAATATTTTTAATTATTTGTACCTTGTGAGTTGGATATTACTGTGAATTAAAAGAAAAATTAAAGTATGAACGAATCAATTCCTTTGTCTCAAAAATTATATCTCCTCGGAATTCATCCGCAAAAAGGGGGAATTATTGGAGCCTCTTACACTGCAATGAATTATGTATTAGTTGGCAGCTTACTTTTGGAACTTTACCAGAATAAGAATATCACCTTCGACAATAAACGAGTTGTTGTTGTGGATTTAAAGTCGAACAATGATTTGTACAAATTTTTACTAACAAAAATAGGTAAATCAAAAAGAACTTTAAAAATTTCCACTTGGATTCAGAAATTTCAATATTCATTAAAATACATTCGAAGAGAAGTTCAAAAGGGTTTAGCAGATAAAAGAATTATTCGAATGCAGGATAAACAGTTTCTATTTTTTAAGTGGAAAAAACCAGTTTTGCTAAACAAACAAATTGCTTTTAAATTAATCTCCGAAATTGAGAAACAGGTTTTCGGTGGTACTGTTTCTGAGGAGGAAATAATTTTACTTTCGTTTTTGAAACCTGCAGGATTATTAAGCCGAATTTTTCCGGAACGAATAAAAAGAAAAAAAGCAAATCGAAAGTTAAAGCAAATTATGGTTGAAAATCAGGTGTCAACTGCTGTGGCCGACGCCATTTCAGCTGCCCAGGCTGTTGCGGCTTCGGTTGCTATAACTGCGGCCACTACTTCAGCGGCTACTTAAAACAATATCAGAAAATGTTTGTTTGGTAAAAATTCTACTTTCCAAAAGGATTTATTAAGCATATAAATAAGGAATAAAAATATTTGTTCCACTATTTTTCCATCAACCATTCAATAATTCTCTTGTTTTTGGGTCCTGCAATGGGCGGAACAAAATCAACTATTTCTCCATTTTCATCAATCATAAATTTCTGAAAATTCCAGGTTACTTTGGCATCCAATATTCCATTTTCATCGCTGTTGGTAAGCCATGTATAAATAGGATGTTGGTCAGTACCTTTTATCGTAATCTTCTCCATCATTAGAAAACTCACTCCATATTTTTTTATACAAAAATCATAAATCGCATTGTTGCCAGCCGGTTCCTGTTTCCCGAAATCATTACACGGAAATCCTATAATTTCAAAATCATCGCCACCATATTCTTCATACAATTCTTGTAATTTTTTAAACTGAGGTGTCAATGCACATTCAGTTGCCGTATTTACAATCAATACTTTTTTTCCATTTAACGACGAAAAATCAAAGACCTCCCCATTAATTGCTGTCGCAGAAAATTGATGCAATGTTTTTGTTTGTCCATTAATCTGGAAAAACATAAAAAGGGTAATAATAAAAACCAAATATTTCATATTTTTAAATAAATAAGTATTCGCGAAAATTAAAATTACCATATTTGTTGTTAATAAAAAAACGTAGTACAAAAAGTAGATTTAATTATCTTTGGGAACTTACATTGGTTTAGCGAGAATATGGAGAATTTTATTGTTTCAGCACGAAAATACAGACCTGATACTTTTGAGACCGTAGTTGCACAGGCATCTATTACCAACACCTTAAAAAATGCCATTAAAGGCAATCAATTGGCTCATGCCTATTTGTTTTGTGGTCCGCGTGGAGTAGGAAAGACAACTTGCGCCCGCATTTTTGCGAAAACAATAAACTGTACAAATTTAACCAAGGAAAACGAAGCTTGTAACCAATGTGAATCGTGTACATCGTTTAACAGCAGCCGTTCATTTAATATACATGAATTGGATGCAGCGTCGAATAATTCGGTTGACGATATTCGGAATCTTACCGACCAGGTGCGTGTTCCACCACAAGTGGGAAAATACAGCGTTTATATTATAGATGAGGTTCACATGCTATCGTCGCAGGCTTTTAATGCATTTTTGAAAACATTGGAAGAGCCACCAAAACATGCGATATTTATTTTGGCCACCACTGAAAAACATAAAATTATTCCTACCATTTTATCGCGTTGTCAGATTTTTGATTTTAATCGAATTGGTGTTTCCGATATTACGAGCCATTTGGAATTTGTTGCAAAAAGTGAAAACGTAGAAGTGGAAAACGAAGGGTTAAATATTATTGCTCAAAAAGCCGATGGTGCAATGCGCGATGCTCTTTCAATATTCGACCAAATTGTAAGTTTCTCTGGGAAATCAATTACTTATCAAGATGTAATTACCAACTTAAATGTGTTGGATTACGATTATTATTTTAGGTTGGTCGATCAGTTTCTGAAAAATGATGTGACTCAGGTTATGATTACTTTCAATGATATTCTTGGACATGGTTTCGATGGACATCATTTTATTACAGGGTTAAGTAGTCATTTACGCGACTTGTTGGTTTGTAAAGATCCTGCAACGGTGCAGTTACTTGAAGTTGGTGGAGAGATAAAAGAACGTTATAAACAACAGGCTCAGTTAGCCGAAAGTAGCTTTTTATTGGATGCACTTTCAATAAGTAACGAGTGCGACAACCAATACAAATTAAGCCAGAGTAAACGATTGTTAATTGAGCTTGCAATTATTAGGATAGCACAACTAACCTTAAAAAAAAAATAGTTGACGCGAATTCTCCCGGCAATTTTTTAGAGCCTATTTTTACCAAACAAAATACTGTCGATGAAAAGACTGAAGTACAGAAATCTGCAGCACCAAAATCACCTCAACAATCATCAATAAACACAAATTCAGAAAGACGCAGGAAAATTCCCAAACGTTCATCGAAAAATTTTAGCACCCCATCGATAAAAGATGCGCTGAATGGGAAATTTAAGGATGAGGAAAAAAAGCTTTCGGCAAAGCAGCAATTCGAAATGCACACAAAAACCGATAAGTTTGAGGTTTTTACGAAAGATGACTTAGAACAGAAATGGAAAATATTTTTAACCCGGCTGGAAGACCGTCCAAATCTTCAATCCACTCTTTCAAACGTACCCGAATTAAAGGATAATTCTAAATTGTATCTCGAGATTGATAATTCTATTCAAGAGGATGTAATTCATTCTATTAAACCCGAACTGGTATCTTATTTACGAAAAGAACTACAGAATTCGAATATTGAGCTGATCATAAAAGTTTCTGAAGAAATTAAAAACCGAATTATTTATACCGATAATGACAAGTTTGATGAAATGGCAAAGAAAAATCCAAGTTTAAAAAAGCTGAAACAAAAATTTAATTTAGACTTCGGAGAAGTTTAGATTTCTGAATTAAATTATTGCTTAATAAGTATCAGAATTATTTATTTAGTTTCCGTTTCTTAGGTTACATAAAAATTATGGAGCCAAGCGTTTTATAAACCAGTGTTTGTCTTGTTTTAAATATAATATACGGTCGTGTAAACGATTTTCGCGCCCTTGCCAAAATTCAATTTTAATGGGTTTAACGTGGTAACCGCCCCACAATTTCGGTCTTATAGGAATCTCTCCTTGCAACTTATTTTGCAAATCGTAGAATCTGTTTTCGAGGTACTCGCGGTTAAGAATCTCTTCGCTTTGATTAGAAATATGTGCTGCTATTTGACTGGAAATTGGTCGTGAATGAAAATATTTATTAGATGCTTTGGTAGAAATTTTTTCTGCTAAACCCGAAATTCGAATTTGTCGCTCCATTTCAGACCAGAAAAAGTGCAATCCAATCCGTGGGTTTTGTTCAATCGATTTACCTTTTTCACTTGAGTAGTTTGTGAAAAAAGTAAATCCTTTTTCATCGAAACTTTTTAAAAGCACAATTCTTGATTGTGGAAAACCGTCTGAATCAATTGTTACGACAGACATTGCTGTGGCTTCATTAACTTTTAAACCAATTGCTTCGTCTAACCAAATTCCAAATTGCTTAAATGGGCTTTTTTCAACCTTACCCCTACTTAATTTAGTAAATCCGTATTCCCTCCGAATTGAATCTAATTTCATTTAAAGCTCTTTCAAGGAATAACCCCCAAAAGCCACTATTGTTTACCCGTTTCAAGCTATTTTTAACAATGAAATTTGGAAATATATATTTTGATTTAAATAGGAATTTCAGTCGTGAAAGTGTTCGTTATTTTTCAAAAAAACTAAAATTTACCTTCCCGTAGTTTCGAATTTCCTTAAAATATTTATGTTTCGAGAACTCAAATTCTCTTGGATGCTCCAATATAAAAAGTCCATCTTTCTCAAGAATATCTTTATTTAAAATGGCATCCGGAATATCAGAGAAATTCCTT
>Ga0307988_1001575_pt1 | contig 12611 bp, 12 predicted proteins | sample EllFjometagen183_FD_203166 | JGI IMG/M metagenome (GOLD analysis project Ga0307988, IMG submission 203166) | Marine microbial communities from Ellis Fjord, Antarctic Ocean - #183 | ecosystem: Environmental > Aquatic > Marine > Unclassified | place: Southern Ocean | collected 2014-10-08 | reverse complement strand
CAAATCTCAAAACCCAAATTACAAATAATTATCAATGACTGAAAAATCAAATAACAAACCATACGATCTTGAAGAGAGAACTTTTCAGTTTTTAAAAGAGGTTAGATTTTTCATCAAGACTTTATTATAAAGTTCGAGATTGCAAATCTCAAACAGCACAGATTTTATTTGAGATTTGCTTATTGTTTTTTGGAATTTAACTATAAATAAGAAGTATATAAAAACTAACATATAATAAATATAGAGAGATGAAGAAATTATTTATAATACCCTTATTGTTACTTGCATTTGCCTGCAATCATGAAGTTGACCAAGGTCCACGTGAAATTAACTGGGATCGCGATATTTGCGTTAACTGCCTCATGGGTATGGCAGAAAAAGAATACTCTGTACAATCAATTAATCAGTATGAGGAAGTAATTTGGTTTGATGACCTTGGTTGTCTTATTGAGTATATGAAAAGCCCCGACTGGGAAAGATTTGGTGGAGAATCAGCAGTATCGTGGATTGGAGATTGTGAAACCGGAGACTGGATTGAAGTAGAAAAAGCATGGTATCGCTATGGTGATAGAACACCAATGGGTTATGGATATGGTGCACTTAAGCATAAAAATGATACAACCTACGATTTTAAAACAACAGTTCAGCGTATTAACGATGGCTACACAAAGCGAGAGGCCTTTATACAAGAGAAAAAATTGATGATGAAGGAACATAGTCATTAAAGTACAAATCTCAAATAACAAATAGCAAAAAAAACAAATAATTATCAATGCTTGAAAAATCAAATAACAAACCTTATGATTTAGAAGAAAGAACTTTTCAGTTTTCAAAAGAAGTTAGATTTTTCATTAAAACATTGGATTGGAGTATTTCAAATAATGAGGATGCCAAACAAGTAGTTCGTTCCTCAGGTTCTGTTGGTGCAAATTATATTGAAGCCAATGAATCATTAAGTAAAAAGGACTTTGTTTTTCGTATCAAAATTTGCAGAAAAGAATCTAAAGAAAGTGCATATTGGTTACGATTGATTAATGAAACGAATGAGTTGGATAATAAACCACTTGCTGAATCATTAATTCAAGAAGCAAACGAACTAAAAAAGATATTTTCAGCAATCATCGGAAAATCGCAATAGTTTGTGATTTAGATATTGTAATTTGAATATTATTTGAGATTTGTTTATTGTCATTTGAGTTTTGTTTTTTAGAATTTATTTGAGATTTGAATATTGTAATTTGGAATTTATTTAATATAAATAATATGAATAGTAGTTTAATACAAATAATGATTCTTGATATTAGGCAAAACCTACGATCAAGATGGTTTTGGGTTTACAGTCTGCTCTTTGGCGGCTTTGTAGCTGTTATGTTTGCCATGGGAATCACTGAATCACAAATAATTGGGTTTGTTGGACTAAGTAGATTAATGGTTACATTTATGCAAGTTAGCATGGTAATACTGCCCATTTATGTTCTTATCTCAACGGTAAGGTCGGTGGTTGGCGATCGCGAGTCAAACGTAATGGAATACATATTATCGCTCCCCATATCGTTTACAGGATATTTTTGGGGGAAATTTATTGGAAAATTTATATTAATATTTGTACCTGTTTTCATTGCATTACTTGGTGCAACTATTTGGGGTACAATTGCCAGCATTGATGTTCCCTGGGATTTATTCGCTCTTTACAGCGCATTACTTGCATCAATGATATTTTGCTTTTTAGGACTAAGCATGTTCATTTCATCACTAGCACGCACCCAAGACTTAGCGGTAAGCTCAGCATTTGTGATTTGGCTAATGTTGGTGGCATTTTTAGATTTAATACTAATGGGCGTTATGCTTAAATTCAGGATTAACCCCGAATTGGTAATTGGGCTTGGCATGTTCAACCCACTTCAAGTATTCAGAACTGCTGTATTAGTATTATTCGACCCTGAATTAACAGTTATGGGTGCTGCATCGTATTACATTCTTGATACTGTCAATCGCTGGGTATTCATAATTTTCGCTGTAGTTTATCCAATTTTACTCGGACTAATATTTGGTTTTTTCGGAAACAGATATTTCAATAAAAATGATATAATTTAGACCCCTTAAAACTTTATCCGTTGTCAGTGAAATTAAGAATAGTATTTTTGACCATAGTTGTAACTATGCTTGCGCAGATGGGATGTAACAACTTTACATCCTCTTCAAGTAGTTTATTTTCTGCACCACCCGATACAACGAATATGCTTTATCTTGTAAATTATACAGATAAAAAAATAATTAAAAGGGTAGTTGAAGAGAAAACCTATCTTAAAAATGGTAAATCCAGAAACATAGGTATTATAAATGTACCACTTGATTACGACGATTTTAATAAAGCAGATATTGATGAAGTATACTGGAATAATAAAAGTGTAATTGGTGGCGATTTTAGAGGAGCAAGCTTCCGTTCTGCTCGATGCGTCGGAGCCAATTTTTCAAATTCTGATTTTAGATTTTGTGATGTTAGATGGACTGACTTAAATAACTCAACATTAGAGAATTGTAATTTTAGCCGTGCAACTCTATTTCGCATGCATGTAAACGATTCAAACCTTGAAGACTCAGATTTTAGAGGAGCAAATATGTTTGGGGTAATAGGTCATAGAGCAAATTTTAGAAATTGTAACTTCACAAACTCCCTAATGAAAGAATCAGAGTTTACTGATGCCGATTTTACAGGTAGTATTGCGGTAAAAGTTAGGTTTATTATTTCTGTTTTTGCCGGTGCAAAAATGGACTCAACCGATTTAAGCTACTCTGATTTTACTGGTGCAGGTCTCGAAGAAGTTAGTTTTATTAATGCACGAATAATAGAGGGTGATTTTAGAGGTGCCCATCTGCAGGAAGCTAACTTTACTGGTGCTAATTTAAAAGGATGTAACTTTTTTGCTGCTGAATTTGTAAATACTATCTTTACGGACGCAATAAATATTCCAGAAGGAATTGAAGAATTAATAGTAGATGGAAAAATTACCGGCGTATGTAGTGTGGGCTCAAATGATGATTAATTGTTTATGAAAACTATATTTACACATATAATATTATTTCTACTGTTACATGCGGTTGTATTTGCCAGTGAGCATAGCCCCCAAAGTAAAGCAAAGACAAATGATACAATAGTTTACCAAATAGATACCGATAGCAGCTATCTGCATTGGTATTGCGATTTACATAATGGTCATATATTTTTGGATAGTGGTTATATTTCAATGATAAATAACGAGTTAGTTTCTGGCAGATTTGTTATTTGTATGGAAAGTATTGTAGACCTTGATATTGATAATTATGAATTAATGAGAATAACCCTCGAGAACACCCTTAAATCAATAGAGTTTTTTAATACTCCCCTTTTTCATCATTCATATTTTGAATTCGACCAATGCGAAAAATCTGATAAAGGTTATACGATTACGGGAGAATTAGAATTGATGGGTGTTGCCCAGTGTATAGATTTTGATTCTAAATTTGAATTAAACAACAATGATCTAACAATAACGTCCGACAGCATTATTATTAATAGAACTCACTGGGGGATAACTTCAATGTCTGAGTTAGATGCAAAAAGCAATACTAGTTTTATTGTTCCCAATGATATAGGTATCGTTGTTCACCTTGTTGCAATACGTGAATGATTGCTGATAAAAAAATATTCAACTTCCTAAAAATACTCCAGTTACTTAGTATAGATGTAGTTATCGGCACACTAGCCGTTGGATACATGGCAACTAAGCTTTTGGATATTACTCCAAATCCAGTTTGGTGGCTAATATTACCACTCATAGTTTGGGTTGTGTACTCCCTTGATCATATTATAGATAGCTACAAAAATAGTAGCGATGCCGTAATTATTAGACATCGGTTTCACTACACATACAGAAAGCCAATAATTATAGCTATGATAATTGCAAGCATAGTTAGCATAACTTTAAGTCTGGTCTTTTTGGAAAAGCAGATAATATACTTCGGACTCCTATTATCCATATTTATAGCATTATATTTTTTTATTATTTTTATTCTGAAAAAGAAAAAATCGTTATTATTACAAAAAGAGTTGATTATTGCTTTTGTATATACTTCTGGCATATTTTTGGCTCCATTGGTATGGCACGGAGAAAAGCTACCCTACCTTATTCTGCTTGTTATCTTCAATATTTTCATACTTGCATGGCTTGAAGGAATAATGATTTCATGGTTTGAATATGACAAAGATATTGCAGATGGGCACACTTCTTTTACAGTAATTGTTGGTAAAAAAAATACACGACGATTTTTAATTGTAAGCCTATTATTACTTGCTATTCTTACAAAATTATCAATGTTATCAGTTACAACTAAAGTTGAATTTACGGCTCTTATTATCACAATAATAATGGATATTATACTACTAATTATCGTGTTTAACCCTGATAAATTTTATAAAAATGATTATTATAGGCTATTAGGTGAATCCGTATTTTTACTTCCCGCATTGATTTATTTCGTTTAGATACAATTGTACCAACTAAACATCAATATACGCTGATAATTAATTGGTATAATTGTTTTGAATAATTTATCAACTAATAATAATATCAGTTTCGGAAATAAGGTCTAATCCCATATATTTTCTCAGTAGTTGAGCAATTGTTATTACATCCTTTTGGCAATAAACAACAATTCTATCCAAATCCTTTTCTACCCAATAAACATGACCAACCATAGATCCATCAATATCATCTTTGGGCGTTGGTATATTAAATAATGCTGCCAACAATTCCAGTGAAGTGTAATGCTTATAATCACCAAATTTCCATAGCTCCATAGTATCTAAATGCCTAATTTCCCATGGTTTTTTCCCTGCAAGGTCAAGTATTGTAGGAAGTTTAATTCCATTTACAAGCATGCGCCTAGCAATATATGGGAAATCAAATTCCTTACCATTATGAGCACACAGTAGCTTATAACTATTGTCGTAATGCTTATTAAGTAAATCAGCAAACTCCTCCAGCATAATCTTTTCATCATCACCATAAAATGACTTTATTCTAAACTCATTACCACTGGTAAAGCCACATGAAATACAAACTATTTTACCAAACTCTGCATAAATACCTGCACTTGTATACAATTCATCAGCAGTTGCATCAGGTTTATTTCGTTTCAACTGCATCGATTTCTTTTCCCACAGCTTTTTAAATTTATCATCAAGACCTTCAAAATCAGGAATTTGAGGAACAGTTTCTATGTCAAGAAATAATACATTTTCTAGTTTTAAATTATTAAGCATATCATTGAGTTATTTGGAACGAGAAATATACAAAAAAATATTGAATTCGTACAAAAGTTTTTTGTTTTTTTAATATATGACAAATATTCTTAAAATAATATTATTTTGGCATATTCAAATAAGGTTAAAATACTATCATACCCACAGCTTATGTCCATTAATACCATCGAGTCAGACTATTTAATGGAAGGAATTGAGTTACTTTATGGATATGATGAATAATTTATATCTTAGCCTACTAAATATATTACATTAAATTATGCATTCTATTACGTTTCTAGGTTGTCCGTAGTAGTAGTTTGCATAATTAAATACCAAAACTATAGTGATGAAATTAGAGGAATATTTTTCAAAATTCAGAAAAAACATTATTGGAGATGATATAGAATTTGAAACCCCATTTGGGACAAAGAAAATGATATATGCTGACTGGATTGCCAGTGGTAGATTGTATAAACCCATTGAAGATAAAATGACCTATGTTATTGGTCCAAATGTTGGAAATACTCATACAGAAACTACTGAATCTGGCACATTAATGACCAATGCTTATCATGCTGCAAATAATATAATAAAAAAACATGTTGGTGCTAATGATACAGATGTATTAATTACTGCCGGATCAGGAATGACGGCAGTTGTTAATAAATTGCAGCGAATACTTGGATTGCGAAACTGTGCAAAATTTACCGAAGGACGAGAGTGTATTGTAAAACAAGGACAACCTGTTGTTTTTATTACACATATGGAGCATCATTCAAACCATACTTCGTGGCTAGAGACAATTGCCAAAGTAGTTGTGTTAGAACCTGATGCAGAAAATAATATTGATAAAAACGAACTTATTAAGCAACTTGAAATACATAAAGATGCCATGCTTAAAATTGGATCTTTTACTGGAGGATCAAATGTAACAGGTGTAATTCCTCCATATTTCGAAATGGCAGAAATAATGCATAAACATGGCGGAATTGCCATGGTTGATTTTGCCGGTTCGGCACCATATATTGATATGGATATGCATCCAGAAAATCCTTTACAATGTTTAGATGCCATATTTTTTTCACCACATAAATTTTTAGGGGGACCAGGAAGTTCAGGAGTAGTTGTTTTTAGCAAAAAGCTTTACAAAAAGGAAGTGCCTGATAATCCAGGTGGAGGAACAGTTGAATGGACAGATCCATGGGGAGGACATAAATATTATGATGATATCGAATTGCGTGAAGATGGTGGTACTCCAGGGTTTTTACAGGCCATTAGAATTGCATATGCAATAAAAGTTAAAGATCAATTGGATACAAAATTAATAGCCCAACGCGAGGCTGAATTAGTTAAAATTGCGTTTGATGGTTTTTTAAAGATTAAGGGTATTCATATTCTTGCAGATAATGTTACTGATCGCTTAGGAGTATTTTCATTCTGGTTTGAAGATATACATTTCAACTTAATGGTTAAGCTACTTAATGACAAATATGGCATCCAGGTTAGAGGTGGATGTGCATGTGCTGGAACATATGGTCATTTTTTACTCAATGTTACTCCCGAAGAATCACAACGTATTGTTGATAGAATAAGTAGTGGCGATTTATCAAATAAGCCTGGATTTGTACGAGTTTCACTTCATCCAACCATGACTGATAATGAATTAGGATTTATAATATCAGCTGTAAATGATATAGCAAACAATCATAATGAATGGGCGCAAGATTACAATTACGATAATAAAACAAATGAGTTTTCACACAAAAGTACAATTATAGATTTCAAAAATAGGGTTGAGGAATGGTTTGAACTATAATACTGAGATATTCGGTATTTGCAAATCCGAATGAGCATAAAAAAAGCACTGATTTATTTATCAGTGCTTTTTTTGGATATAAAATACCCTACTTTATATTTTATTGAATCAAGACATTTTTCTAGGGAACAATAATAAATACTAATTATAGTATCGAAATAATTAAAAATAAAAAATAACAAGCATCAAATTTCAAATAAATAACAATGTTCTAAATATCAAAATACAAAACAGTTTTGATCATTTGAAAATTGAAAAATTGGATTTTATTTGTTATTTGATAATTGCTATTTGGAATTTATACAATATTATCCCCCAACTTTTTGCCTTGATCCATTTTATTTTTAGTGCTCACTTAGGTATTTAGCAACACCAGCTGCATTAGCAACCATAGCATCATCACCTAGTTTCCAGTTGGCTGGACAAACTTCGCCGTTTTCTTCAAAAAACTGAAGAGCATCCACCATACGTAAAGCTTCATCAATACTACGACCTAAAGGAAGGTCATTAACAACCTGATGGCGCACAACACCTTGTTTATCAATTAAAAATAATCCACGGTAAGCAACTGGCTCACCATTGAAAACACCTTCGCCATCTTCATTAATATCATATGACCCTGCAAGAACATCATAATTCTCTGAAATTGTTTTGGATAAGTCAGATACTAAAGGAAATTTAACTCCTTTGATTCCACCATCATTTTTATCGGTATTTAACCAAGCCCAATGTGAAAAATGAGAATCAACGGAGCAACCTACAACGGCAACATTACGCTTATCAAACTCTTCCATTTTATCCTGAAAAGCAATAATTTCTGTAGGACAAACAAAAGTAAAATCCAAAGGGTAGAAGAAAAAGACAACATGTTTTTTTCCTATGAATTGCTCAAGAGAAAATTTTTCAACAAATTCGCCACCGTTAACAACGGCATTGGCTTCAAATAATGGGGCTTTTTTACCAACTAATACTGACATAATTATTTATTTTAAAAGTGATTACATTAATGAATTTCAGAAAGCAAAATTACAAATTATTTTTTAACAAGAATGATTATGAATAAAAATGTTTTATTGTTGGATGGTTGCATTGTTATTGGCTTATTTTTTATATGCTTGATTGGTTATTTGTTTATCTGGCTATCTGATTATTATATCATTGTACCATTGCAGCATTATATCATTATATCATTGTACCATTGTATATACATCCCTAGTCAATCAAATCATCGATATTAACAGTAATTGGCATATCACGTTGAAAATCGTAAAGTGTAAGTCGTCTAATGTCATAATAGCTATTCCAAAACGTCATCAATGCACGGTAATATCCAATTTTGGCATAATCATTATCTTGCTGTGCCATTCGTAATTCGAGAACATCATTTATTTTGCCAATCATATATCTTTTTTGAGTAATATCAAATCTTTTTTGAGCTACTGTATCTGACTTTGCTGCAATTAATAACTGACTTTTTTGCATATTATACTCCATCACATTTATAAACACATTTTGGTTAAAATCAATAATTGCCTGATCTACTGATGTAACTACAAGGTTTTGATTAGACTCTGCTAGTTTAATTTCTCCTTTTCTTTTACCCCAATCCAAAATTGGGATTTCCATGCCAAGTACTATCATTTCTTCATCAAGTGGATTTTTATAAGCACTTGATAATTCATGAGATGTTTGACTCAACCCCAATACAGCATATAAATCAGCATTAAAGCCACCATTTTTTTTTGCCCAATTAACCCTGCTATCTGCCTCTAATAATCTAGTTTTTAATTCTAATATTTCAGATGAGTTATCTTTTGCTTCCACAAGCGCTTTATCAGGCGAAATTTCATCAGCATAAGTTAATACAGGGGCTAATAACTCTACATCAAAATCACCAGTTAAACGTAAATATGATTTAAATACAAAGAAACTATTCTCATAATCAAGCTCAGAGCTTTCAACTTCCGAAACAGCTTTTAGCAAACTAAGTTCAAGCTGGAGCAGATTGTTTTCAGCAATTTTACCTAGTCTATATCTTCCTTGTGCTATTTTATATAAAGTATCATAATTTGCTTCATTCTTAATGGCAATCTTTCTCTCTAACTGTGAAATAAGTAATGAAAAGAAATAATTAACTGCCGTTGAGGCCACTTTCTCATTCGCTTCCACAACCTTCCTTTTAGCTGCCTCATACTCCAGTGGCTTAATTTGTTTATCCCATTTATAAGGATTGTAGTTAAATATTGGTTGACTAAGAGTAATATTAACCATATTAGCTAAATATTGGTTAGTAGTAGTATCAGTATAAAAGTTATCCATTCGTGATATTCCTGTATTTAACGAAACACTTCCTCCGGTAAATCCAATTTTTTGATCCAATGATAACCCAACTTGATAGCTTGATTGACTTTGAGGAATATAGTTTATACTCCCATCCTGAGCCGCTACAGATGCTATAGTTCTATTAATATTAGGCATTCGGGCATCAAGACTCAACTCAGGCAAATATTTAGCCTTAAAATTACGATACGTCCAGTAGCTGCTTATAAAGCTATGCTTGGCAATTAAAGCATCAGGAGATTGCTTTTGCGCAAGTTCAATAACATCGCTAAGTGTATATTTAACAGGCTGTTGAGCATAGTTTATTATTGGTGATATTGCAATTAAAATAGTTAATACAATATTTATTGCTGCAAACTTGTATCTATGTATATTCATGAAAAGATATTTATTACAAAAATAGTATTTTGGGTGGAATGAACTATAGAACACAAATAAAAAAATACAGTAAAGGATTTGCCTAATGGCATTGCTATGCCTAAAACAATAATTACATCATTAAAATAACAATAATTGAATACTGCAAAATGATAAAAACCAGCCAAAACAATAAAACTACCCTAAATTACTTTCCTAAATACCCTGAAATTCCCTTTGTAAAAAATATTGGGCAAAATCGTCAGTTATTAAAATCACATAGGAGCTGAACCCCTTGCTCCCGCTACTTTTGGTGTTGCTCAACAATGCATATAAAAACCGTAGATGCTATGCACTACGGAATTTTTATATGCTTAGATGTTGGGCTTAGTTTTTTTCTTTTACAAATTCTTGTATTAAATTTAAATAATATTCCTTTGGTTTCTCTAAATCAGTTTCAAATGAATAATCAAATAGCCTTACCTTCATTCTTGAGTCAGTTAAATTCAATATGTTGATACATTCAAAATATGTGTCATTAATTGGACCATTATCAATAGAATATTCAAGAATCAGTGTTTTTGCATCTTTTCCAAGTGTCCAATTGCATAGTCTTGGTTTCAGACTGTCTAATCTATATATAAGTTTATCATAATCAATTTCAAAGATTAAATTACCTTCGAAAAGAGCAAGTATACCATTTTTAAATAATCTATCTGGACCATATTTACCATATGTTCTTTTGTTGGAATTTTTACTAAGCCATTGACCAATTATGTTTTCATGTAGAATTTTCCAATTTTCAATTGGCTTTTTTGCTTTAAAACTCATTTCTTTTGAATTACCTTCATAATTCTCTTGCAATGAAAATGAGGTATTATTTATACTTACAATTTGGTTAAAATAATCAAAGTTGCCTCTGTTACGAAATGGGTCATCAATCCCATACAAAAAATAATAATTATCATACTTCGCAATAGCCCAATTTTCAAGTTGAAGATTGTCTATTGAGTCTTGTAGAATTTTATCAAATATTCTATTTCTGTAAACCATTGTTCCATTGTCAAAATACTCAAAATGGTTAGCCCAACTATATTTTTCTAAATCTTCAGCAGTCCAAATATTTGATGTTAGAATTTTTGATATAAATTGTTCATTTACGTCAAATTTAATATCCATAGGTCTCCTGTATATACTCCAGATACTATCCGAATCTTTAATGCTTATCAAACTAATACTATCTTCGTTTATTCCGTGAACAATATATTCAATATTGTCTACGATCAATAGTGAATCATTTATGATAGTCCAATGCAAAGAAAAAGTAGTGTCTTTAAATAAGTAGTTTTTCATAATTAAAGTCCCACCTTTTTTAAAGTCATAAATAATAGGATATTGCATTCCCAAATAACCGTCTTCATTATTTAAGAACTGATTACTAATCTCTCTGTCAAAAATCCATATACCAGAAATGTTATCTGAAAGGTTTTTTCTTTCACAACTCTGTATAATTACGATTATTAATATGAGTAATATTTTGTAATTTTTCATTTTTTCTTAAAATTAAGCCCAACGTTATAGCTATGAATAGTTGCCGCTTGCGAGTACGTTCTTTTCTGGTTTTACCAGACTTGAAACGGGCTGTAAACGTTTGATTTATAATTGTTCCGGCAATTATTTATGAGCTTTTGTTATAAACTGGGCTTATTTCTTAATTACTTTTTTTGTGTCGATTATTCTTCCTTTTCTGTCAATAATCTTAATAAGATATATTCCGGATTTTAGTGATGACAATTCTACTAATTGTTCGTTATTTTTAATTTTTCCTTGATGCAATTCTTTTCCGTTTACGTCAAATATGGAATATTTCAGTTTTTTAAGTCCAAACTCTTCTATTTTTATTTTTACATTTTCTTCAGTAGGGTTAGGGAATATTGATATTTTCATTGTTGTTTTTTCTTCTTCAACTGAAACAAGGACATCTTCAGGGCAAGTAATTGGCATAAAGTTCAAACTTCCTAAATTATCCATTGTACCTCTCCAACATTGTCCATCCGGAGATTTCATTATTATTCCTTTTTCGATATCGCTAATATAAATATCACCATCCTTTACTTCAAGTTTAGTGTATGGTGTTTTTGTGCTAATTCCAACATTTCCATTCTGATCAATTTCAAAAAGGTACTTATCTCCAACACCTGATTTATATCCTCTAATCCTAAAATAATGTCTTAATTCAGGATAATCATATCCTCCATTTTGCCAACCTAATCCATTGTCAACAAAAGGTGTTATGTTAATAATTGCGTTGTCATCTATATCTCCGTCTTTCATAATATTTCCCATTATCATTAGGCCAGATCTTTCTGAGAAATTAGTGCTACCATGAATACATGGCTCAAATTTGTTAAATAGATACGTGTTGTTTCTAAATTGGATGTATGAATCTGAAACTCCATCAATTCTTAATTCTAATAATTTATCATAAGATTCATATGTGTCAGTACTTAATACACTAATATTTGATAATGGTTCACTGGTGCCAATTCCTAATTTACCGCCTTTCTGATAGATATTCGCACTAATGGTGTCAATCTGAGAATATACTGTTACATATGCAAAAGTTAATACTAGTAAGCTTAAAATAGATTTTTTCATGTTTATTATTTTAGGTTTTTAAAATGACATATTTCTATGTTGTGTATTGTCCTGAAATAGGTTGACCTTTTTTTATAATTATTTACTTTGTTTACAGCTCGCAAAAAGTTATTTCCGAATTTTTTTAGGTCTTTTTAATAGACCAAAAAATTCAGA
>Ga0307988_1001573_pt1 | contig 12616 bp, 12 predicted proteins | sample EllFjometagen183_FD_203166 | JGI IMG/M metagenome (GOLD analysis project Ga0307988, IMG submission 203166) | Marine microbial communities from Ellis Fjord, Antarctic Ocean - #183 | ecosystem: Environmental > Aquatic > Marine > Unclassified | place: Southern Ocean | collected 2014-10-08 | reverse complement strand
TCTCTTCCAGCAACTTCACTGCTTCAAGTTTAAACTCTTTTGTAAAATATGCTCTTTTTTTCATTGGACACTCCTTTCACTTCAATTGTATACTTTTTGAAGTGTCCGTCAAACTGGGGGAGCTTCAGTAAGACCCCGGTAATAAAACTTTAATTTTAAGGCTAATTTAATTAGCAACAGGAGATGCTGAATATGGATAAAGAAGAACCTGCATGTAAAGGAATTGAGCTTGCGAACCTCGGGCGCTTTGAAGAGGCTCTTAGAGAATTTGAGAAAGCAATAGAGTTACAGCCTGATAACGTAGATGCCTGGAATAATAAAGGGAATATTCTTTTTGAACTTAGATGTTATGAAGAGACGGTTAGGGCATATGACAAGGCGATAGAGTTACAACCTGACTTTACAATGGCATTGTATAATAAAGGGAGGGCTCTTACTGAACTTAAGTTTTTTGAAGATGCTATTCAGTCATATGACAAAGTGATCGAAATACAGCCTGACTTTTCATGGGCATTGTATAATAAGGGAAACGTTCTTGTTGAACTTAAACGTTACGAAGATGCTATTACGTCATATGACAAAGTGATTGAACTACAGCCTGACATGGTAGCTGCCTGGTATAATAAAGGAAGGGCTCTTGCTGAATTTAAACGCATTGAAGAGGCTATTAAAGCATATGACAAAGTAATAGAATTACAGCCGGAGATGGCAGCTGCGTGGTTCTATAATGCATGTTTGTATTCTATTAAGAACAACAAAGAAAAGAGCCTGGAATATCTTTCAAAAGCGTTAAAGTTAGATATAGGCTTAAAGGAAAGCGCAAAATTAGACGGAGATTTTAAATCACTCTGGCAGGACCCCGACTTTCAGAAACTTGTTGATTAATACTTTTTAAAATAAGGGGGCAGGTCTCCGTTTAGTTAATTGGATGGCTGCAGATGGCTGGGGTCGGGCCAAACCAGGTTATTGTAATTTCTTTTAAAAGACACTTCTGCTGTAGAAAAGTCGTTAAAGAGAGGCAAAAAATGAAGTCCGATAAGTCTACAACGTCCCCAAGTACCAAAGAAATATATTCAATATTACCTATGTTTATGTTAGCAATTTAGAAAGAAAATTATTTAAGGATATTGTCGCAACTGTTGGCCGGAGTGTTTTGTGAAAGCCCGATTATGTGCTCGTGTTTGAGCGAAACAATTCATGATATCAACTTATTTACCGGGAAGCCCCGTGCTATTTCGGTGAGCTTCACTTTTGATAACCTCTAAAACGTTAACAATACCAGAAGTTATCTTGACTCAGCGATTGTTACAACTTTTCTTTTTTCATTTCAATAAAATGAAAACATGTGCTGCAAATTTGTGATAATGATTATAATAAAGTAGTAAAGGTTCTTGATATCAGCCTTTCCTCCCCTTATCGTAAGCTTAAAGAATCCTGTTAGATTTTCTTTTCTTCTGCTAAGCCTAAAAATAATTATGGTCTGAGAATTTTAAATAATTTCTCGTTTTATGAAAATACCTTATTTCTCTCATTTTTTGAGAAATATAGAGTAATGATATTTCAAGTACTTAAGTCAATAACCTATTTAAGTTCTCGTAAATTGAGAAAAAGGTTCATTTTCAACCCGCCATTTTTTATCAGCCCCCTCACTTAAAGCACTGTAATAGCTTTATATTTTTACCAAACTAGTAGGTTGGCCCACAAGTTGCAAAAAAATAAAATTAAATAATAATTTTGCCTTAAGATCTAAAAGGTTTAGTTACTGAACTGTTGAAACTAAGTAATAAAACTTTAATTTATTGAAATTTTAAGAAGGGGGTAAACGTGTTTCAACCTTCAAAACTGTAAACACAGGTTTTTGGTTAGTTACTAACTAATTAAAGGAGGAGTAAAAAATGATTATTTTAAAAGCTAAAAAAATCATAGAACATAGAAAGGAGAACCTCATTAACTATAAACGATTCCTCATTCTCTGCTGCATTTTTATTGCATCACTTTTAGCACCATCCAGTCATGCATGCACAACGTTCTGTCTTGATAGTAACGACGAACTCATAGTCGGTACGAATTTTGACTTGATTACCGGAGATGGTTTAGTAGATGGTTTAGTAATTGTGAACAAACGAAATGTTGCAAAAACATCATGGCTAAATTTGGACTGGATAGGGGAACAGCCTGTTAGCTGGACCTCAAAATACGGCAGTGTAACATTCAATTCCTGGGGACGAGAATTTCCCTTTTACGGCATGAATGAAGCCGGCTTGGTCGTTAGTGGCATGAGGCTAAGCACTACCATATATCCAGCCCCTGATTCGCGTCCTGCTATTGGTCCCCTTCAATGGATTCAGTATCAACTTGACAACTCGGCGACAGTGGCAGATGTGATTGCAAGCGATTTAGAAATGAGAATCCGCAATAAGGTAGGATGTAACTTTTTCGTATGTGATAGCACGGGAACGTGTGCCACTATTGAGTTCCTCGATGGAGTATTGGTCTATCACACACAGGAAACGATGCCTGTTAAAGTGCTTGCAAACACCCAATATTCGAGTGATCTCGAATATTGGGAAAAGGAAGAAACACTAAAGCACTGGTCGACTGGACGTTTTTTAAAGGCAGCACAGATGCTGGAAGACTATGATCCGGCAACATCCGGACCTGCAATTGATTATACATTTAATATTTTGTTAGCTTTGAACTGGTTCGCGCCCACCCAGTGGAGTATTGCATTCGATGTGCAGCGCCGCCGCATCAGTTTTTATACGCTTGGTAATGAAGAAATTCGATATCTTGATATGAACTCGTTTGATTTTTCCTGTCTAACCCCCGTTAAAGTTTTGGATATTCAAGAAGATTTGTCGGGAGATATCTCGGGCAACTTTATTGATTACACCTATGAGATCAATCGGAATCTGATCGAAAAGACCTATGCTGACATTGATGTGTCAGATGAAGCGTTAGATACTTCTGCAGCTTACCCGGATACAACCGAATGCGCTGGTGCGTGCGAGCTGGATATCAAGCATAAAAAAATAAAATTGAGAAAATTCTCGAAGCCCCGTAAGTGTATTCTTCACATTTCCGGAGGTGAAGGCTTTAATTTGTTCGGTCAAATTGACCTTGGCCCGCTTACAGTAAAAAAAGTGCGTTTTAACAAAAAAAAGAATCGCCTGAAGATTGAGGCAATTGTGCCTGCCGGTCTTGAACCGGGGATTATACCGATTTGGGTTGGCGACTGCTTCGGTGAGATTGTTCTTTTTAATAACACCGGTTCTGGCGTACCGGACACTGATGGTGACGGAAGCTCTGACTTAACTGACAACTGCCCTGATATCTGTAACACAACTCAGCTTGATGCAGATAACGATGGTATCGGTGATGTCTGTGACAATACGCCCCACTGTGGTGGCTGTGGTCAACCTGGATGCGGATGGGCAGTATGCTGGTAATATATTTTTAATTAGGACTCCCGATGACCTAGTACACGTATAGGCACACAATAAGCCGTCTAATTAATTTTAGATGTTAATATATAATCTATGACAAATTTAAATAAGGAGGGATATAGAATGAAGAGCTGTTTGAAAAAAGTTATCTTCATAATATTTATTTACGCATTACTGCTTTGTTTTGGAACAAGTCTGCATGCAACCCAAAATGAACAAGACGGCTATAAAAATAAATATTGGGAGAAGTATCAAAATCATAATGGGTTTGTCAAAAGTGGATGGGGACATAACAATGGAAACGGATATGGGCATTGGTTTGATAAATGGAAAGGACCCGGCAATGGATTTGGGCACTTGTTCGATAAATGGAAAGGACCCGGCAATAGATTTGGATATAGATGGAGAGATAGAGGCGGCTGCGAGCCCCCTCCTGGATGTAATGCACCTGAACCCATCAGCTCTGCTTTATTTGTATTAGGCGGTGCAGGACTGGGATTATATAGAAAGTTTAAAAATAAAGATTGAAAAGTTTTAATGTTTATTTTAAGGCGGGGAAATTAAAAACCCCGCCTTTTTTTTTCACATAACCATTAGTACCTTTAACAAAACGAAAAGTCACAGGTACGTGCCAAAAGCTTAATTCTTGTCAGAGTCCACATAACCTTTGCTAACAGCTATTTCTATGCCTCCTGCATCAACTGTGTATACTCTGCTTGCAGTTCTTCCTTAGTAATAAGGGTTAGGGGACGTTGTAGACTTACCGGAATAACTATGATACTTTTTTATTTTAAAAAAACAGAAGAGCACTAATATGCCACGTCAAACCCGTCTTGATGCTCCAGGAACTTTGCATCATGAATAATCAGAGGAATTGAAAAGCGCAGTATTGTCGATAACCAGACGAACAGAGAAGATTTTGTATCCCGTATGGGAAAGATTGCTATAAACACCGAAACGGCAATCTATGCGTGGGCATTAATGACAAATTATGCTCATGTTTTATTACGATCATCTACTTTTGGTTTGTCAAAATTCATGCGAGTAAAAATTAATGATCTTCTCTCCAAAAAGTATCTATAACCTCAGAAAGCCATTCTCTTCTGTCCCCAAGTATCCGACGCTTAATCATATTTGCTCTTCTCTCAGGGGCGTGATCGAGGTGTTTCTGCTTAAGAAACGAACGCCTATTCCTGGCCCTTCGCCTATCAACAGGTGAGCGATTCTGAAAAATTCCTTCAGCGTTGTTGTTTTCCATAAATATACTCCTCTCCTCTTGTTAAGATAAATTACAAACAGATAATAATGACAAGGTTAATCTTTGAATAAATATATTCACATTAAAATTATATTATAGCATATGCCCCCAACTTTTATTCTGAACAGCACGTATTGTTTAAGCAGACAGATACCCGACCACAGGATGACACGCTGAACTCGTCAGGAACAAGATCAGGAATTATCTCATTAACTCCCAGATTTTCCCAATTAACACCCAGATAAATATAGGTAAAGACCCCCAGAATAAATGAGTTGATCACCTCATTGACACCCAGATAATTATATTCTATTATTAATTACACAATGGGGTCAAATCTTGATTAGTGATTAAGATCCTGCAAGAAAAGACAAAAGTAATAGAAAGTGAAAGAATAGTATGGCAAGGCAATGGCGAATAGAATATGAGGGCGCACTGTATCATGTAATGTCCAGAGGGAATGAGGGAGGTATAATTGTACAGGATGATCATGATCGTAAAGTGTTTCTGAATATATTAGGAAAGATGTGCAAGCGGTTCAATTTGGAAATTTATACCTATGTGCTGATGGATAATCACTATCATCTTCTTTTGAAAACAACCCGAGCAAACCTGTCAAAAAGCATGCAGTGGCTAGGTCAAACATATACCCGGCAGTATAATCTTCGACATAAACGCAGTGGACATTTATTTCAAGGCCGGTTTAGAAGTTTTCTCGTTGAAGATGATAGCTATTTAATAAACCTGTCTTGCTATATTCATAGAAATCCTTTGAGAGCAGGTAAGGTTAATCGACTTGTAGATTACAAGTGGAGTAGTTACCTCGCATATGCCTATGGCAAAAAAAGTCAAGAATGGTTAAATACTGACCCCATCCTTTCATATTATTCTAAAAGGAAAAGAAATGAAGAATACAGGCTGCAAGTACAGAGTTATGCAAAAGAGAAAAAAAAGATATGGGAAGATGTAAGCCATGATCTGTTCATGGGGAGCCAGGAATATATTGAGAAGATGAGTCAAAAATTTTTAGAGAAGGGGGGGGGTAATAAAGAAGTTCCGCAGCAAAAGGAGGTTTTAAAAACAGAAAATTATAAAAACAAAATATTTAAAACTGCAAATGCGCTGGGCTTTAAAATGGAAGTTGTTAGAGAAAGAGGAAGGGTAAGAGATGAAGATAAAGAGGGAAGAGACATATTAATATATCTTTTGTGGGAAGAAGGAATATATACAAATATTGAGATAGGTAAACTTTTTGGCCTGGGCTATTCAGCGATTAGTCGACGCGTAGGATTGATGCGTCCGAGACTGTTAAAAGAAAGAAAGCTGAAAAAGAAGTATCGTGATGCCAGTATGCTAATCAAGATATGACCCCATTAGGGGTGAGATTGTTTAACTAAAACCAAGTATTAACAAACAACACAAAGAGGAGAAAAAGATGATGAAAAAACAATTTAAAAGTTTACTGTTAGTTGCCGTATCTTTTGTACTAAGTCTTTCATTAATAACTTTTGCTCAGAGCTTTGAATGTACCTCCATCGCTGGAACAGGAGTTCTTTTTGGTACTGTAACGGATGAAAATGGAGAAGGGCTAGCGGATGTAGAGATTGATACTTGTGCCGGAGGAGGAAGCAGATCTGATACCGGGGGAATATATATTTTTCAAACATCTGGAGGATCTTTCAGAATAGTAGCTACCAAATCCGGGTATCATTCTGCAGCTGCATATGTTGATTTGTATACCGGGGAAGTAAAGAATATTGATTTTGTGTTGTATAGTTCAGACTATGATCCTAATAAGTATTCATTTTTTCTTGATGCTTATGATTTTGATTTTGACGGTATAATCAATTATGATGATAATTGTGTTTGGAACAACAATCCCTCCCAGACAGACAATGATGATGATGGTATAGGAGATGCTTGCGATTTATTTCTTAATGATACTGATAATGATAAAGTTGATAACAATTCTGACAACTGTATAGACATTTGTAATATAGATCAGCGCGATGCTGATAATGATAATATCGGAGATGTGTGTGATAATGATCCCGGATGCGGCGGCTGTGGTGAGCCTGCTTGCGGTTGGGTTTGGTGCTGGTAATGGTTTTTCTAATAGAACGCCTTGATGATTAAACTGTAAACAAAAAAGCCGCCTGAAAAATTTCAGGCGGCTTTTTATGTATTGGGGGCCAAGGGCGATTTTGAAGGTTAGGGGGCGTTGTAGGTTTACCGGAATAACTATGATACTCTTTTATTTAAAAAAAACAGAAGAGCACTAATATGCCACGTCAAACCCGTCTTGATGTTCCAGGAACTTTGCATCATGTAATAATCAGAGGAATTGAAAAGCGAAGTATTGTTGATAACCAGACGGTTAGACTCACTCAATCGGGGTTGGACCGAGCAAGTTAAATCTAATTGTTTGAAATAATATGATTAAATAGTTTGAAATTGCAGAGATAAGGCCTTAGAGGGCCTTTTTTTATATGAAAAAAGATGTTTTATGGTTGAGGTCAAATCAGCACAGAAAACAAATTTAAATCATAGAGGTTGCGTCTACACTCTTGACATGTGACGTAACACGTCATATAATACTATTATGGTTAAAACCTTCAAATGCAAAGATACCGAAAAGCTCTACAATGACTTAGATGTTAAAAAATTTAGGGGTATTTCGCAGATAGCAAGAGTAAAACTCGAAATGTTAAATGCAACCGTATCTTTAAACAGCTTGAGAGTTCCCCCTGGGAATCGCCTTGAACAATTAAAAGGCAACCGTAAAGGGCAACACAGCATAAGAATTAACGATCAATGGCGTGTTTGTTTTATATGGAAAGAAGAAAACGCCTACGATGTAGAAATTGTTGATTATCATAAAGGATAAGGACATGGTTAAAAAATTAAATCCTATCACACCCGGAGATGTTCTTTTGGAGGAATTCCTCAAACCTATGGGAATTACTCAAAACCAATTAGCAAAAGACATTAATGTGCCTCCAAATCGCATCAGTCAAATTATTCGCGGAAAACGAGAAATTACTGCAGACACTGCTCTACGACTTGGTAAATATTTCGGAATAGAGCCTGAATTCTGGCTAAATTTGCAGGTGCGCTATAATATGAAAATTGCCCAAAATGAGGTGGGAATAAAAATTGACAAGGAAGTTAAAAGATATCTCCCTAAACTTACTCGGCATAGACTATCTTCTGCATAACGTTTCATATTCATCAACATTTTTAGTCATCAAAAAATCCATAGAGGCCGTGTCTATACATTTGACAGGTTGATGGCTGGTGTCGGACCAAGCCAGGTTATTGTAATTACTTTTAAAAGTCACTTCTGCTGTAGAAAAGTCGTTAAAGAGAGGTAAGAAATGAAGTCCGATAAGTCTATAACGTCCCCAAGTAAAACTGAATTAAAAGCATATGGCTTAAAATATCTTTTACCTAATAATAAGAAAATAACTAAACTGAAAAAGAATTTTAAACCATCAAACCATGGTAATAAGGTATGGAGTTCAAATTGGGTACTCATTGATTTTATTAATGAATCAAATTTGATTACAAACCATAGCGTGTTAGAAATAGGTTGTGGATGGGGCATGTGTGGTATCTTCTGCGCAAAAAAATACAATGTTACAGTTACTGGAATTGATATGGATTGTGATGTTGAACCCTATGTGGAATTACATTCAAAAGTTAACAATGTAAAAGTTGATTTTTTAAATTTAGATTTTAATCAAGTGAAGAAGAACATTTTAAAAAATGTTGATATTGTTATTGGTTCAGATATTTGTTTTTGTGATAGCCTTATTGATCCTTTGCGAAGGTTTATACAAAGAGCTAAAAATGCATCAGTGCGACAAATATTAATTAGTGATCCCGGGCGTTGGCCTTTTGATGATTTGGCAGAACTGTATCTTGGTAAAAAAGGGGTAGAATTAATTGAGTGGAGAACAAATAAGCCTTTTAATGTTTTTGGAAAAATACTTAAAATAGAATTTTAAGCGTAAAATTAAATTATTTAATTATATAAAGGATTTAATGAATGGTAGTAACGGGGGCGGGCCAAGATAACTGTTTGAAATTATTTGTAAAATAGTTAAAATATGGGTTAAAAAAGGCCCTATATGCACATTTTTAGTATCAAAAAATACGAAATAGAAAAAGTAATAAATAGCACGTGTAAAACGACATGGAGGTGGGTTTTTCAATCTTGATGAGTGATTAGGGGATGACGTGTGTGAACCATAGAGGTTGCGTTTATATACTTGATTGTTTATTCTAATTTTCTTGTAATAGTTTACTAGATTGTTTGTCGATGGGTTATGGGTGGTTAATTCTTGTAAACTTTTTTATGATTTTGATAATTTTAAAGAGGAAATATGTTTAATCCGGGAAAATGTAATGAATGCGGGATTTGTTTGTCTTCTTGTGGGTATGCAGACTTTAATGAAGAACAGGCCAGAGATCAGATAAGAAACCTTAAGGCGGGAAAATCTGTGAGTATACTGACAGATTGTATTACCTGTATGGCCTGTAATGAATTCTGTCCTGAAAAAGCCAATCCCTATGATTTGATCCTCAGCCAGCAGGAAGCCCATGGAATCCGGATGGTGCCGCCGGAGGCAGTGGACATGATCGAAAAGACCCTGGGCGGGCAGCCCAGTCAAGTGGTTAAAGGAGATCCGGATAAGCCTGCGCTGTGTATGTGCACCATGGAACAGGCTTTGCCTTCCGGGCTGCTGGATAGCAGTCTGTTTGAGGGCATGACTTTGGCACGAGGGGGTGATTTTTTCTCACGAATTGTGTATCTCCATACCGGCATGGAATCTGTGGTAAAACAGCATGCCCGGGATTTTATTGACAGTCTAACTGATGTGGGCTGTAAAGAAGTGGTCTTTGTTCATGCAGACTGCTATGTTCTGGCAGCACATAAGGCTGAAGAATACGGTATCAAGGTTCCCTTTAAGCCGGTACATATTGTGGAATATCTGCTTACTCAGTTAAAGAAGCGGAAAACAGATATCATCCCTCTGAATTTAAGAGCGGCCTGGCAGCGACCGTGCATAAGCCGTTATACGCCGGAAGTTGAACCTCTGGTGGATGAGCTGCTGGTGCTGATGGGGGTGACTCGGGTGGAGCGCAAGTATGATTGTAAAGAGGCGCTTTGCTGTGGATTGGGGCTGAGGAGTACGGATGTAGAACGAAAATCAAAACTGGCGCGTTTAAATTTTGAAGACTGCACTGCTCACCAGGCAGAGGCCCTGATTTTTTTATGTCCCGGATGTTATGCAGCTTTGGGAAAGAGTTGTGATGCTCATGGACTTGCCTCGATCTTTTTAACGGATCTGTGCCGAATGGCAATAGGTGAACTTTCCTATGGATCGTATCCGCCTGGAACTTAACGGTTTATCAAATGTATGACCAAGGTTGGGTCAGGCAAATTAACCCATGCCTGCTGCATCAGCAATAGGAAATGGGGACAAATTTTGATGAGTGATTAATGGATGACGTGTGTGAACCATAGCGGTCGCTTCTACACACTTGACAGGTTAAACCTGATTTTAATAATTTGCCAATTTGTAAAAGTTTGGCCTTAATCTGACAGACCTTCAGCATCGCTCTGACCTCTTCTACATTTTCTTAAAGTTCCTTCAGCCCCCAGTTGTTTTCCCAGTATTTATATTTGAAAGGCCAGTTGTCTTTTTGAAATTGTACCACCATTTCCATTGTCTCAAAATTTTCCTCTAGTTCTTTTTTTTGATCTGGAAATATTTCCTTGTTTTTGAAAGCTTTTACCATGTTCGCTCCAAGGTTGTCAGCGGATAGCAGCACTTGTGTCTGTTCATCATTGTCAATTAATTGCGGGTTGGTTACAAAGAGAGAGCCTGTTATCCAGCAGCCCAGCATCCCCAGGACAAAACGAAGATATTCAGCACCTCTTTCAGTATGCGGTCCGCCTGAGGTAACAATTACAGCCCCGTATTTGCCTTTCATTTCCTGACAGTGGATCAAATTCTGGCTCCGATCAATAAATGCCTTCATTTGAGCACTTACATTTGAGACAAAGTTCGGGCTGGCAAGAATAATCCCGTCTGCTTCAATCACCGCTTTCTTAATCGTGCTGTAATCATCATTGATGACACATGTGCCGGTTTTTGCGCAGATTTCACATGCCTTGCATGGCTCGACCGTAAGCTCAGACAGAAAAAATGAGTTTGTTTTACTACCCTGGTTCTCGGCACCTTTAAGTACGCTGTTAACAACCTGATTGGTCGTGCCTTTCCTTCCATTTGGACTGCCATTGATCGCGACTATCTTCATAATTCCCCCTCTGTATAATTTGTTTTTATTTTCTACTACTTGAACAGACTGAACTTGCCTGAGCAAACCAACCCCTTGATTTCTTTCACAAATTTTTCCGGTGCTGCATAGTCCGGATGGCTGCGAAAGACTGTTACGATGCGTTGCAGCTCACTCATCTGCTGAAGATGCTCTGGTATTGCAATATTTTTTCCAATGTGGCAAGGAAGTTTTGTAAATATTAAGTTTTTGGGATCTGTTCCGACCTTTTTAATAATTTGATTTATATACAAATAACAGTGACAGGGATTATCCGAGTTAATCAGACCGCATTTTCTTTTCATAAAATTCCCAAGGAGTACCCGTGCATTGGAAAGACGTTTGCGAAAGGCTGCGGAAGAAATATTAAGGATATAAATTGCTTTGTCACTTTTTATCTCAAAAACATCACCCAGAATGAATGTAATGCGAAGGTCCCGGTTCAGACAGGTTAACATTGCCATTGAACAGCCGATCATTATCTCGTAGCTGATTAAAGACTGCTCAGGTGATAAATGAGCAGGAGGCAACGGTCCTGATAATTCTGACAGATCTCTGTCTATAATATTTTCAAGGTCTTTAAAATTTGATAGTCTATTTTTAGCTTTGTTTTTTTTTATTGTCAGCAAATGATTTGAAGCGATCCGGTAAACCCATGAAGTAAATGCGCTTTCACCCCGGAAACTATTTAGATGAGTAATTATTTTCACCAGAATTTCCTGGGCAGCATCCTCTGCATCCAGAGGATTTGCCAGCATTCGTATTGACAGCCCATAAACAAGGTCCTGAACTTTAAGAACCGTTTCTTCAAGGGCTTCTTTATTGCCCTCCTTTGCCAGTTCTACCAGAGTTTCCAATTTTGTATCCATGGGTTATTGTTCCTCTCAGGTCTTTGTTATGTTTGTTTATCTATTTAGACATTTCAGACATGAAATTTGTGAAAAAAAATTACCTTGAAAATTTACAAATAGCCAGTTATGCCGGCTTACTCAGGATAAGTGTATGATAATATATTATAAATGAAAAGGCGTCAGATTTGTTCTTGGCTCACGTCTGGGGGCCGGACCAGGCAAATTATATCTAAATGTTATAAATAACATGATTAAATGGTAATGGGGGCGGGCCAAGATAACTGTTTGAAATTATTTGTAAAATAGTTAAAACATGGGTTAAAAAAGGCCTTATATCCACATTTTTGGTATTAAAAAACACGAAATAGAAAAAGTAATAAATGGCACGTGCAAAACGACATGGAGGTGGGTTTTCAAATCTTGGTTGGAAGTATGCCGCGCCGACCGCGCCTTGGTGCGGAGTCAAGCGGCATAAATCCAAAATAATCAAGCTTAATTGCCGAGAGACCCCGTAGCTTGCTGCGGTGAGTATCATTAGTAATTAAGTTTTTGAAGAGAACCATAGTGGTCGCGTCTGTACACTAGAAAAGGGGTCATCCATTAAAGGTTACAAGTCAATAGATAAATCTCTCCTGTGCAAAAAATCTTCATTTTATATTTTTTGAGTTGTACATAACACTACTGCTCAGGATCAAAACTTTATTTTGCACCAG
>Ga0307988_1001572_pt1 | contig 12619 bp, 7 predicted proteins | sample EllFjometagen183_FD_203166 | JGI IMG/M metagenome (GOLD analysis project Ga0307988, IMG submission 203166) | Marine microbial communities from Ellis Fjord, Antarctic Ocean - #183 | ecosystem: Environmental > Aquatic > Marine > Unclassified | place: Southern Ocean | collected 2014-10-08 | reverse complement strand
TCGTTGTCAGGAATGGAGAGGAAAAGATGACATTTGCGACAAAAAAAGAAGCAGACGCCTATGATAAAATGCTCGATATTGCCGACAATTTGTTTGAATTCCTGGAAAGTTCAAAAATTAAATTCAGTGAGAATCAACTTGAAGATATCAGCTTATTACTGGCAGATAACAAGGATAAACTGATTCCCATATTAAGGGGAGTCAAACCAAAGAAAAAAACTGTAAAAAAGTCTGAACAAAAAGAAAGTAAACCCCAAAAAGCCAAAGCACAAAAAAACAATTAGCCAGTCTTGCTTTTAAGTTCAAGAGTCCTTTTTAGGGTGTTCGGCATTTCAAGAGACTCTATGAAGAAGCAATAATTTTCATACATTTACCGAAACAGTTTTATGCCCATCCTCGTCAAAAATAAATAAATTCAACAACTCAGTAATACTATTTAAAGAAATCGGGTTCCAAGCGCGGTTCCGGCTATATAAAAAGTGGAGTTCTTAAAGAAAAAACAGAATTCAATGAAATGTATTTCCCAGGCTTCACATAGGAAAATAATTACTTGCGGAAAAATGTAAAAAAGATTGACTTTTTCCAGGCACTGCTATCTTATGTGTGATAATTGTTTCTAATATTGTTTTGTTGAGGTATTTTGTGTTCCAGTTAAGCAGTAGTTCATTGTTATCTAAAGAAAAATCTCAATTTTACAATTCAATTGCCCGTACCTTTGCCCATCAAATTGCCCATCTTAAGAAAATAGAAGAAAAATTAACAAGTTATTACATAAACCACGCGTCAATGAGTGCTTTTGAAAAATTGGACGGGTTCAACTTGCTGAACCTTGTTGGTGCCCATCAAACAATTGATATCATTGGGTTCCCCTGCAATATCTATGAAGCGATAATCAATGAATGATAAACGAAAACATATCCGGGTGTCCCATGAAAACAGCGTAGATTTTGTGATGAAAGACCGGACATTTGTCGGGAAAACTATTGATATCAGCAGGAGCGGAATGCTGGTCCTGGTTAATATTCCGGAGTCACATCTCTCTGTACAGAGTGTTTCCTTTAATCTGCCCGATCTATCGGAACAACTTCAAATACAATGCAAAACAGTATGGGCAAATAAAAATAATGGCCATGATTATGAGTATGTTTTAGGAATAAAATTTTCCCAGCAAACTGAAGATCAGGTTATGTTTATTGATAAATTTATAAAGGATTCGGTCCAGGCAAAACTGATCAATGACGATGGGTCGACTGAACAACGAAAAATTCCGCGTACCATGTGCCTTCTTACTGATATATTGAGTAAGAAAAAAAATATTCCTGCTGTTTCCATCGATAATATTTCTCCTGAAGGTTGCCTTTTGAATTTCAAGGGTAAGCTTTGCTCAGGTGATGTGATTGATCTCGAATTTTGTCTGCCTGATGATACAAGAAAGATTGAAGCCAGTGGTATTATAACCTATGTGGCTGAAAATCGTTTTAAGGATATAAACAGCGCAGGGGTGTTGTTTAAAAATATTAATGAAATTGATCAGAAAAGAATATATAATTTTATTGTCAAAACAGTTTCAAACGCACCATTAGGAGATCTGAAAGAAACCATTTCAAAAAAGAAAAGCAGGTCAAAATATCAAATTACCAATCTAGAAAAAATTGATACACTTCTAAACCATGTTATGAAAGAGACTATTTTTCTGAATGTTTTATTTGAAGATAACCAGAAAATATTTGAATTGAATATAAATAAGATAAATGTCGAAGATCAGCTGTTTATAACCTCAAGTCAGAAGGGGGTATTTCATCTGCCGCTAAACAAAAATCATACCGCCCTGTTTTCTTTTTATTTCCAGGGCGCGAGTTATAATTTTGAAACAAAACTTATCAAGAGCTGTAATGACAGCATCGTATTTGCATTTCCGTCTATTATTTACCAGTCTGAAAAGAGAGCCTATGAGAGGGAATTGTTTGCTGATAATAATGATATTTCCATTAACCTGAACGAGATATCAGGCGGACAATTCCAAGGGAAACTGCTTGACATCAGCAGTCGCGGGTTTTTGTGCGAGTTATCCTTTGATAACCGTATTGAAAATTCGATCAGGCCGGGACAGGAGCTAAACTATATTTTAAAAGGAAATCATGGACTGGATTCATATGGAGAGATACGCCATATAACAGAAAGAAAAATATCCAATGGGGACAGAGTGCTCCAAATTGGGGTAGAAGCAGGTATCAAACGATCCGATTTTAAGTTTAAAGAATTTCAGGATTTGGTTTGGAAGAAAAAAAAACTATATCAGGAAAACCTTCCGTCAAGTGCAAAGGATATGATCACCTCAAAGGTTGTTACCTATCGAAACAGCGAAGGTAAAAAAATTGCAGCACTCCTTAATAATACCGGTACACATACAAGTGCACCAGTTGTTATTCTTCCCCCTGCTTTTGGGAAGAAAAAAGAAACATTATCACCTCTTGTCTCAACATTGATTACAAATTACCGCCATCTAAATGAAGACATAATTACAATCAGATATGACGGGGTTAACAGACCCGGTGAAAGTTATAATAAGGAAATGTTTCCAAAACGTGGCTATGAAATGCTTCATTATAAAATCACTCAAGGTCTGGATGATTTAAAATCAACCCTACATTATGTGTACAATAATTCAGTTTTTAAGCCGAGTTTGGTTGTTCTGGTTGCATTTAGTATGTCAGCTTTGGACGCCCGTAAAATTATTGTTGATCAGAGTAATGAAAAGGTTGATTATCTGATCAATGTTATGGGGGCCACGTGCGGACAGAGTTCATTCGGAAATGTCATGGGTGGTATGGATATAATTGGAAATTCAAAAATCGGTATTCGAAACGGATTGTCAGGGGTATTGGGCCATCTTCTGGATGTGGATATTATTGCTAAAGATCTTATCGATAATAAATATGCATATATCACAGATGCACGGTCGGACATGTCAAAGGTTTCCATACCAGTGACGTGGATATATGGAAAATATGACAAGTGGATTCCAGAAATTGAGATCAAAGATATTATGAGTGTTAAAGCAGATGGTATGCGGGAAGTGATTGAAATACCAACAGGCCACAATCTGCGTTCAAGTGATGATGCCATAAAGACATTTAAGCTGATAACAAAATTAATTTACCATATGCAGTATAAGAAAGATATCAAGACTATTGCTCCGGACAGAGAAAATATGGTTAAGCTTATCACCTATGAACGGGAGAGACTATACAATACCGAAGAATTTATACCCGATGATTACTGGAAGAATTACCTTATTGGTAAAGGTGGCAGTGTTGGCTATGATTTTTATAAAAATATTAAGGAATTTAGAGAATTTCTTACTCTCCAAAGCGAGCTTATTGGACTGGAAAACGGAGAGGTATTTGCTGATATAGGCTGCGGTACGGGCATCTTTATTGAAAGCATGCTTTTGAACCTTGCAGATAAGGGGAAAAGTATCAATGACACTCAGATCGTGTTAGTTGATCTTGTTCAGGAAGCACTTGAGAAATCAAGAGTTAAATGTGAGAAGCTTTTCCGTTCACACAAATCACTTCTTCCCTACAAAATCAAATATATCCAGATGGACCTTGATCCAAATCGGTTGATTCCAGTTGAAAAATTTATTAAAGATTCAACACTTGATTTCAACTTTTTAAGAAATCGAATTGATGGATTGATGAATGTTACAATTGATCATTTGTTACATAAGGATTCAGAAAGGCACTATAAAATAATGAGGGGATCAATCTTAACAAATGATGATCTCTCTTATTTGGCAGACAATTTTAATAATGAAGATTCTGAAACGATTATAGAATTTAACCGTGCTTCGAGATTTGTCAATAAAGATTTATTTGTTCAGGATATGGTAGAGGGGGAATATGTAAATAGAGGATACATCGACATTAAAGACTACATGAATATACGAGCTGGTGATATCATTTTTAACAGGCTTAATTTCAGCAATAATGGTTTGGAGTTGAATTTAAATTTTAATTCCAATTATTTCAATAAAATTGTAGCCAGCCTTTTTATTTCATATCTTTACAATCCCGATGATATCATTTATGAATTTTATAGGATTCTAAAACCCGGGGGGAAATTGCTTGTTTCATCAATGAAACCGGATAGTGACATCTCCCTGATTTTTACAGACTATATTGACAAGGTTATGAAATTTGATATGGAGGATCCGGAAATCCAGGACCAGGAAACAAACTTAGCAGATGCCAGAGCCATGTTAAATGAAGCAGCAGGTCTTTTTGAACTTGAAGAGGATGGTTTTTTCAAATTTTATTCCGGCAATGAACTTGTCTCCATGTTTGAAAATGCAGGCTTTGAAAATATCCGGCTTACATCGTCCATGGGCAAGCCGGAGCAGGCTGTTATCATTACAGGAGAAAAACCTTAGACATGAAGATTACCGACAAAGTATTTCAATCACTGGATACATGGGGAGATCATCCAGCCTATATTGAACTATTGCCTGGCAAAGCTCCTGTTTATACCTCGGCTAAACAATTAAGAGAACAGATAAATGAGGGTAAAAAGTTTTTACAAAATTCAGGAATTAAAAAAAATCATGTAGTTGCTTCTTTTTTAGGAAATTCTGTCGATTTTGTTTCAATCTTTTTGGCTTTAATGGATATTGGGGCAACGCCGATCCCTATTAATCTGGCTTTTAGAAAGATTGAGCTTGATGAGATATTTTTAAATTCAGAACCCCATGCTATTATAGCTGAGGAACAATTTTTACCAATTGTCGCCCCATATCTAAAAGAAAAATTAGTTATTCTTCGATCAAACGGCAAATTTAAATTGCACCAGTCATTGAACAATCAAAAGGAGCCTGCGGAGATAGAGGATGGTATAGCCTCTATAAATTATACATATAGAGGCTATGGATACCCCATTGGCGCAATGATACCCCATAAACAATACCTTATGGGGGCGGAAGTTCTCCTAAAGGGGTTGAAACCAAAACCAGGGGAAAATATGCTGGTAGTCCTTCCATTTTATTATATTTTCCCCTTGATCGGATGCTTATTTGTTCCATTATTATATAAAATGACTTCTATCCTTTCTCAAACTGTTAATCCGTTAAAATTATTTCAATATATCCCAAAGTACAAAATAAACATCATAACTGCTATACCGGAAATATATGAACTACTTTTTAACTGCAGAGAAGAATCTACAGATCTATCTTCCTTAAAGGTATTTGTTTCCGGGGGAAGTAGGCTTACAAAAGAGAAATATCAAATAATTAAAGATGCCTTTAATATTGAATTGCTTCACGGGTATGGTCTTACTGAATTTACACCGGTAAGTAGAAATATTCGAAGACAGGGGTTGGCTGGAAGCATCGGTCCTTTTTGTGATGGAATAGATTATAAAATAGCTGCTGCAGATAATAAAGGCCATGGGGAGATCTTAATAAAAAATCCGAATATGACAAAATCATATTATAGACGCGGCAGAGAAACACAGGAGGCCTTTAAGAATGATTGGTTTAAAACCGGAGATATTGGTAGAATAGAGAATGATCATTTGTTTTTTATAAAAGAGAAAAAAAATACCAGGAAATTAAAAGGGAATATGATTGATTTAGAAGAGGTGAAAAAAGCGGTTCTATTATATCCAAAAATAAAGGATGCAATAATTGATTTTAAGGATAATACTCTTTCTGCCGATATTAAAATAGAAACAAATAAAGATATGAAAGATGAATCTATAAAGATTAAAAAATTTTTAAATGAGATTATTGCGGCATATAAGATTCCAAAGTTAATTAATCGAATATAGTCAATTTATAACATTTTAGCACTTGGAACTTTGGGGAACAAATAAATCAATGACAAAAAACAAAATGGCTAATAATAAAGATATTATTGATATTTTATCCAAAATCACACGAATTGATTCATCAGGAATAACTTATGATACGTTGATATTTGAAGAATTGGGTATTGATTCATTAATGGCAATTGAGATATTAGCTAGGGTTGAGAAACAATTTGATATATTAATTGAAGAATCTTTAATGATTGATATTAGTACTGTTGGTGATTTTGTACAAACAATTGAAGAAAAAATAAATATGGGAAATTAAATATGTCAGAAAAAAAAATTCAACATATTTGCTTGATAAGTCCTAAACGGACAATATGGTCACGAACAGATCAAATTAAAAAAACTTTGGAAGAAAGAAGTAAATTATTAAAGGCATGGCACTCACCCAGCTTGAGCATCTTGACTATAATTGGATTAACACCATCAAATATTAAAGTTACTTATATTGATGAAGATCTTGAGGAAATAGATTTTCATGTTAAATATGATATAGTTGGCATATCCGCAATGACGCAGCAGGTTAATCGCGGTTATGAAATTGCAAATTCGTTTAGGCTAAAGGGAATTTATGTAGTCATGGGTGGGATACATGCATCGGTTTTGCCTGATGAAGCATTAGAATATGTCGATACTGTTATAGTGGGTGAGGCTGAAAACCTCTGGCCTCAATTTATAGAAGACTTTAAAAATAACATAGAAAAGAGAATCTACAAAAAGTTAGAAGGAACTTTTGTTGATTTGACAAAGTCACCTGTCCCGGGATATGATTTTTTAAGAAATAAAAATTATTTTAAAGATCCAAAATTTTTTTACAACATGATACCTGTGCAGGTAAGTAGAGGTTGTCCACATAATTGTGAGTTTTGTTTAGTTACAAAATGTTATGGGAGCAAATTCAGAAAAAAAACGATTGACCAAGTAAAGGTTGAAATAAATAAAATAAAAGAATGTTGCCCAGGTAAAATAATTATGTTTGCTGATGACAATTTATTCATTGATAGAAAATATGCTAAAGAATTATTGACTATACTCAAGGAACTTCGGATTCGATGGGTAGCGCAATCAGATATAAGTATAGGTGAGCATGACGATTTATTGAAATTAGCCTATGAAAGCGGGGGGCTATTCTTATTGATTGGGTTTGAAAGTATTAATCCTGAAAATTTAAAAACTATAAATAAAAATTCATGGAAATACAGACAATTAGCTAATTACAGTGCCAATATTGAAAGAATTCAAAAAAATGGGATTATCGTTTTCGGTTCTTTTATGTTTGGCCTTGATAATGATGACAATAATGTATTTAATGACGTCGTAGAATTTATGAATAACAATAATATAACCGGGCAACTAACGATCTCAACACCATTACCTGGTTCTGTATTGATAGAACGTTTAAAACTTGAAAATCGGTTAATTGAAAAAGAACCTTTTTGGGATAAATGCACATTTTTCGATGCCTTATATAGGCCAAAGAAAATGACCGTAGATGAGTTAGAGAAAGGATTTATATGGGCATATAAAGAAATTTTTAATGAGAAGTCTTTTACAAAAAGAGCACAATATTTAAAATCGATGTATAAAAAAATCCAATAGAAAAATATAATGTTAAAAGAAACTATAGAGAAGATATTTAAAAAAGAGATATTAGAGAATAACATAAAAAACGTAATGATTACTTCTATAATTACGATGATTGCTATTCCTTTTTTCACTGTTTTAGATTTTTTTATGTATCCAAAACATTTAGCTACTTTTTTTTCCTTAAGATTAATTATGACAATACCTTTTGTTGTCGTTTTTTTTACAATTCGAAAATCAATATTTTTACAGAAACATATTAATAAAATAAGTGCATTTTTATTTTTTGAAGCTGGCTTTGGTATAGCTATTATGATCCATTTAACTGAGGGATATCTTTCTCCATACTATGCTGGCTTGGTGGTTGTTATTTTGGTGTTATGTGTAACGCTAACACTACCGTTAAAAAAGACTATTATTATAAGTTCATTAATTTATTCTTCATATATTATTCCAATTTTAATTAAGGGGGATATTAATAATATTCCATATTTTGTTAATAATAATTTTTTTCTTATTGCAATGGTAGTATTTGCAATTTTTGGATCATACGCAAAAGAGGTTAACCAATATAATACATTCAAATCTCGTTATGAAATGCAAAAGTCCAATGAAGAACTTAGCAAGGTGACCCATGAACTTGAGGGGAGTAATAAGAAATTACGCAAGCTCGATGAGATGAAGACGCGGTTTTTTGCCAATGTGAGCCATGAGCTTCGAACCCCCTTAACCCTGATTCTCGGTCCCCTTGAGCAACTCATGCAAAACTGGAATGACATGGATCCTGTTCCCACGCTTCGTTCCATGGAAGCAAATGCCCATCGCCTTTTGAGACAGGTGAACACCATATTGGATTTTACGAAGGCAGATGCAGGCAAGTTGACCTGTCACTATAAAAACGGAAATCTGGGTAAAATTCTTTCTGAACTTGTCCAGGCGACTATCCCCTATACCGGACAGAAAAACATTGAGATGACCATTTCCGGGACGGATAAGATTCCTGATACGGACATAGATGTTGAAAAAGTGGAAACCATTGCAGCCAATCTTATTTCAAATGCGCTGAAATTCACATCAGACAATGGGAAAATAAGTATTTGTGCCGGGCAGGACAAAGAGTTTATCTGGTTTGAAGTTCAGGATACGGGTATAGGTATCCCTGAAGATAAACTGGACCTGATTTTTGAAAGGTTTCTGCAGGTGGAAGATAAACATTCCCGGAACAATGAAGGGACGGGCCTTGGACTGGCCATGGTTCGTGAGTTGACCTTGCTCCATGGGGGCAAAATCAATGTGCGTTCCAAAATTGGTAAAGGATCTACTTTTCGGGTTGAGCTTCCAACGAAGTCCCCCTCTCTCAAGACGGATCGTAGAGAAAGACCGGGACGAAGAAAAATCGACAAGATTGTGGCGGAAAGAATTGATGGATTGATGGAAAAGGAATACCAGGAGAGGAGCAAAATCAATAAAAAAACCCTGTTTGCCGATGTGGCCAGGGGCACGGGTCTGGGCGATAGCATTGCTGAAAAATCTCAAGATAATAAAAAATCGGCTCCAAAGGACGCCCATAAAATTTTAGTGGTGGAAGACAATCCGGACCTAAGGGCATTTATTGTCAGTAATCTTGTTGATATCTACCAGGTGGAGCAAGCTGAAAACGGACGCAAGGGACTGGATTTAGCCAGGCGCATGAATCCGGACCTGATCTTGTCTGATGTGATGATGCCGGAAATGGACGGATATGAACTTTGTCAACAAATTCGTAAAGACCCCTTCCTGTTTGAGGTTCCCATAATCCTGGTCACCTCAAAATCAGGGGGAGAGGCTGTTGAAGCAGGACTTGAAATCGGGGCCACCGACTATGTACCCAAACCCTTTGAAATAAGGGAGTTGAAAGCCCGTATTGCCACCCATTTAAAAAATCGTTTTTTGGAAAAAAATATCAGTGAGCGGGAAACCAGGTTGACCGCAATTGGACAGATGACCAGTACTGTTGTCCATGATCTTAAGAATCCTTTGAATACGATCATAGGATTTACCCAGATCGCCCAACAAGACTCTGAGACTCTGGAAGAAAAAGAGATTTCTAAAAGTCTGTCCGTGGTAATGGAATCAAGCATTCGCCTCAATCGGATGGTTGCCGAAATATTAGGTTTTGCAAGGGGGTATGCGCCACAATTGAATACTGATTCAACTGTATTGATTCCTTTTCTGGAAACGACGTTGAGCAATCATAGAATCAAACTTGCGACCCTGAATATTTTCCTTATTTCAAATTATGATAAATGTGAAGATATTGAAGTGGAATTTGATTGTGACCAGATGCATAGGGTAATTGATAATCTGATCATGAATGCCAAGGAAGGATTTTTTACAGGAAACCACGAGGTTGAAGAGAAAAAAATCTGGGTTACGACAAGAGGTGAAGAAGGCCAGGTAATTATCCGTTTTTCCGACAATGGCCCGGGAATTCCCGAAGAAATAAGAAATTCACTGTTTGAGCCTTTTTCAACCACTGGGAAAAAAGTCGGGACCGGATTGGGGCTTGCCACTGTTCGCAATATTGTCTCAGCCCATTCTGGTGAGATCGCAGTGGAATCAAAAGGTCAAGAAGGGGGTGCAGTGTTTGAACTAAAATTTCCCGTGGCTAAATCCTGAGGATAATAAATGGAACAACCCAATCATATTCTTGTTGTTGATGATGACGAGATGACTCGTCTTTTAATGAAAACTATTTTATCACGGATGTCATACCAGGTAAGTGAAGCTGTTGACGGCATAGATGCCTGGGAAAAAGTGCCTGTCCTTTGTCCCGATCTTATTATTCTGGATGTGAGTATGCCGAGAATGGATGGACTTGAACTGACCCATAAACTTAAAAACGAGCCAAATACAAAAAACATTCCCATCATGATCGTTTCAAATCATGATGAGGTGACAGATCAGGTCAAGGCAGTTGAAGCAGGAGCCGATGATTTTTTACCAAAGCCTGTTGAGCAGATTATCCTCAAGGCAAAGGTCACATCTTTGCTCAAAATTAAATCCTACAATGATTATATGCAAAGTTATCAGACCAAGTTGGAAGATGAAGTCGCAAAAAAAACAGCCAAACTAAAACACGCATTTGATGAATTGGAAACAGTTAATAAAAGGCTGAAATTATATTCTTTGGACACTATTTTAAGGCTCTCTCAAGCGGCGGAATATAAGGATCAGGAAACGGGTCAGCATATCCAGCGCATTGGATATTACATTCAAATAATCGGTCAGAAAATTTCGTTGAGTCCAAATGAGATAGATGAATTTCTTTATGCCGCTCCCATGCATGATGTGGGAAAGATCGGTATCCCAGATAATATTCTTCTGAAACCGGGAAAATTAAATGCGGAGGAATGGGCTGTCATGCAACAGCATACCATAATTGGTGGTAAAATTTTAAGCGGTTCAGACTCAAGCACACTGAAAACAGCTGAAATTATAGCATTGACCCATCACGAAAAATGGGACGGTTCCGGCTATCCAAATAATCTCAAAGGATCAGAGATCCCAATGCCCGGTCGAATTACTGCCATTGCAGACGTGTTTGATGCTTTAACATCAAAACGTCCTTACAAGGATGCGTTTTCCATGGAAAAAGCATTTGATATCATGAAAGATGGACATGGAAAGCATTTTGATCCTGATCTATTGGATGCTTTTTTTGCAGTCAAAGATGATATCATTGCCATTCGAAATAAATACTGAAACTTAGCAGTATTGCATCCTCGTGTATCCTAAAGTTCTGATAATTTTCAAATATCTTTTCAAACGATTAATCTTGGTATATAGAAATGAGCACAAGGAATTTTATAAAATTTATTTGTTGGTATCAGCATAAAAAAGGTATGAATTATGGAAAAAGCGTCAGGGGTTAAGAAATCTGTTTCATTTTTATTAAGATTTTTAAGGGTTGTCGCTGTCCTGGTAATTGCAATTGCATTGGCAAAATTGCTGATTTCTTTAAAAAAAGAACCTGAGAAAAGTGAAATTGCAAAAACTCCTTCAAGTGTAAAAGTAATGATTGTAACACCAGTTCCAAAAGTCATGACAGTGGAAGCTTTTGGTACAGTGAAGCCCAGAAAATTGGTAAGGATTTCCGTGGAAGTTCCAGGGAGAATCGACTATCTCCATCCCTCTTTTATTGAGGGTGGAGTGATTTTAAAGGGCGATCTTCTGGTAAGGATCGATCAAAGATCCTATGATTTGAACCGGCAGGCAGGGCAGGTTCGAATCAGGCAGGCAAAAACAGATATTAAAAGCTTAAAACAGGATATTGAAAATTTGAAAAATGATATCAGGCTTTCCACATCCAATATCGACCTTGCTAAAAAAGAACTTGAGAGAGTCAAGGCTTTGACCGAAAATCAATTTGCTTCCAAAAACAGTCTGGATAGATCAGAACAACAATATCTGATGGCTAAGATTTCCTTGCAGAATATAAAAAACAGGCTGTCATTAACCGACACATTAATGGATCAGAAAAATGCAGCACTTACCATGGCCCATGTCGATTTTGAAAAATCAGACCTTGCATTTAAAAAAACACAAATTAAAGCAGACTTTAATGGGTTAATTCTGGATAAATTTGCTGAACAGGGCGAATATGTCAATCCCGGACAGACACTGGGGTCAATATATCAAAAAGACAGCCTGGATGTGGATGTTAGTATCCCTTTGGAAAAAATGAAATGGATTGAATCCCTTTTTAAAAATGGGAAAACACCGTATGCAAAAGTTATGGTGGCAAATTTTGACAGCGTGAAATCCTATGTATGGAATGCAAAAGTTGCGCGGATAAAAGCAAAGATTGACGAGAAAACAAGAACATTGCCCATGACGCTTGAAATACTGACTCCGGATGTAAAAATTAAAAATATTTTTACTTTAAAACCAGGGACTTTTGTTAAGTGCAGTATTATAGGAGAAACATATAAGAATATTTATGTGCTGCCAAGGTACCTGTTAAAAAGCGATAATATACTTTTCACAGTGGAAGACAATTATTTAAAAATGAAAAGAGTGAATGTTTTAAGAAAATTTGAAGAAGAAATGTATATAGACCATGGGCTAAATCCCGGAGAAAAAATTATTGTTTCTCCACTTCCCGGTGCCCTTGAGGGAA
>Ga0307988_1001571_pt1 | contig 12620 bp, 4 predicted proteins | sample EllFjometagen183_FD_203166 | JGI IMG/M metagenome (GOLD analysis project Ga0307988, IMG submission 203166) | Marine microbial communities from Ellis Fjord, Antarctic Ocean - #183 | ecosystem: Environmental > Aquatic > Marine > Unclassified | place: Southern Ocean | collected 2014-10-08 | reverse complement strand
AAAAACAAAAACCCTTAAAAGCGTTAGCCTGTAAGGGTTTCATGTGTGTACACCGCCCAGGACTCGAACCTGGAACGCAGCTTACCAACTCGGTTTCATCCTTGCTCCGTGGGTTGTGTGGAAACCGTCCATTTCCGAATTCCCTGATAATGTGACTAATGACAAGGATATACGAGATGGTTTAGTTATCTTACATAACTTGGTTCAAATATAACAAATGGGGATTTTTATGATTCGTTCAATCATCACACTTCTTGCCTTCGCAATCTCACTTTCCGCAACTACAATCAATGTACCTGCAGATCAGGCTACCATCCAAGCTGGTGTAGATGCTGCTAGTGCAGAAGATACAATTGTGATTGCTAGCGGAACATACTATGAAAATATTCTTGTAGATAAGCCCTTGGTGTTTGCGTCCGAAGCAGGTCCTGAGAGTACAATTATTGACGGCGGTGGTTTAATTGGGATTGAGATATCTGCTGGAAACTCGGGAAGTATGTCTGGAGTAACATTCAGGAACTGTAGTGTTGGGCTTCGGCTAGTGGATTGCATTAACTATGCAGTGCATGGATGCCGATTTATAGACAGCGAGCATGGTCTTAACAGTCAGAGGTATAACAATCTCCAAATTTCTAATTCTCTTTTCTACGGAAACGATTATGGGTACGTCGAAGCATATTATGGTAATGATGCGGTTGTCGTAAATTGCACTTTTGACAATGTAGTTAAGGATATATTATTTATACCTGAATATGGTACAACAGCTGAACTCACGATTTTTAACAGTGTGTTTTTGGGACAAATAGATGGTTATAGTACTAATCACGTAAATCTATTTTATTCCAATTATATCGATGGGAATCTCGGGCCATATGTGACTGCCATTGAGGGGAATATTTCTGGTGACCCGCTATTAGTAGACCCTATAAATGGGAATTATAACCTTCAAGAAGGTAGTTCGTGTATAGATGCGGGTGATCCCGTATCTTTTTCTAACGACATTGATGGGAGTAGAAATGATATCGGTTTTAGTGGCGGGAGCGGACTAATAATAGAGCACAGTACGATCGAGTTTGGGTATGTGGGAAATAACGCCATAGTCGAAAAATACGCCAGGTTATCAAATTTTTCTCAAAATATTGTAGTAATAAATAGTTACTCAACGGATACCCCCCAGTTTTCAATGGAAACAAGTTTACCCATTACTTTAAACCCAGGGCAGGAAGAAGATATTAACTTTTCCTTTGACCCTAGTACTACTGGGTTTGAATCTTCAACAATCACATTTGATGTGGAAGGTCTTTATGGGGCGACTGAAGCACTAATGCAATGCACAGGCTATGTAATTGATAACTCAACCCAAATGATTAGAGTTCCAGAAGACGCCCCAACAATTCAGTCTGCTGTCGATGTCGCAGTGAATGGCGATACTATACTTGTAGCAGCTGGAACATACTACGAAAGTGTATTGGTTAACAAACAACTAGCATTTGTATCAGCTGCTGGACCAGAAAACACGATTATTGATGGTAATGGCTTGCATGGTATAGATATTCTGGCTGGGAATCCCGGTAGTACGGAAGGATTCACTTTCACTAATTGCGATATGGGTTTAGCACTTGCAAACTGCATCAATTACTCAGTCAATGATTGCTGGTACATCAATAACAATCATGGTATATACAGCCACCAAAATACTATTCTTCAAGTATCATTTTGCTTGTTTCAAGGCAACGACTATGGATTCAGAGACGGGTATTATGGACAAAGTAGTGAAATTGTAAATTGCACTTTCGATAATATAATCAACGATATCCTATTTCATCCTGCCTATGGTACTACTGCTGAATTGAGTGTCCATAATAGTATTTTTGTGGGAGAAGTCGAGGGATACGACACTAACCCAGTCAATCTATATTACTGTAACTACCCGGCTGGAAATCTTGGATTAAATGTAAATGATGTTACCTCCAATATTAATGGTGACCCGTTATTTACTGATCCGGAAAATGGTGATTATAACTTACAAGAAAGTAGTCCTTGTATTGATTCGGGAGACCCTACGTCACCGAGGGATGCTGATGGGTCGCTTGCAGACATGGGGGCTTTCCCATCCAACTTGGGTATTCCTTTAGCTGTGACAATCTTGGTGCCGGGTGACTATTCAACAATTCAAAGTGCCATAAATGCGTCGCGTTCTGGAGATACGGTTCTCGTCTCACCAGGTTCCTACATAGAGAATCTAAGTATTGAGGGTAAAGACATTACATTGGGTTCCTTGTTTCTAACAACTCAGGATACCTCCTATATCTCATCCACAATAATTGATGGGAATCAAACAGGTAGTGCCTTCACGATTCTTAATGGGGGGGATGGACAGACCAACCTGATTGGATTGACTCTACAAAATGGATCCGGTACAGGTGACGATTTCTATTTACCATGGATAGGTGGTGGAGGAATTTTCACAAAGGATGCAAATATAGCTCTGGATTATTGCGTAATTAAAGATTGCCAGGTTCCATATAGATACGGTGGTGGTGTTCTCTTCTATCCCAGTGCCTATAGCTTTAGTATGAACAATTCTACCGTAACAAATTGTTCGGGTCCAGAAGCCGGTGGTGCGCTAGCATTATTTTCCGGAGATTTTTCACTTCAGAACAATGAGTTCACTGATTGCTCAACAAGCTATTCTGGTGGTGCAATATACGTAGGTGGCACATTTGAAATGATCAATTGTCGGCTAATTGCAAACTCCAGTAATGTGGGCGGAGCGTTGTCAACCGATGGAGGAACTCTCCTCATTAAGAAGAGTCTATTTTCGAATAATGTTGGGGGTAACGGTGGCGGTGCAATTTGGTCAGGGCATTCTGCAAATATGGTTATAGACAAATCTACTATTGTGAATAATGATGGGGTCACAAGAGGTGGTGCCATAATCAAAAGTCAGTCCGGACCACTCACCATCACAAACACAATTATTCGGAATAATTTTGATCAATATTTATCACAGATTTGGGTAGAAACTGGAGTCCCATTGGATGTGTTAAGTTTTGAGTATAACAATATCTCGAGGGATACTACAGCAGTTTATTTTGTTGATGAAACAGAATATACCTTATCAAATACTAATATTGACTCTGCTCCGAATTTTGTTGATATCAGTAACTCTAATTATCGATTAGAGGCTACATCCTTCTGCATAAATGCTGGCCACCCAGATTCTACTGATTCTGATGGGTCCAGAGCAGATATGGGAGCATATCCATATCTAAATTCGTACACAGGTCCAAATTGGTTTGTCGCTATTGATGGTGACGATATCACTGGAACCGGCGAAGGAAGTAGTCCATTTGCCTCTATTCAAGCTGGGATCAATTTTTCATCTGATCACGATTCGGTTTTTGTGGGTTCTGGAACATACTTTGAAAATGTAGACTTTAGAGGCCATAGTGTCTCAGTGAAAAGTATTAATGACGCTACAAATACGATTATTGATGGCAGTGCTGCTGGTAGTGTGTTTTCAGTTACTTCAGGAGAAGACACAACCACATCTATCCAAGACCTCACTATTCAAAATGGTACAGGAACTTTTGTATTTATAAATGATAGCAATCAGGGAACTTATGGTGGTGGTGTATTTATTAGCGAAGCAAATCTAAAGATTATTTCCTGCACAGTAATTGATAACCATGTTACCTATTCAGGAGGCGGTATTGGGGCTTACCAAAGTCAAAATGTAAATATTTATGATTGCAGAATACTAGATAATAGCGCTACAATCGATGGCGGAGGTGTGGTCCTGCATACCGGAGACTCATACTTAGGTAATACTACCATTTCTGGGAATGTTGCTGGGGGTGGGGGTGGCATGTTAATTCACGGGACTGATGCAGTATTGTCAAACCTTGATATCCACGATAACACAGCTAGTTCAGGAGGAGGAATCTACGCCTCTTATTATGCTAATTATTATCTTAGCAATTCAATTATTTGGAATAATACAGCTACTTATGGAGGAGGAATAAAGCACCATTACCTCTTATCTCCAACTTTAATTAACAACACAATTGTCAATAATAGTGCGAGCCTGTCTGGTGGTGGTATTAGCTATACAGGACTGATTACGGGTCCCCAAAGGATTTATAATTCAATTATTTATGCAAATACATCACCAACTGGTCCTCAACTTCATACAGATGACAGTGAGATGATTATTGAACATTCAATCGTTCAAGATTGGGATCCTACTGATAGTAATATGGGTTTGGATCCTCGTTTTGTTAGTCTTGTAGAAAACGATTTTCACTTGACTGATATTTCACCTGCCTTGGGAGGTGGCCTTGATACCTCAATCGTTCCTTTATATGATTTTGAGGGCATAATGCGTCCCAACCCTGCAGGATCTAACCCTGATATTGGGGCATATGAGTCAGTCTTGTCAGAACCTGTCTTAATCTTAGAAGTTCAAAATTTAGCGATAGTCGGTACTGATGAGATTCTACATATTACTGACCATACTCCCGATATCAGATACACCTATTATAACAGTTTGGAGGAGCTTGTCGCTTTTCATCAAATCCAAGTGTCAACTCTCTCAGACTTCTCGCTAATAGATAAGTGGGACACGTACACTGTCATTAATCCGGATACGCTTGTCGCCTATGCAGGGAATCCGCTAGTGGATGGTGAAACCTATTATCTACGTGTTAAAGCAGGATCTGGAGGTGTTTGGAGTGATTGGAGCAGTACCTCATTTAGAATGAATTCGATCCCTGAATCACCAACCTTACTGTCACCAATTACAAACACAGTTGTTGGAGAGAATATTACCCTGACAGCAGGCAACTCGCTCGATAATGAAGGAGATGATCTCCAGTATGAATTCTTCTTGTACGAGGATGTCGCCATGGCCAACCTTCTCGAATCGTCTGACCTCATTGTGGAAGGATTTGAAAGCACAGATTGGTCACCTTCAGTTGAGCTTCAAGATAACAATCAGTATTGGTGGACAAGCAAAGCATTTGATAGCTATGAATATGGTGACCTCGCGACTCCGGCTTCGTTTTTAGTAAACTCATTGAATTCACCTCCTGAATCCTTCGAACTTATCTTCCCACTTCCTGACCTAGTAGCGACGTCTTTAACTCCAACCTTTTCATGGCGCTCAGCATTTGATGCAGACCCTGAGGATATAGTATCATATGAATTCTTCCTTGATTCACCAGGACCTGGAGTTGAATCCTTCGATGTAGGAATCGATACCCTCTTCTTTCCCACTGAACCATTACTCGATAATACAGTCTATTATTGGCGAGTGGTTGCTAGAGATCTACTGGGTTTTGAGACAACTAGTTCTGGTGATTATCGTGAATTCACGGTGAATGTATCAAATGACAATCCATCAGTCGTTGATCTGATAACACCTGATTCAGTTATGGTTCTCTCGCTTACACCAGAGATGGTTTGGATGCCGTCAACTGACCCTGACCCAGGTGATCATGTGAATTATGAAATGCACTGGTGGGGTGAAGGTATTGAGTACGATTCAGTTCTAACCGATACGAATGCAGTTGTCCTCCCACGAGAATTGGAAGATAACACCCAATACTTCTGGGATGTGATAACCATGGATAGTCACGATGGGATCTCACATTCTACACCTGCGACATTCTGGACAGACCTTGAGCCAGAAGCACCTGAAGGTTTTGCACTCCTTTCACCTGAAAATGAAACAACGGGTTTGTCAAATCTACCTACATTTCTTTGGGAGATTGCAGATGATCCAGATCCTATGGATTATGCAACATACACTTTTCAGATAGCGACTGATTCAGCATTTACTGATATAGCATATGAAACGAATACCAATGTCGATGTTGGATATGAGCTTACAGAAAGCTTACCTACTGATACGGAATATTGGTGGAAAGTCATCGCCACAGATACAGATTCATTATCCACTGAATCTGCAGCTTTCAAATTTACAGTTGGCTATGTATCAGTAGCAGAAATCGTAGCACTACCAACAGAGTTCACTCTAAAGCAGAACTTCCCCAATCCTTTTAATCCCAGTACAACCATCAGATATGGATTACCCGAAGACTCCAATGTCTCATTAGTCATCTATGATCTTCGTGGCAATAGGGTTAGAACTTTTGACTCTGGTAGCCAGACAGCGGGTTGGTATGAACATGTTTGGAACGGTATGAACGAAGCTGGTCAACCTGTTTCAACTGGACTATATCTAACTAGACTTAGAGCTGGATCGTACACTAAGACGATCAAGATGTTGTATCTGAAATAATCTGGCGCAAGACTTAGAACACACGCCCCTGACTTCAAGCCCCAGGGACTCATCTATGTACACCGCCCAGGACTCGAACCTGGCCAATTGATTGAGCGGCTTACCTACTCGATTTCAACCTTGCTCCGTGGGTTGTGTGCGGGCGCATTATTTTTCGAGAGGTGGTTAATGAGTCAACTTTAGAGTTGAAACTTCACAGTAGAAGGAGGTGCTAGCATAGTGAACTAGTCAACTTGAAAGTGTCTCTTAACTTTAAACCATTAAGTTCCGAAATGCTTTGAAGACTTCCAAAGGGGGATAATGATGATATTGGATCATGATCAAGTAACCCCAGAGCAAAATAACAAGAGAAAGGGATTCTAATGAAAAAGTTATTATTCATCCTTCCATTACTCCTGCTGTTGGTGGGGTGTGAGGAAGAAGCAGACGTTCCAACTATCGACGACATTATTGTTGGAACGTGGAGTGTAACAACCATGGGAACTTTCGCAAATGACGACTGTTCTGGCGCAATGGATTACACAGAGTGGGGTCTCGCACAAGCGTTTGGGATCACGATAAGTTTTAATTTCAAAGCTGCTGGTACAGTCGATATGACTGTGACAGGATTTGGTAAGGCTGAGACAGAAACTCTGGACTGGACAGCCACAGATGATCAGCTTTGCATCGATGGAGAATGTATGTCATTTACTCTATCTAATGATGACAAAACCCTCAAATTCGTAGATTCAGAAGATGCATATTGCGAAGATATGTCCGGAGAAGAAGTAGATCTCAATCAAACTGAATGTGGAACTGCGGGAAACGATTGGTATGAGGCAGTTTGTTACGAATACACCATGACAAAATAGAGATTTAACAAATGAAAAAAGCCCCTGACCTCAATAATCAGGGGCTTTGTCTTTCAACACAATCGACACCCAAGCCCGACTAACACCAAGCCGCCTAACTGGAAAATCCGGAGACATTCGGACACCGATTCCGGAAAGTTTCGGACACCAGAGTTGACCGGAATAATATTTAGAACCCCAGGGACTTATCCTTGTACACCGCCCAGGACTCGAACCTGGCCAACTTGCTCCGTGGGTTGTGTGCGGGTGAAATGTTTTTCGAGGAGCAGATGTTTGCATAACGTGTTGGATGTCGGGAAAGTGTCTCTTATCTTTTAAGCGAACTTGTCCGAATTACTTTGACGACATACAGTTGTGAGAATCATAATCAGGCAGATGGGCTATATCATCAAAAGCATTATCACTGCCAAGGGTTCTGAATACTCTGAGAGATGGTGTTAAATAAGATTCACTAATTCCCTAGCTGAAGGAGATTAATTTCTTCTTTTAGCTTATCGACTAGCACTAACTATATTAAATCCCCTCAAGCCCTGGCAGACTTCGTTTGCTGGGGCTTATTCTTTTGATAAACTGGGCACATCGACTACATTCACGCAAGTTCAATTAATAAATCTTGGGGTAAACCTGAGTACTACATCAAAGTATAAATGTCATTCCTGTGGATATTCCGCAGATGTTTGGGATGCAGGCATTCTTGTCCTAAGTGTGGTGCGCATATGAGAAAGGAGTTGCCCAATTAGCTCTTTTGAACGGATGTGGCTAGATGGAAAATCTCTTTGAGCAGTATAGATGATGTCTTAACCATACAGTGCTGCCATTGATGAACGACATTAGAAGCACCCGAACGGGAAAAAGCCTTGTCGTTGATCAGCCATCTACTAAAGTAGGAGATTAAAATAGTAACGCTGGATCTGGAGCAATCAACCAAGAAAAAGATCTCGAGATTATTTACAAATTGACTTTGAGACAAGTACTCCCAATATGAAAGAATTTGAATTATGCTGATTTCAATGTTAAGTCCAAGAAAATCTCTAAACGAAGCCTTCTTAAAGATTAAACCTCATAGAGCGGAAATAGACCATTTTAAAACCAACCTGAGCCGACTATTGGACATAACTAATAATGTTGAATCGGAGGAATTTCATAAAAACCTTGTCATCGACTTTCTAAAAAAAACTTATTACGATCCCAACCATTTTGTAAACACCAAGGGTAGAAATGACCTGGTTATACATAATGGAGATAAACCCTCTAGCACGGTTGGGGTAATCATCGAAGCAAAATCACCGACTAACAAAAGTGATATGGTGACATCCGAGAATCTGAATGCAAAAGCTTTTCAAGAATTAGTCCTTTATTATTTACGCGAGAGAATCACGCAAAAGAACAATGAGGTTAAACACCTTATCATTACCAATATCAATGAATGGTTTGTTTTTGATGTGACCATCTTTGATAGACTATTTGCTCAAAATAAAAATTTCGTAAAACAATTCACCGCATTTGAAGGCAAGCGATTGGCAGACTACAAAACGAGTTTTTTTTACACGCAAATTGCCGCTCCTTTTATCGCTGAAATCAAAGCAGAAATTGAATTCACTCATTTTAACCTTCAGGAATATCAAAAGCCGCTCCTCAATGATGACAAGGCAGATGACAAAAAATTGATCAATCTTTTTAAGATTCTTTCACCGGAGCATCTTTTAAAGCAGCCATTCACCAATGACAGCAATAGCCTTGATAAAAGATTTTATACTGAGCTACTTCATATAATAGGACTGGCAGAAACCAAAGAAGGAAGCAAAAAACTTATTGGTCGAAACCCAAAAGTCGGAAGAAATACTGGCTCAATTTTAGAAGATACTATCATCCAATTGGACAGCTTGGATAAAATTAATAGGTTGGAGAGACCAACCCAGTATGGCAAAAGCTATAATGAACAACTTTTCAATATATCCCTAGAGCTTTCAATTACCTGGATTAACCGTGTTTTGTTTCTGAAATTGCTTGAAGCACAATTGGTAAGCTACCACAAGGGGGACAAGTCTTTTTCATTTTTAAATATTGATGTTATCAAAAACTATGATGACCTTAATGGCTTATTTTTCCAGGTCCTGGCGAAAAAACATGCTGACCGGAATCAAGATGTAAAGCAACAATTTGGGAAAGTCCCTTATCTCAATTCCTCTCTCTTTGAGCCAAGTGAAATTGAACAGTCAACGATTTTTATTAGTAATCTGAAAGATGAAAAATTTATTCCCATCCTCCCATCAACGGTCATAAAAAACGAACAAGGGAAAAAACGAGTAGGCAATATTTCGACGCTCGAATATCTATTTAAGTTTTTGGATGCTTATGACTTCAGTAGTGAAGGCACTGAAGAAATACAAGAAGAAAATAAAACACTCATCAATGCTTCTGTCCTTGGTCTTATCTTCGAAAAGATCAACGGCTATAAAGACGGTTCATACTTTACACCAGGTTTCATAACCATGCACATTTGCCGTGAAACAGTTCGAAAAGCAGTAGTAAATAAATTTAATGAAGTGAAAAAGTGGAAATGTGACTCTATTGAGGAGATTGACGACAAGATCGAGCCACAAGATCGAGGCGAGGCAAACGATATTATTAATAGCCTGAGAATATGCGATCCTGCAGTTGGCTCAGGACATTTTTTAGTTTCTGCCCTTAACGAGATAATTGCGATTAAACATGATCTGAAAATATTGCAAGATCGACGAGGTAATAGGCTGAAGCACCTTTCAGTGAAGGTCATAAATGATGAATTAATCATCACCGATGAAGATAATGAACTATTTGAATACAATCCAAAATTTGAAGAAAGTCAGAACATACAGGAAACTATTTTCCATGAAAAGCAGATGATCATCGAAAACTGCCTTTTCGGTGTAGATATTAACCCAAATTCTGTAAAAATATGTCGATTGCGTTTATGGATTGAGTTACTAAAAAACACGTACTATAAAAACCAATCTGAATTGGAGACATTACCCAACATTGATATTAATATCAAATGTGGAAATTCTCTTATTAGCCGTTTTGAATTAGACGCAGACATAGGAGATGCTCTTAAAAATAGTAAATGGTCAATTGACAGCTATAGAGCTGCAGTCGATACATATAGGAATGCTAAAACTAAAGTACAAAAACACGCAATGGAAGAGCTAATTCTTGATATTAAAAGTGATTTCAGAAGCGAAATATCAATGAATGATCCAATGGTTAAAAGGTTCCACAAGTTAAATGGTGAAGTGTTCTTAATGAAGAACCAAACAAGTATGTTTGAAATGTCAAAAAAGGAACAGAATCAATGGAACAAAAAATTAACGGAAATTTCTTCCAAAGCTACAAAACTTGAAAAGGCAATAGACGAGATTAATAACAACAAAATATTCGAGAATGCATTTGAATGGCGTTTTGAATTTCCAGAAATATTGAATAACAGTGGTGATTTTATTGGGTTTGATGCGATTATTGGAAACCCACCATACATTTTTTCAAGAGAACTGATTACCGAGAAGGAAAAAACATTCTTTTATAAAAATTATAGTTTGACACAATTCAAGTTAAATACATATGTTCTTTTCAGTGAATTAGCATACTCTATTTCAAAAAATGATAGTATTGTATCGTATATAATTCCGAATAATTGGCTCACACTAGAAAATAACTCACAATTCAGAGAGTTTATTCTAACTCGGTTTAAAAGTATAGAAATAGTGAATGATAAGAATAAAACATTTGAAGATGCAAGTGTAGATGCTTCAATAATCACTCTTTCCAAAAGTACTGGAGGAGCACGTCTTAAGGCGTATGAACTAACGGGTAAAAATTTTGATGTTATTTCTGAGACAGAGTCTGCTAATTATTTGAACAGCCATGGTTCAATTATCAATTATCAATTATATGCTGATCCGATAATCTCTGCAATCATTGATAAAATCAATACTCAATCAGATGTTTTAGATGCCCATTTTGAAGTAAAGAATGGGGTGCAAGCATATACTGTTGGTGAAGGCATTCCGACACAGACCAGAGAAATGAAAGATAACAGAATCTACCACAGTAAGAATCCGCAGGGGAATGATTGGGTAAAATATGTTGACGGTTCTGATATTGTTCGATACAAATTTAATTGGAGTGGCCAGTACATAAAATATGGAGCAAATCTTTCCCGTAGAAGAATACCAGATCTTTTTAGAGGTGAAAGAATTTATGTGCGTCAAATTCCATCACTATTGCCGTATGCTATCGTTTCAGCTATAATAGAAATTGATGCTGTATGTGATAATAATCATATGGTTATTAGATCAAAAGACGATTCCTTTGTTTCATTAGCAGCTTTAAATGGCATACTAAATTCAAAATTAATGTCTTTTTGGTTCTCGTTAACTTTCGCCAAACACCAAAGGAAAATATTTCCTCAGTTTAAAGTTAAAGAACTTAAAACATTTCCTATTCCTAAAAAAAACAATCCAATTATAATTGCTGTTGCTGAAAAAGTGCATGAATTATACAAAACGAGAGATTCTGAGCTGGAAGTTGACATTGACTATCTTGTGTACGAATTATTTGATATCGCGGCCGATGAAATTAAAATAATAGAAAGCATTATGAAGTAATCGAAAATGCTGTGAGCAACATTCGGTTACAATTCAACTCCTGAATTCGGCAGGCGTTGCAATTATTGAGGGGTTTACACAATCGGCAACTTTAGATTTAGGTTTGGTAAACCAGAGATGCTCAAACGGCAAGCTGGTGGGAAGAGTAAAATTCAATACACTCTTATATGTATTTTTTTTGTTCAATCTCAAGTAGAGCGATCATAGGTATTTCTTGATACTCAGGCTATGTGAACTTTCATCTTGATACTGCAGTTTGGTTTTCTTGTATTCACCCCACTCATGATCAAGCAGCATCAACGCAAACGTAAGCACCTCCTTTGAAAAACCCCAATGGGCGATGATCATAGCTTCAAAGCAAAGACGTATTCGTTCAGTCATGACATTCGTGTTGAAGTGAACACCAGGAGAGAAGATCATAGCCCTTAATTCCTCATCTTTAATCTCCTCATAAATGACCAAGATGAGTTTGTTCAAATCCAGTTCACCTAAATTTTTAACATCATGTTCCATATATTTCTCCTTATGCAATTGCGAATCCGATTGGCGTGCTTTGATTAATTGCTCCGTTACCGATTTCGATATGACAGTACTTTATCAAATCTCCTTGTTTGAGTACCCTCGCTCGACCTCTTCTTGAAGCAGCCTCTGTTGCTGCATTCTGAACGATGATCTTAATCTGCCCCCCTGATAAATGATAGCATCCTGCAAGCGCTTCGATATTGACATCTTTCGCTCTCGGGATTGTTACCGGTAAATGCAGGTCCCATAGTCTTGCCATTTCATCTCTTTCAGGCATGGGTAATTCTAGCTTCAAAT
>Ga0307988_1001569_pt1 | contig 12632 bp, 8 predicted proteins | sample EllFjometagen183_FD_203166 | JGI IMG/M metagenome (GOLD analysis project Ga0307988, IMG submission 203166) | Marine microbial communities from Ellis Fjord, Antarctic Ocean - #183 | ecosystem: Environmental > Aquatic > Marine > Unclassified | place: Southern Ocean | collected 2014-10-08 | reverse complement strand
AGTCAGGGGTGGAGGTACGCATACATATTTGACCCCAAATGCGTTGACTCAAATTCTAAGAAACCACAAATCATGATGTTTCAACGGCCAAGAAGAAAGAAAAAATAATGGAAGTATCGGTAGCACTGCATAATCAAGTTTCAGCCCTCTTGGCAGCACCACAAATGGTTGGCTTAAAAGACCAAGTAATGGTATACATGAAAAGTTTCGCAAATGTAGATAATATAAAAAACATGAACGAAATTCTAAAGAAAGTAGATCCTGAAGCAAGATTTGATGCATTATATCATATTATGTTATCAGTTGTTCCTAAGGGATTTGATACAAAGAACGAAATGTTGTGGCATGGACTAACAAATGTTATATTAAATACATTGGCAATGTCACACCCTCATCCAATACAGGATGAGAAAATAAAAGAAATAAGAGAACTATACAGTAACGGCAATAAGCCTTACCAAGTAGATATTAATTGAGGAGGATTATTTGAAAATAATCTCACATGCAAATTGCGCAGACGGCGTAACAGCGGCAGCAGTCGTTGACTATTGGGCTAGGAAGAATAAAGGGGAACAGGATATTACACATGTGCCTATGACCTATAAGACTCCTTTCAACGTAGCGGACATTCAGAAAGACGAGCCAGTGGTAATAGTTGACTTCTCTCTGAGTGTTGGGGCAATGGATACCCTGTTAAAAATAACCAAAAATGTAGTTTGGATAGATCATCACAAATCCGCACTGGATAAGTATGAGAACTCTGAGCACAAAGATAGTATAAAAGGAATTCGCTCTATTGACAGGTCCGGTGCCTATCTAGCATGGGAATTCTTTTTCGATACCCCGGTACCTAGAGCAATCGAGCTTGTCAGTGATCATGATCTTTGGACGCATGCGTTTGAAGAAAGTGACCCTTTTCGTCAGGGTATGCTTTTAATAAGTGATGGAGATCCTACGAATGCAATATTCTGGGACCCCTTATTTGGAGAGGATAGTGAAGACGACGTGAATCAAGTAATTGATGTAGGAAATATTCTTGAAGCTAACGCAGATAAATATAGGCGTAAAGCTAAAGGTTATGAAGTAGAGTTTGAAGGTTTAACCTTCTTAACAATGAATAAGCTTGGGAATTCCAACCTATTCAAGTACATCGATGATGGCACTTGTGATGGGTTAATGACTTGGATGTTTGATGGAGAAGATTATATTTATTCTCTGTACGGCTCAAAAGCCGGACAAGATCAGGATCTTAGTAAAATTGCAGGTAGGTACGGAGGCGGAGGCCATGCCCTCGCGTGCGGATTTATGAGCAAGAAATTTATAGCTGTTGGTAAGGGAGGTGATGTACATTAAGAGGAAAAACCCTCTGAAGAAATGCCAGTGTACAAGCTGGGAGAATAAGACCCGGATGATCCGGTAGTCGGGAAGGGGCCTTGTACGGCCCTTTTTTTACCTAGTATTTATTTCCTTTATGGGTTTAGTAATTAGACCCAGGCTTCTTACCAAACTCAGCACCGTAAAAATAACCAGGTATGGGGGACGTGCCGTGAATATTGCTAGCTGCCCCTGTGGCAGCTGATTCACGAATAGCCTCAACGATTCTATTTGTACCTACCCTATCTAACCAGCTCTCCTGGTCCTGTGGCAGTACATCAATAGATTTAAAAAAAGGTTTAAATTGTATATCAGGTAAACCATCCGTCTTTCTTTCCTTGTTTAACGAATCTATATTTTGTATAGAAGTAACATCTCCACGTAGATATGTGGAACTCTTAGGAGTTTCGGTGATTCTAGCGTTGTTAGATATGGCTCTGATAACAGTCTCAAATGTCTTCTTGTGAAAATCTTTTTTATAGATACCGTCAAGCTCATTGATAATACCAAGCTGTGCTTCTTTATGACTCTTTAGATCGGCATATTCCTGTGGTTTAATGGAGCCAGCTGATAGCTTATCTCCCTTGTTAACAGTAGACCCAACAGACACCAATAGAGTCTTACCAGATGGTACGTTGACGGCTTTAGTTCCAATCATAACATTCCATCCACCAAGTGCGTCTGGTTTAAGTGCTGTTATCCTACCACTCACAGGAGCAAGAGTAGCCTTGTTTGGGACTACTACTGGAGTCTTTAAAAGCTGTGTAAGCCTGTCGAATCCACCAGATGATGCTTCTTCAGCGGCACCAGAGAATGCAGCGCCAGTATGTTTAGTTCTAAGAACCAGCTGGGTTGATCTCTCTGCAACAGCGTGTGCATCAGAGATGCCTACGTTATACCCCTTCTCTGGGAATTCACCAGTAGGAAGAATGCCATAGCATAATTTGCAAAGCCCGTTAACAGTCTCGCATGTAAGCGGACTACGAACCTTAACCATAGTTATTTTTTTATTCTTAAGCTTGTTATATACACCAGGATCAATAATATCATCCTTCTTACCAACTCCCATGATGTTCTCAGCAAGGCATCTATCTATGATATCCTTACCATCAGTCTCAACGTTAAATGATAGACTCTTGCTAGTACCGCAGTCCTCTTCTGATATGATAGTACTCCATACGTTTCCGATAAGTGACTTGGTCAGAGCACCTGGGGCACTAGTAGATACTGCTGTATCAACTATCCCCCTCCGGACGCCGTACATAGTATTCCAATACCCAGCCATATCCAAACCTTCTCCAAATGATTTTAGAATAGGTTCTTCAATAGGACGACCACGAACGTCAGTAACAACTCCAGGCATAGATAAAATCTGTAATACATTAGGAGCTTTTGATCCAGATAGGCCTCCAGACTCGATCCATTTATAAATATTATTAGTATCCTTGGATTGCTTATCCTGTGCCAACCTAACTTCGTCAGTAGCCTTTAGCCAAAGTTTAATTTTCTTCTCTTTGGTAGGAGCCTTTTCAACAAGAGGGGTATACTTCTTAAGGATATCATCACGGAATTTTCTAGATTCTGCAAAGTCACTAATAGATACTGTAGAGCTTTCAGCATGGGCATATTTATGGCCCAAATCTTTTAAGCTATTGATAACTCCTGGGAAGTCGTTTGGGGATTCCTTGGCAATTCTCTCAAGGATACCACTTACGACTTTCTTAGAAAATGAATCTTTATAATTTCTATATTTTATAGGTATGGTAGAATTAACTATCTCTTTACCTATACTGGTCTTCTTACCGTTCAGCATGAACATATCTGTCTTCGTTAGACCAGCCGCTTTTGCACCTGTAAGGCTGCTAAATGATTTATTGGTGTCCTTACCTGCCTTGGTTAAAAAGTATATACCATACTGATATTCTTGTGCAAGTTCCGGCACTACCGAATTATCACCATGTTTGAAAATATTCTTGCTTGGAAGCATTCCCCATGCTTCGTCAACAGCCTCTAATCCAACAGGAACGTGAACAGACATTGTATTAGATAAAATTATTCCGTCGATGCTCATAAAAGTCTCATGTCCAGGAACAGTTAAATCATAACCAGTCTCAACTTTCCCAGTATTTTCATAAGATACTACAGGCTGCCAACTTACACTTTTGTCATTGACTAATTTCATCCAAACTTTATTAGTCTTGACCTTTCCATAAAGCTTCATAAGATTTTCAGCTGTCTGTCTCCTTATATACCCAGTTTTTTTAGCCTTATATAGGATTTGGTATAGGCTTTTAAGATTTTTTGGGCTGTCTCTTTTTGCACCTATTTGACTGATAAATGAATCGGCAGTTTTTAAATCAATAGGAACTAAATCGTTTCTTCCAAACTCTGGAGTATTCTCCACAGGGTATGCATCCTCACGATTAAGGGCTTTTAAGTTTAACTCATGTACGTTATTTAAATCATCTTTAATTTTTTTAAAATCATGGGCTGATATAGATAACATCCAGGCATCGTTCCCAGCATCAGTAACCCTGCTAAAACCTATTTTGCTATATACCCCTAAACCACGCAGGAGCTGCTGTAACTCTTGTATTAAGCGTATGCTTATACTGCTGTAGTTAATATGTATTTGAGGTTTCTTTTTAGCATTACTTATTGCAATACTACCATCAGTGTCCATAAGTCCTGAGATTAGTCCTAATTTAAAACTACGGTTTCCAGAAAACCACATTGGTGGTAAGTGCTTATTCTTTGCCCCAGACCCGATCATAGGTTTAATAAACCCACTAAAGTCTTTATTTGATATTACTAATTTTTCACTTCGCCCATAAGAATTTTTCATTGATATATTTCCAATATGGACATCTTTCTTAAAAAAATCTTGTACGAATTCAGAATATTGTTTTTTAATATTTGGTTCTATACCTGATAAAACTGTTTGGGCATCTGTTGCCCAACCGTCCCCAACTAAAGAGCCAAAAACGTAACCCGTACGCTTATTTAACTCTATTTTTGATTTAGTAGTTAATTCTGAATCTCCGCGATGGATAGTATTTTTGGTATTTTTAAGATTCATAGACTCGTCAAAGCCTCGAACAACTGGGACTAACATACCTATAGAGTCTTTTGGGCGACACCTGGTAAATTCTAAAGTAGTTGGCTTTATACCATATACCGCTCTTGGGTCATCATCAGAAATAATTTGAAGTTTATTTTGCAAATTAATGGTATATACCTCTTTATCCCTATGGACACTCCAACCACTTACCTTTTTTAGTTCTACTTTTTGCTTTGACTCATCATAAGCAAAGACTTCTATTCCGTCAGGAACAGAATAAAAATCTGTATCGTCTTTTGATCCTAAAAGATCTTCTTTATTATATGGAAAATCTTCTAAATTGATTAAGAAGTATTCCCCGTTCTCTTTTATTTGTGTTTTTACATTATATCTTGACATAATTTCTCCTATTTGGCTTGTACTTATAATATAGTACTTTAATAGGTCATAGTCAAGTTTTATTTTTGAACTCTCAGAATAATGCTGTAAGTCACTGTGGCTCAACCACATACAGACGTTATTAATCTGGTCATCGCCATCATAGTCTAAATTAAATCCTGAATTAATTAGTGGATTAGTGGTGATTGTCTTACCTGGAGCACGCTTTACTTTGAAAGCTTGTATACTATGCTTATGCAAAGAGGGTGCTCTATTCATAAGAACAGGTCTATTTTTAATAACAGCGTCAAGTGCCACATCTGCCATTGGAGTCCAGTCACGTACGGCCTTAGCAGCTTCCACTGCTTTCATACCTGTCATAACCAATTCACGGATAACAAATGGTTTAAATAATTTTTTAGTCATATCCTCTGGCAAACCAACTTCATCAATACCAAGAGATGGGTCAAGCCCAACAGTACTTCTGGCAGATAGATCTTGTTTCTTGGAGAATAGTTTATCATGGATGAAACCATGTTTAGGAGATGGCCCAGCTAAAGTCTTAATACCACCTTCGTATTTCTCTTTAGAGTAAGTAAGTGGCTCAACTAAACCCTGTAGAGATTTAACAGCTCTATATAAGTCAACTTTATTAGTCTTGTTAAACTCCTCAACATTAATACCACCCTTCTTAACATCACCAACTGCTTTATCCAAGAGCCATACATCTCTGTAATGCCTATTTATAGGAGATATCATTAAGTCACCACTAGGTAGTGGGTAAATAGGCCTGTACAGAGGTGGTAAAATAGGAATTTTTTTAATCATGTAGTCAGTAGGCTTCATGTCAAATTTCTTAAGAGCTCTTAAATATCTAATCTTCTTGTTAATAACATTGACCTTTTGGTCGGGAGCTTTACCAAGCTCCACAGTTAATGATATAATCTCTTTGTCTACATTAATTAGTTTAAGAGCCCCCTCAATTGCCTCAGGGCCAGTCTTTCCATATAGAGTTTCTTTACCTGATAAGATAGATTCAAATCTAGGACCAGTTAAATTAAGGAGTTTAGTAATAGCATCTTCCATGATAGGGTTAGGGATTTTAGTATTAAGATTAAAATGTCCCCATTTCTTACCAGAAGAACCTCCAAAGATCTCAGGGTCAAATAGCCCGCCTTTGATAGTCTTTAGATTCTTTGCAATCAGCATCTCTCCACCGCTTTTAACTATACCAGAAGAAATCTTATCGACTTCTTTGTCTGTCATAGGCATGAGTGTTAGGATATCCCCTTTCTTCTCTACGTTAACACCTGACTGCTTTAAGTAAGATAGCATCTTCTCGAAGGCAAAGTTAGCCTTAGGTACTGGGGTAGGCAATCCTAGTTGTAGTGCCCTCCAGTATTCGTCATTCTCCTGCCCCTTAAGTGAGGTAGCTTCATACAAGTTAGCCTTAGCTCCATGGCTAAGCATAGCCATTACTTCCATGTTACCCATGGTCTGGCCTGAATCTTTACCACGTGAGGGCTGATCATTAATATCATATGAGCCTATGTTACGTGATTTAATTTTGTGATCTACAGTATGTCGTAGTTTCATTATGTATGGCTTGCCCCAGAATATCTTGGTACCAAAATCTTTACCACCAATACCATCAGTCATAGTATCTTCAATAGATACGTTCTTCTCCTTCATCTCTTTATAGATTTTAGGGATCTGATCTCTATCAACAAAGTTATCCAGTATACGTGGCTTACCATCTGTCTTAGCGATGAGTTTACCTGCGGCTGCTTCTGCTATTTGCCCTATATTCATACGGCCAGGCACAGTTACCGGAGAAAAAATCATATCGATACGTTCACCGTCTTTTTTAGTATGAGGCATTTCGTCATCTGGCACAATTCTAGATATAATAGCTTTGTTACCATGAAGTCCAGCCAGCTTATCGCCAACAATCATTGGGGCCTGTACTTTAATATGTATATCTATATTCTTACCAACACGCTTAACATATAGAACAACTCCAGGGTTACCTTCAGTCCATTCTACTATTCTTTTCTTGTATGGTTCAGATATAGCACGGTTCATCTGCTTTAAGATTCTCTCTTCATCAGAGAAATCAAGTTCTGATAGATATGCAGCTATAACCTCACCAGTGTCTATCTTAGATCCAACCTTTACAAGGCCAAGATCATCAAGCTTTTTCTCATTCTCTGGAGATACAGCTTCAGGGAAAATACCTTTAAAAACTTTAAAGTCAAACTTATCAGTTTTATTATTAACATATATATTTTTCTTAACAATCTTCTCACTAGTGAACTGTGTTGCGAAGCTCTCTGACACTACAGCACTATCTTCAAAGGTTAAACCCTTCCATGGCATGTAAGCCACGTTAACGTTTGCACCCATAGCGAGTACACCATCTTTAGTGAAGTTACTTTCAGCTAAAGATTTATTAGGAGTTACCTTATCACCAACACCGACTGTAGCGGTATTATTTATAAAGCTCTCTTGGTTAAGTGGGTAGTTATTAAACATACCAACCTTAACATTTGTCTTACCATCAGCATCGGGCTTATCTAGCTTGAGGCTAACATAGTCGTCAGTCACCTTTGTCACTGTACCATTCCATCCTGGTCCTGGGGCAGGGTTCATGAAGTTACCAACTACTTTCTGGAAGCTCTCATTACCTTTCCATCTAGTTTGCACAAGAGGGGCCTCTCTACCCAAGATAGGTATAGATTGCCCAAGCATACGTGTGGCCATAGCAACACGGTTACCAGAGTCATTAGCCATGTAAGGAACTAGATTAGTTGTATAACTGAACATGTTAGAAGGTGAGAATATCCAAGCATCTATATCCTTTGCGAGGAATACCCCAGTTTCTCCTTTATAGATACCTTTAACTTTACGGCTTCTAGCAATAGGTATTTTATTAACTACAGCATACTGATCCCCAAATCCAATTTTAAGGTCATAAAATTCTTGTACTGTTTTATACTCGCGCTTGCCATCAGGCATACGGAGTGCTGTCTTCATGTCACCACCATCTTTAACAATGTCACGTGCTAGGCCAAGACTAACACCAGATTTTGAGCTCTCGGGAGTAGCTAAAGGATCAATAAAAGATAAGTGGGTAGGATGCAGATCGCGTACGTCAGTTGTGATAGCATGACGAGACCCAATACCGCCAGTACCCATAAAGGTAACCTTTTGCGCATTGGCTATAATCTGAGCTGGGTTTGTTTGTTCAGAGGTGGAGGCTAGATCACTCGTAGTGAAGAAGCTCTTGATTGGTTTACTGTAAGTAGTGCTGCTCAGGATCTCTCTAATTTTCTCTTTCTTATCCATGCGGAATCTAATCTTACCAATAAGATTATCTTTATTCTTATCAAAGTACTGTGTAACTAAATCCTCTACTCCGAATAAGTCTTTAAAGATAAGGCTCTCCCGCTCATCTGGCTTTTGCTTACCCTGCATAACCTCTAGTAGTTTCTTAGAAGTAGCCAGTAAGCTCTCTTGCGATACTTTATCGTACGAAGTTCCTAAGGTAATTTTAGTGGTTGTTGGGTCAACGCTAGTGCCTTCGAAGTATTTCTTCAGGCCAGCGGATGCTGTTGGGAAGTCTTCCTCAGTTCTAGTAAGTTCTTTATAAAGCTGAATAATATCAGCTTGTTGGGAAGTAGCAGAGCCTTTTCTATTTTTATCATATATTACTCTGCCCCATGTTTTAAGTATCTCTTCGTCGCCCATACCTAAACTTTGAAGAATATTATAAACACGATACTTTGCATTTTTAGTCACCAGGAAGAATATACCACGCTCAGGTGGTAGTATCATAGTAAAGTTAAAACCTTTTTTCAGGTTAAACCTAGACTCAAGATCGCCATTATCTTTGATACGTGTATAGATACCAGATTTAAGACGTAGCTGATTAACAGTTTGGTACTCATTGCCATCTATAATCATGCTATACCAACGTGTCATCTTAGGCACATTAGCAATCTTAAACTTCTCTATTCTGTCTACTACCTCTCCAGTCACTTTATCAGTTAAAACTGCTGTACCATATATAGGTATCTGGTACGACTTTCTAGCTAGCTTAAGTTCCTTAATAGCAGGGTAGTCATTCTCCGGCTGATTATCAACCATCGTAATGTTTTCGAAAGTAAGTACTTTCTTCCCTGATTCAATAGGAAACTCTTCTTTGATGCTCTTCTTGATAGCATCCTGTATCTCTTTATTTTGTCTGGTCCAATCTAGTGCTGTTGATATATTCATAGTTTTATTTTTGTGGTATAAGAACCTTATGGTATGGTTATATCTATAATATAACCCTAAAACCAAGAACTGTCAACAAGTAAATAAACTTAAAGTATAGGAGATCAAGTTGGGAAAATGGACAAGATTTAGCCGAGCTGATAGTGGAGCTGACGGTTTCGGCAAGACCTAAAATAGGTTGGAGATAAGTTCTCGGAGCTTATCTTTATCATATAATCAAAATAGCAAAATGGATTACAAGAATATTAAAATAGCAATAGGCGATGTCCTAGAGTTAGTGGCGAAAACGGCGAAAAATTTTTTAGATGATTATATCGATAAAAGAATAGATAAAGACGAAAATAAGAAAGAGGATACAAACCCTGATAACACAGAGAAGGAGAGCTAGTGTCATTTATTTGTGACCAATGTAAAACTGTTGTTCCGCCTAATGTCCCATGTAATTTAGTTACAACGGAGACTAGGATAGTCACACATGTTACCAAGATCAAAGACAAAAATGGCTTTACAAGAGAAGAGAGGAATAACGGAACAGATATAGTGAAAGAGCAAAAACTATGTCCAAAGTGTAATACCGCTTTTCAACTTAAAGCTATGGCAGATGTCGGAAAATCAGAGTAATCTGGAGACAGACGAATTTGTAGATGAAATACCAGAGAGTATCCCAGAGGATACTGAATTCGCAAGAGTAATAGAGTATGCCCAAGACGAGGTTGACCCCACAGTGGTTAGCGCCTATAACATTGAAGTTACTGCGTCTAGCGTGATCAACCATTATGTATTAGAAGGTTCCGAGGGAGCCTATGTGTGTGCAGGAATTTCATTTCCTGACGGACATTACGAACACCTGGAAGAAAGTATTCCAGAAACTCAGGTACTAAAACATGTATTTGAGAATTAAAAATGTTTTTGACGAAACAGACGAACAGGAGTTTTAAAGTAAATGCAACTTTTTGAAAAATTTAACAAAATTGAGGGAGAACTCAATAGCTACTTTGTAGAAAGAGAAGAAGTCCTCCACGGACTAGCACTGGCAATATTGTCAGAGAATAACATGTTACTACTGGGTCCTCCAGGAGTAGCGAAGTCCATGATTATCAGGGCTTGGAAAAACCACATCTCTGATGCAGAGAAATTTGAATGGTTACTAACCAAGTTCTCCAGTCCAGAAGAAGTTTTAGGACCACTGTCCTTGAAAGCTCTCGCTGAAGATAGATACTCACGTATCACAGTACACAAACTTCCAGAAGCACACTTTGCTTTCTTGGATGAGATCTTCAAATGTAACTCAGGCTTACTGAACTCACTGTTACCAGTTCTTAATGAACGTATCTTCCACAATGATGGAAAGGTAGTAGACATCCCGCTATTGACCGTAGTAGGGGCATCAAATGAAATCCCAGATACTGACGATGGACTTGATGCATTGTTTGACAGATTTTTACTGAAATTTATGGTAAAGCCAATCCAAGAAGAAGGTAACTTCAAACAGATGCTGATGACCAAAGCACCACCCCCAGAAGTTATGTTGAGCATTGCAGAAATTCATGAAGCCAAGGCTATGGTAGATGCTGTTGAGATCAACGAGGGAATGGCGGATGTACTGATCAAATTACGTAGGTCTTTAGCAGGCAAAGGATTACACGCCACTGACAGAACCTACAACACAGCTATGAAAATTTTGAAAGCTGAAGCGTTCCTACAGGGACGTGACCAACTGATTGAAGACGACTTTGATATTTTAAGCAACGTTCTCTGGACCGACCCAAAAGACGAACGTCCTGTAAGATCTATCATTCTCGATCAGATCTCTCCTGAAAAAGGAAAGATCGTTTCTCTATATGAGAAAGCTCTTGAAGTTGCAAATGAAACTCTCAATGAGAAAGACAAGAAAAAGAAAGTCGAAAAAGGCATCGATACCGCTGCTAAACTGAAAGAGATCAAGAAAAGTATCTCTAAGCACATCAAAGCAATGGAAGCCAAAAAGAAAGACACTCGTGAAGTTAAACGTTATGACTTCAAAGTCAACGAACTTCTTGGACGTGTATTCTCAGAATCTTGCGGGATTGATCCTACCTCACACAAATCTTAAGGAGTAGGAATGAGAAGATTAGGAAGTAAGAAAAAGCAGTTCATAGACAATGAGGTAGGGTATAGCCCCTATGTTGTTGATACTGATAAATTGGACATGCACTTCTTTGAAGAAGTGAAAGAGAATAACCCAGTTATCAACAAGACTTTGGAAGAAGCTCAAGTAGACTACGAACAGTTCGAAGAACTTCAGCAGGATATCTTCTCCAGTTTATTCAGATACAAGCCACACTTGCTCAAAGAACATAAGATTAAGACATCACATCTCCTTAACTATCATGTTATGGCAGATGTGATGGAATCCCCAAAGTACAAAGAATTGAGAGCGCACACAAAGCTCGATCAAATCAATGCTACTTTGGGTACTGAAGTTCTTGGAGATGAGGCACATGAGCTCATAAAGCAGCTGAAAGAACAGATGGAAAAGCTGAAAGAGCAAATGGATGCACAAGACGCGGTGGATGCTGAAGGAGAAGGTGAAGAAGGTGAAGAAGGTGAAGAAGGTGAAGGCGAAAATGGTAATGGAAAAGCCAAAAGCTCTGAAAAACTGACATTATCTGAGGCTCAAAAAAGATTGGAAGAAGCGAAGAAATCATTCAAGGCTTCCATGAAAAAGAAAGAGGTCAAGCAGAAGGTTAATAAGATGCTTGATAAGACAAAGCAACAGATTACTGAAACATCAGACATGATTCAGAACTGGGGCCTTGAGGGCGACGACACATTTACCGCCATGCCTTACCATGAAAAAATGGAATTACTCAAGAAATTGAGAAACTCCGATAAGCTCAAAAAGATTGCTGAATTAGCTGGACGTTTTAAACGTATAGCTACACAGCGTCAACGTGAAAAAGTAAAGAAGGGGACCGATGAAATTTATGACCTTTCATTAGGTAATGAGTTAAAACGAATTATCCCAGCTGAGCTAATGAAGTTGCAGAACCCGTTGACAAAGGCCTTGTTTTATAAAGACTTTGCCGAAGGTAAGCTGCTGCAGTACGAGCTTAGAGGAAAAGAGAAAAAGCAGAAGGGCGCAATTGTCGTTGCAATAGACGATTCGGGCAGTATGTCAGGCGACCCAGAGATACCAAGAAAAATTGCTTGACATTTGGTGTATTGCGTACTATATTATAGTATGAAGACAAAACAATGCAGTAAATGTAAAGAGACTAAATTAAGAACAGAATTTTATAAAAGACAAAATGGCAAATACGTACAGTCAATGTGCAAAGAGTGTGATAAATATTTTAGAAAAAAACGCGAAGAAAAACGTTTAAATAAGAAAATAAGCACACGAAAACCAAATTGGTCTGAAAATGAAATTGGAGTTCTAATAGAATTATATGAATCTTCTGAAGATATAAAGGCAATATCCAAAATAATAAATAGAAGCACCAGCGCAATTTCTACAAAAATATGGGAATTGGGCAAGGCTCTTAGAAAAAATTGGGCA
>Ga0307988_1001568_pt1 | contig 12634 bp, 9 predicted proteins | sample EllFjometagen183_FD_203166 | JGI IMG/M metagenome (GOLD analysis project Ga0307988, IMG submission 203166) | Marine microbial communities from Ellis Fjord, Antarctic Ocean - #183 | ecosystem: Environmental > Aquatic > Marine > Unclassified | place: Southern Ocean | collected 2014-10-08 | reverse complement strand
TTCCTTACGTGATCATTTTACTGTTATTGAGCCATGTATTTCGCCATTGCTGATAGATAAGGCAGATGTTAATTCAGTAAAAAAAACTCTGAGCATTATTTATTGAAATCATTATTCTATATTCATACAAACCTTAATTTATACTCTAATGGAAAATAAAAACGAACAAAGAAAACAACTAGAAGAGAGGCTCATAGCAAAGGCTACGAAAGATGAGACTTTTAGAAATAACCTTTTAACATCTCCCAGAGAAGCTCTGGAAACGGAACTTGGTATTACTATCCCAGATACTGTTATTATTAAAGTGCTGGAAGAAGATCAAAACTCGTTCTATCTTGTTCTTCCTCCAATAATCAATCCCGAAACCGAAGATGAACTTTCGGAGGCAGAACTTGAAATGGTTTCAGGTGGTTGGGATGGACCAGGGGGAATGTCTGTGGATTGTACTACTAATGAAGTAGGATGCATAGGGGGACCATCATTCTCCAATTAGATAACCGTTACCCGTTCTTATTTAAGGGGAGATTTTTAAATTCCCGGAGCAGCAGCTCATTAATCAGGCACTGAAATATGAAATATTCCTTACGTGATCATTTTACTGTTATTGAGCCATGTATTTCGCCATTGCTGATAGATAAGGCAGATGTTAATTCAGTAAAAAAAACTCTGAGCATTATTTATTGAAATCATTATTCTATATTCATATAAACCTTAATTTTTACTCTAATGGAAAATAAAAACGAACAAAGAAAACAACTCGAAGAGAAACTCATAGCTAAGGCTATGAAAGACGAAAATTTCAGAAAAAATCTACTGGAGAATCCTAAAGCTGCAATAGAAGATGAAACAGGAATCAAGATTCCTGAAGCAGTCAACCTAAAAGTTGTGGAGGAAGATCCAGCAACATTCTTCCTGATCTTGCCACCAAAAATTAATCCCGAAACCGAAGATGAACTTTCTGAGGCAGAACTTGAAATGGTTTCAGGAGGAGGATATGGTTTTGGTGGAAGTACGATTGAACTTAGTTGTCGCGTGTCTTCATGTATAAATTAAGCAATCTGCTACTTTATCGCCCACTTCACTAAAAAATAATCCTTTGCAATGAAATATTCCTTACTTGATCATTTCTCTGTTATTGAACCCTGTATTTCGCACTCTCTTATGGATAAGAATAGTGTTAATTCAGTAAAAAAACTCTGTGCATTACTTCCTTTTGATATCACTGATGATTTTGGTTTTGAAAGCAGGTTAGAAAATAGGGATGCCTACTGCGATTTTGTGTTACAGATTAAAAAAGGTAGCAAAGGAGCTGTGATTCTTGCCGGGCAAAGTTCTATTACCAATTTATCTAATCTTTTAACAGAAGATCCCTTTTGGAAAAAAATATCTCGTCTTTTTGCTATCTGGAATAATCCTGACCAACTACTATCAAAAATTGTTACTGACTTTTGGCTGGAGTTTGATTGGCAGGAAACATCCTATAACCTGATTCCAAATATATTTTTTGATTTAAAGAATGAAAATCATGACGACAGGCTGATACAATGGCAATCGATTCACCAGGTTCTTGACGTAATATACAACACACTTTTTAACATTCCATTTCCGACGAATATGGTAGCGTCTGTTAAATCTTGCATCATTAATCTGCCCAACAAGGCGCGACTGCATTGGATAGGGTTTATGGTTCCACGTAAAACTGAAGCTGTGCGTCTGATAATTTCGGGGCCTAATCCTGAAACGTTCTTCAGCTATCTGAAGGAAATAAATTGGACTGGAGAAGAAGATATTATTCGCAACCAAGTTTCTCTATTTTATGAGAAATTTGATTCCATTATGTATAATATCAATATCGGAAGTAAAGTTCTTCCTTACCTTGGATTAGAAATGTTTATGAAAGAACTGAAAACGCCCACTTGTGGTCCGCAGCACATTGAAGTCCTCAATTTTCTTACATCTCAGTCGCAACTACTTGAAGGAAAGAAAGAGGGGTTAATTAGTTTCTGTGGGCGGAAAACAGCTTCATATTTCTATCCTGTTCTTTATCTCAATGGGATAAATCATTTTAAATACGTGTACAAGAAAAATACGCCACCTGAATTAAAAGGATATTTCGGGACCATGATTCGTAATAAAATGGATTATGGTATTGATTGATAAAACTCACCAAAGCATAATTTGAGATCACCATATGAACAAAGAGCAAACTGACAGAGATTATTATTCTGAAGTCGCTGCTAGGGCAACCACCCTACAGGAGAAAATTGACGAGCCACAACGATTTTTATTTCATCCTGCCAGCGACAGGTTATTTGAGCAGCGCTTAACCGAATGGCGCAAAGCTGTTACAACCAGCGATCCATTATTGTTCGAAAACCGACTGAAAAATGATGGCTTGACTAAGGACGATCTGAAAAATATATTGGGTTCAGTTTCATTTAGCAGTGAAAACCAGCTTCCTTCATGGGTAACACCCTTCAGGGAGATGATGGGATTTATGGCTTCTTCTGATCCACTTGATTTTTCGGCAGAGATAGCTCATATTTTTGGCTCTGAACAGGATAAAAAAATTCCTTTTCTTCATTTGTTAACTCCTCTGGTGGCCTATGCCATTCATAAACTTGATGAAATGACAAAAGGCCATAAAGTGGAACTTTTTTCAACCAGCGCAGTACAAATGTTACACCTTCAACTTGCGTTAAGCCTTGAATATTACACTTCGCAAACATTTCAGCTGGAATTCAATGTTTTTAGATCATCGCAGCAATCATCCCTGTCAAGGATCCTGGGAAATGTAAATCTAGAGCGTCAACCGGAAGACCAGTATTATCAGAAGTTTTACAAACGGATTATCGAGAATGGCTGGATGGATTTTTTTGCAGAATACAGTGTTTTGGCTCGTATTATCACTATTGAAGTAACTAACTGGATCAACAACAGCACCAGTTTTATCCTTCGCTTAGACAGCGATTTTGCCGAGATTACAAACCGTTTTGTAGGTGGTGATTTACCAGGCTTATTGATAGCATTCAAAGGGGGCATTTCCGATTCGCACGATGGTGGCAAAGGAGTAATTTCCTTAAAGTTTGAATCAGGGCTGCAATTGGTTTATAAACCAAAATATTTAGAACTCGAGCAAGCTTGGTCAGAATTAATCAACTGGTTTAATGAAAAGGGGTTGAAGCCCGATTTAAAACCGCTCAATGTTATTACACGTGAGGGGTATGGTTGGGTGGAGTTCATAGAAGCATCCGAGTGTGAATCAGAACAGGAAGTAGCCGATTATTACAGCCGAATAGGGGCGCTAATAGGGATTATTTACATGCTGAATGGAAACGACTGTCACTTCGAAAACCTCATTGCAATGGGAGCTTACCCAACACTCATCGATCTCGAATCGGTTATGCACCATGAGGCCAAACCTTTTGCAGATGAATTTACCGCTGACGTAATGTTAAATGCAAGGAAGCAACTTGGTAACTCTGTTTTTCGTACTGGGCTACTGCCATCTTGGATACAGGGAAAAGACAGCTTTTTGTACGATATAAGTGGAATTGGCGGATTCGGTAATGGGGCTACTCCTTACCGGGTGTCAAAATGGGATAATATCAACACCGACCAAATGAAGCTTTCCTTTGCGTCTGCTAGATTTATGTATTTGAATAACCTGCCTGTTTTAAATGGACAACAACAAAAGCCAATACCGTACACCAAAGAGATTGTTTCTGGTTTTACAGCATTTTACAAGCTAGTAATTCTGCATCGCAATGAACTCCCAATCCATTTGTTTGCACGTAAAGAGCTGAGGTTCATTTTTCGTTCGACACGAATTTATGGGATGGTCATGAAAAAATTAATAAATCCGAAATACATGCGCACAGGCGTTGAACGAAGCATTGAAACTGAAGTATTAACACGTGCCTTTCTGCATACTCCGGCACCCAATCCATACTGGTCGGTTAGTAAATCGGAACTGAGGCAGATGGAAGAGATGGATATTCCCATTTTTTGGGCCGATTCTGACAAAGTAGATTTGAAAGATAAACTAGGGATTATTAGTCCTGACCATATGGATAATGCTATATATAATGAGGTGAAATCTCAAATAAAAAAAATGGATGAAAATGATCTTGGTAAACAGATTAAGTTCATCCGAGCCGCACTCTTTTTTAAGGAAGCTGAGCACGGTTCAAATAAAAACACTAAAAAAACACATGATTGGGGTCTTGAAAAAATATTACCAGTAAATGAAGCTAAATTGATGGAGTCCGCTATGCAAATAGCTCATATTCTGCAATCGGAAGCAATCTTTTCGAAGGACGGTAGCTGTAGTTGGATGTCAGCAGGAATCATAGGAACAAATCGTTATCGCATTCAGCCTATGTCGATGTTTCTTTATGATGGGATTCCTGGAGTGGTGTTGTTTTTGTCGGCGCTTTATACTGTCACCGCCGACCCACAGATTAAACGACTAGTTGATGCAACCATTAAGTCGCTCCGTCAGGTGATTGATAACATGCATCAATATAGTGTTTATGCCAGTGTAAGCCCAATTGGGATTACTTCAGGAATTTCATCTGTCATATATACATTGCTTAAACTATCTACTTTTCTTGGCGATCCATCTTTTATAGTTGATGCGAAGAAAATAAGTGATATGGTTACCCCTTCGATGATCGAAAACGACCATTTATTCGATATCACTTCCGGTAGTGCTGGATGCATTCTGGGGATGTTGGCACTGTACAACCATTCTGGTCATTCTGAATCTCTTGAGAAAGCAATATTATGTGGTGAATACCTCCTAAAAAATATCACAAGGAACAGCGACGGAAGGTGTGGGTGGACAAGTACAGAAAAAAAGATGTTGGCAGGTTTTTCACATGGGCAAGCAGGGATTGCTTACGCGCTGCTGAAATTATATGAAATTACAGGAAACAACCTTTATCAGGAAGCTGCCGAGCAAGCAATAAAGTATGAAAACACATTGTATTCCCCTGAACACAATAACTGGCAAGATCTCAGAATGGTTGATGAACAGAAAGATAATGTACCGTACTATATGTCAAGCTGGTGTCATGGAGCTCCAGGAATAGGTTTGTCAAGACTGGCGTCAATGCATATATCAAATGAACCTTCTGTTAATAAAGACATTAAATATGCCATTATAGAAACACGCAGAATAGCCAATTCCATGACAAGCAGAGATCATGTATGCTGCGGAAATATGGGACTGGCAGATATACTATTATATTTTGCAAAAAAAACTGGAGAAAAAAAACTGGTAGAGGAGTCGGCTGAACTTACTGCAAAGGTTATCCTAGCCGCTGAAAAGCGAGGTCATTTTAACATTATGCTTGGGTCTAAAGATAACATTGCCAATATTGGCTTCTTCCAGGGTTTAACAGGCATTGGCTATTCACTGCTTAGACAAGCTTTCCCAGATAAGTTTCCTTGCATACTTATTTTTGAGTAGTCATATATGAGAATATGACCTAAAAAATTGCGGCATGCTTGGTGATTTGTGTATCTACTTCTTTTTTGGTGATGCAATTAATAACCGGGCATACTATACTACATAACATACACCCAACACATCGTTGCTCATCAACGGATGCTTTCCGCAATACTGAGTCAAAAATAATAGCTTGATTTGCACCATCGTGGCACGATAGATAACATTGTCCACAACCAATGCACTTTGATTCATCAATAATTGAAACCACCTGATATCGTGTATTAAAATTTGAAGGATCAGTGAGTTTTCGTGAAGCTAGGCCTACAAGTTCATCTAGGTTGGAAATATTACGGGCGATCATAAAATCTGTGAGGCCTTCAATCATATCTTCTACAATCCTATAGCCGTATCTTAATACAGCAGTGGTTACCTGTAGGTTAGTTGAACCAAGCAAAATAAAGTGCAGTGCATCTACCCATGTTTCAATTCCTCCAATACCACTCAAGGGCAATCCCAACGATTTTGAATTATAGAGATCTGAAATAAAGCGCAAGGCAATGGGTTTTACGGCTGGCCCTGAAAAACCTGTGGCCGCTGATGATCCATGAATATTTGGCATTGGGCTATAATTCTCTATGTCGATTCCCGAAATAGCTTTGATTGTATTAATGGCAGATATGGCATCTGCGCCACCTCTTTTTGCAGATAACGAAACAGGAACCATATCAGTGATGTTGGGAGTCATCTTAGCTATTACAGGCAAATTACTGGCTTTTTTAACAACTGCGGTAAAGGCTTCCACAGCTTGAAAATCCTGACCTACTCTGTGGCCCGCGGCAGGATGCGCCATTTGAGGGCATGAAAAATTAAGTTCCAGCATATCAGCACCAGCATCCTCCGACATTTTAGCAAGCTCTACCCAGTCGTTATCTTCATATCCCATAATACTCGAAATAAGAATTTTATTGGGATAACTCTTTTTAAGCCAAGTGAGGTCTTTAATGTTATCCTTGATGGGTCTGTCGGTAATTTGTTCAACATTTTGAAGCCCCACCATACGTTTGCCGGCATAATTGTATGTGTTTAATCGAGGTGATGGCATCACAATTTTAAACTTTGATTCAAGAGCAAGGGTTTTATATACTATCCCGCCCCAGCCTGCCTCAAATGCTCTGGCACACATTTCGGCATTGTTGCTCACTGGCGATGAGGAAAGGCAAAATGGATTTTCAAATTTAACACCACAAAAATCTATGGAAAGGTTTGTTTGCTTTTTCATATAGTTGTCCTTTTACTTAAAAAATTAATAATGCTAGTTGCTGCTTTTTTGCCCTCACCAATAGCCTGGACAACTGTTTTTCCGCCATTTACTACATCCCCAGCTGCAAAAATAAATGGTATATTAGTTTGATAATTATCAGCAACTTGAATAATCCCATTCTCATCTGTTTGTAGATTATTATCGAATTCAGAAATTTCTGAACCAGGTTTGGTACCGATGGCTTGAATCACCAAATCAACATTAATACTGAATTGGGTGCCATCGATTATCACTGTATTGGATGGATTAGTTTGTCTGGATTCAATCGGCTCAACTTCCACACCTGATAGGCTGGATATATGATTACCAGATTCTTTCACTTTAATAATTTGTGATCCAGACTTAATAATAATTCCCATCATATGTGCTAACTCGATTTCTTCTTTTTCGGCAGGTAACTCGTGGAGCTGTTCAAGAGTAATTAAGTACACTTTTTTTGCACCACAGGCTTTTGCCGTAACTGCCGAATCGATAGCTACGCTTCCACCACCAATTACAGCAATGATTTTCCCTTGCAATATTCCCCTCTTTTGACCAAATTTATGTTGTCGCAAGAATGAATTGTAATCATAAGCGTTGTCATAACCTTGCAATAAATCAAGAGTAATAGGTACTGAAAGGCCTGTGCTTATAAACACCGAATCGAAACCTTGAGAGAGGAGTTTGCTGATGGATTCTTTATCTTCAATTGGCGAATTAAACATAAACTCAACACCTTGGTTTAATAGGTTGTTTATATCATTTGTAATAACTTGTTCAGGTAGTCGGAATTCTGGTATATTGTAAATAGGCACTCCTCCCGCTTTATCTTCACGTTCAAAAATAGTTGCACTAAAGTCCTTATTTAGTAACGAAGATGCACAGGCAAGGCCAGCTGGTCCACCTCCAATAATGGCAATTTTACCTTTAGTTTTTTTACTTGGTGTTGTAGATTCCAATGAGTTTGTAATACCATAATCTACTGCAAATTGCTGTAAACCAGCTATGTTAATCGGGTCTTCAAGTGCTTTTATGCTACATTCTTTTTCACAAAGTTGCTCAACGGGACATATATGTGCACAAGTTCCTCCAAGTATATTGTTATTGCGAATGGTACGGGCAGCTCCTTTATAATTATGAAACTTAATTTGCCTAATAAATTTAGCAGGGTCGGTACCTGCCGGACAAGCAGCACTACATGGGGCATCATAGCATAACAAACATCGGTTGGATTCTACTAAAGCTGCTTGCATGTTTAGTGGAACACGCATGTTTTGAAATTGTTCAATTCTTTGAATTTTTGCAGGGTTATCCATATTTTTGTAGTGTAAAGGAATAGTTATTTGCTTATATAAAAAGGTCTTTGCGTAATGTCGTGCTTCTGATTAGTCATCAATTTAAATTGGTTTCTATAATATTCACATTAGTAATCCTAAGGTTTTTAATATGTTCACTATCTGTATTAATACCAGTTATCGAAAGTAAGTAAATAGTGGATACATACTATAATATTTATCTACTATCTTTCGACAACCCTCAATAAAATAATTTGGAAGAATTATCTCTTGATGCCAATTATCGCATAGTTTCAGGAGGTGACGACACTTTCTCCATTTCATAGGTAATTGTAACATTATTTTCTCTCAAGCCTGTCCATACCATATTGTTTCCAACTATGGTAAAATTCCAACATTCGAATGCCAACCCCGTTCCTCCGGTAAGTATATCGTGGGAATAATTACTTGCACACAATTGACCATACAAAAAATAGCGCCCTTCGTTATCTTCTTTTTTTATCCAGTTACTATTTTCATTCTGATAGTAGTAATTATAGGTGCCATCATCAAAATATTCCCAATAGTGGTACAGACTGTCAGCATTACCCACAGTTGTGCATTGTCCGTACCATATGCCAGTAAATTCAGCACTGAAATCATTGGTAACTTTTTTGCAGGAATATGTGTTTGTATTGGCAATTAGCTCGCTATTCAAGGTAAATTTTTGGATTGAATAAGTAAGTACATCCTCATTGAGTGACAAGATGTTAAAAACCATGCGGTATGAATTTCCAAGCATATCTGTACCATCAATATTAATAAGGCTTCCGCTGACACTGTATGTGTAGTCGTTATTTTCCTGCCATCTTTTGTTGTTCTCATCCAATTGAAATCCAGAAGCATACAACTCGGTATTATCCGATTTAAATTCCATGGTAAAAGTTTCATCGGTTAAAACCGCTTGCTCATTAACCATGGTATTTACCCAAGTACCTTGGAGGAGTTCCTCATAGTTGGGATCATTATCTTTTTCACAACTAACAAATAGCATGGTGATTATGGCAAAGCTGAATAGAGTTTTAATTTTTTTCATTTCGTTATTGATTCAATTATTCTATAAGTGGTTATATGTATTTCTATGTAATTCTATTATTTTTTAATCCCATTATTACTTCAGGTATATTCTCAAAATCTTCATTTTTTGAAAAGAAATAATCTGCACCGGCCTTCATGGCCTGCTGTCTGTAATATATAATTGCATAAAAGGTCACTCGGTATTCCCATAAGTGTTTGAGTGTTGGGGTGTTTGAATTTGTATGTCTGGTATTTCATATAAATTGAAAAAAATTATAGCCTATTCAAAAAGTAGTTGTGGTTCGGTTTTTCCAAAAAGAATTGATTCAGAAGATGGAATTACCATACCAATATTCTCATTGCGCCCCTGAAGAATATACCGTGGATTGGCATTGTTCATCTCGTCAACAGCCTGATGGCAAAGCGTTCCTATATCCCCGCCTTTTACCCTGTTCCAGATTAGTGTTAATTTCATATCGGGAAAGCTGGTTGACATTTCATAATCGCCGTCGCTGTCGATGGCAGAAAACAGCGGATCCCAGTTTTTACCAAGTCCTGATTTTACGACCTGGTTAATGGCATCAACTTTACCCTGCTTTTGGGTTTTCACCCAACCTTTTTTATATTCAGGTAAAATTTTGCCATTGTTATCCAACGCAAGTTCCATTGCAATTACATTTTGTGCAGGTACATTGTAACCGTAGTTTCCTATTCCCGAAAATACTTCTACCACAGGCATATAACTTGCCGAAACGATAAAAACTTCAATACTATTCTCATTAAAGGTTGCAATCAAGTCCTGCATCTCCGGTAAAATTCTTAATCCGGTTTTATACGAATAACTTACAACACCTGCGTTTGTTTCATAGTTTGGAGGTGATTGCAAAGTATGTTTGCTTAATTGGTTACCAAGCTCGTATGAAATCGCCTCTTTAGCTAGTAACTTTACCTCATCTATAGTATATCCGGCAAAAAGATAAAGTATCCAAGAATATCCATAATCAGCGCCAATACCTGGAGTTGAACAATATCCATCGTACAAAAACGGAATTTTTGAAATAAAATCCTGATACTGCGGTGTCAATTGTATTTCTTCCAGCGTCATTGTACCGTTAAACCCAACATAATTATCAAACAGGTAATTATAATCGTTTTTAAGATCTAGGTTGATGTCGGCAAGATGAATACTGGAGTATTCAGCAGGTAATTGTGTAATGCCGTTGATTTCATCTTTGAGTATGCTAGCGAATACATCCTTTGTCATTTTGAACCGAAGACGAAACAACTGGAAATGCATGGTAGCCTCTTCCACATCTAAATAAGCACAGGTCTGATCCCAATCCAGAATAACATAAGGAGCTTTGTCCTGATTATAGTCTTTCCCATAAATACCATAATTCTTTATCATTTGGTTCAAAACTTCATAGTTCCGCTCGGACCAGTTCATCCTGTCAAGGGAACCTGACAATGTTATGGTTTCATCTTTATGGCAACCGACCAAAAGCATTAGGAACAAACTTATGAACGTGAGGGTGACGAAAAATCTTTTCAATTTCATTTTTTTTATTAAATTTATAAGGTTTTGATTTAAATGAAATTCATGATCCAATAGGAAAATTGTAGTTAACTTTTTCATAATTGTATTTTATAAAAATGAATAATTCACAAATTTTGACAAAACAGAAGGGATATACATATTATTTGCATTTAGTGTACTAGTGCAGCAGTAGCAGCATTTAGGAAACAGTAGGTTTCATATTCTTTGGGATCTATCCAAGGTGTTTCCCAAGCACTCAACACAATGGCCACCATATTTTCCTCTTTGTTGATGTGAATAAACTGGCCGAATATTCCCTGGGCTGTAAATGTTCCTAGCAAATTTGTAAAGTCAGGAGGAAGGGCGTCTATGGCATCCAAACCCCACCATAATGGATCATTCAGATATTCCCAGTTTCCCCATGTTTGGCTAGGCATGGTCCACCAATTATAGCTATATCCAAGTGGATATGCATAAGCATAGGCGCCAGCATTATTTACTGAATACAACTCCCCGTACGCACATTGCGGAGAATCTGATGGCGGTACACCGGCTGATTGCACCCATCCTGAAGGGAGTATAGCCTCATTATTTATGATGCCATCATTTAAAATAAATTGGCCAAAGCGACCATAATCACGTAAGGTCATACTAAGTAAACCTCCTCCAAATTCAATACCATCATCTGATTCTAACAACCAATTACCATCAGCCTCCATACCCATATTAGCCCATACTTTGCGTGAGAGATAATCGGAGATTGATTCTCCCTGAAGAACGGAATTTAGCACTTCAGCCTCCAGATGTGTTTCCCCAGTACTATAAATGTATAGTGTACCCGGTTCTGCCAAGCGTGGTAATTGCGACATATAATTGATAACGCCACCACTTTGACCATCAAGAATACATTGGAAAATAGCTGAAATATCAGAATCTGGATCCATATAATCTTCGTTCCATGACACCCCCGACGACATTTGCATAAGGTCTTTTATGCTAACTCCATCATAAGCAGACCCTTCTAGCTGAGGAAGGTATTCAACTACCTGATCATTTATGCTGCCTATTTTTCCATCCTGAACAGCAATTCCAATAAGGGTGGAAACAAAAGACTTACCGGTAGAGAAACCCACCCACTTGGAATCATCGTTATTTCCAAGAGCATAACGCTCAAGGGTAATTTGACCATCCTTAATAATCAATAAACCAGAAATATTATTTCTATCTATAAAATCATCAATATCATAGGAATTGATTCCATCTGGCGAATATACTACCGAAGAGAGCATTGTGGCATTATAGGGCAATGGAAATACATTATTGCCGTGTTTTATGACACGAGTAGGAAATATTTTATCGATGTTTCGGTAGGTGCCAGGTTGTAAATCAGGTGTGAGCCATAGTAAATCTTCAGCAGCACCAATTTTGTTTTGATCAGGATCATTACCTTCCTTATTTTTTTCGCAGCCTGCAAATAATAGACTTGAAATAAGAATAAAAATGAATAATTTTTCGATATTTTTCATAGCTATTTATTTTATTATAGTAATCCCTTTTTATTATTGTCTAATATTTATCTACTATTTTTCGACAACCCTCGATAAATTAATTTGGAATAATTATCTCTTGATGCAACTATTGCAGGGTTTCGGGTGGTGAAGGTACTTTCTCCATTTCATAGGTAATTGTAACATTATTTTCTCTCAATCCCGTCCATACCATATTGTTTCCAACTATGGTAAAATTCCAACATTCGAATGCCAACCCCGTTCCTCCGGTAAGTATATCGTGGGAATAATTACTTGCACACAATTGACCATACAAAAAATAGCGTCCTTCGTTGTCTTCTTTATTTATCCAATTACTATTTTCATTCTGATAGTAGTAATTATAGGTGCCATCATCAAAATATTCCCAATAGTGGTACAGACTGTCAGCATTACCCACAGTTGTGCATTGTCCGTACCATATGCCAGTAAATTCAGCAC
>Ga0307988_1001567_pt1 | contig 12635 bp, 6 predicted proteins | sample EllFjometagen183_FD_203166 | JGI IMG/M metagenome (GOLD analysis project Ga0307988, IMG submission 203166) | Marine microbial communities from Ellis Fjord, Antarctic Ocean - #183 | ecosystem: Environmental > Aquatic > Marine > Unclassified | place: Southern Ocean | collected 2014-10-08 | reverse complement strand
AAAGTTAAGCAAAAATTGATTATTTAGGAAATTTGATTTTCTTTTAATAGAAACTTATGTTTGAATACCAGTATTTAAAGCGTATGATGCAAAAATTGTCAATATTTTCTCTCCTTTGCCCTCTATCAGCACGGGTTCCCACCGAACATATATTATATCAATAGTAAGCTCTGAAGACGAAACTAAGGTAATGGAAGAACAACCCATATATTCAATAAAAACTTCAAAAAGAACTGCTACATATTTTACAAGAAGTCTTAAATAGCTAATTATCATTAATAATTGATGTTCTTAAGCTATATATGTTATAAATTAATTATATAGAGTACAACGACCCCTTAGAGGTAATAATTGATTCTTAATGATTAGTTTCGATTGTCTTATACAAATTATTGTATACTACTGATTTTTCTTCTGGAAACGGTATATTGTCTGCCTGCTAACTCCTAGAAAATTTGCAACTTTTGCTGAGTTATCATGAAACTTTTCTAATGCTTTCTCTATGATTTTGTTATTTAAGTCATTCAAACAGAAGGGGGTATTAGGCAGGTTGAAGCTTTCTAAATCAATAGTTGCATTTGAACTTTTTTTATTTAGATTGTAAATATTTGTTCTGAACTCAAGGTGCTCTTTTGCTATCACTTTACCTGAAGCCATAAAATCTGCAAGTCTAAGGATGTTTTCCAGTTCTCTTACATTTCCTGGCCAATGGTATTCTTCCATACATTTTAAAGCATTAGGACTTAATGTTTTGGGTTCAAGAGAGTTCTTAAAAGCCAGTTTTTTTAATATTGATTCAACTAAAGGTTTAATGTCATCTCTTCTTTCACGTAGGGGAGGAATATGAATATATCCAACACCCAATCTATGGAATAGATCTGCTCTAAAGCCTTCTTTTGCTATCAATTCTTCAAGGTTTCTATTTGTAGCACTAACTATTCTTGCATCAAGTGTCAGTTTTTTTGTACTTCCTAGTCTGTAATATGTACCTTCCTGGAATACACGTAAAAGTTTGGGCTGCAGTTTTAGTGGAAGTTCTCCAATTTCATCAAGGAAGAGAGTCCCACCTTCTGTCATTCCAAAGTAACCTATTTTACCCTTTTTATCAGCACCGGTAAAGGCCCCTGGTTCATATCCAAACAGTTCACTTTCAAATAATTCTTTAGGTAAAACAGCTGCATTAACATCTATAAATGGAGTGGTTACACTGCCATCTCCATAGTGGACAATTCTAGATATTATTTCTTTGCCAGTACCTGTTTCGCCTTCAATAAGGACCGGAATATCCTTAGCTTTTTGAAACATTCTAGCTTTTTTAACAACATCCTGCATTTGCTGAGAAACAGCTACTACCTGTGCAATACCAATAGCCTCATTTCTGACTTTGATTCTTGTTTGTCTTAAATCTCCTTTTGTTTCTTTCAGGGCTTTTCTAGTAATTCTCAAATCAACATGAGTTTTAACCCTTGCTAATAATTCGGTAGTATTGAATGGTTTAGTTATATAGTCAATTGCACCTGAGTCAAATCCTTTAATAATATCATCAATTTCAGTTTTAGCTGTCTGGAAAATAATTGGAATATCTGTTGCTTTTCCAAAACAGGGATATTTTTCACCTTTAATGCCACTTTTACCTTTTAAAATACCGCATAATTCGACTCCGCTTATACCTGGCATTGTTACATCAAGCAGTATTAAGTCAGGTTCAATATTTAATATAATGCTTATTGATTGTTCACCGCTGGTAGCAACAGCTATTTCAAATCCATTTTTTTCTAAAACATCTGCGATAATACCTATATTTTCGATATTGTCATCAATAATCATTACTAAAGGTTTCTGTTGCATGCAGCTAACTCCTAACTATTCTATATGGTTTATTTAGAATGTATATTAACTTCTTCTACAAGATCATAAAATTCTAAAAATTTTTCCTTTACATCTGATAGCATGAATGAATCCAAATCTATACTAATGCAATCAATCCATTCTTTCCCAAAGTCTGATTTGTATTTTTTACATAAAAGAATCAATTCTTTGATAAAATCTCTATATTTGGTTATAATAAATGAATCTTTAACTTCCTGCCACTCTGGAATAAAAATTTTATTCAGTTGATCCATCATATCTATAGGTATGTTTAACTGTGCATTGGCTTTTTCTATAATCAGTTTAGGTTTTGCCTGTTTGATTTTTACAGGCCTTTGTGGAAATAGCTTGACCAAGCTTATAATTAGATCATTTTTACAAATGGGTTTTTGAAGAAATATGTTACAGCCAGCTTTCTTTGCTTCTCTTTTCACCTCAGGTAAACTCGAAGCTGTCAAAAATATAATCGGGATATTATTCCCCCCTTTTCTTATTATTTTAATTGTTTCAATTCCATCAAGGGCTGGCATTTTATAATCGAGAATAAGAAGGTCAATAGAATTATCTTTTAGTATTTCTAAAGCTTTTATTCCATTTTCTGCTTCAAAGAAACATGCACCTGTTTCTTTTACATATTCTCTTAAAAGTGTTCTGTTTTCTTTTAAATCATCAGTAATAAGTATATTTATACCTTTTAGAACTGGTTTATTATCTAGAACTGAAAATTTCACCCCTGAATAATTTTCTGCTTTACTTAAGTTTCTATCAACCTTAATCCCGTATAAGTATATTTTGAAAATTGTTCCTTTACCTACATTACTTCCAACTTTAATATCTCCACCCATTTGGGATATTATATTTTTAGCAATTGAAAGACCAAGGCCAGTTCCATTCACGTTGTTAATCTGAGCAAAAGGCTTAAATATTAAATCACGTTTATCTTTAGGTATTCCAATGCCGGTATCTTCAACTGCAATGACAATATCAACTACATTTACATTATTATTCTTATTGATATGAGATATGTTGATTTTTACATAACCATGTTCTGTAACTTTAAAAGCATTAGATATAATATTAACTAAAACTCTTTTTAAATAATCAACATCAATTCTCACAAGTTCCGGGAAATTGTCATCGATTAAAAACTGCAGAGAAATTCTTTTATTTTTCGCGATATTCATGAAAAAAATATCTAAATCTTTAATTAAAAATCTAAAATCAATGGGAGTATTATTCAAATCAATTTTTCCTGTCTCTATTTTGGAAAAATCCAGAATGTTATTAATCAGACTAAGCAGTATTTTTCCACTTGAGGTAATAGCCTGAAGTTTTTTAGTAACAGAAGTATTATTTATTTCTTGTTTTAATAGTTCAGAGTTTCCAAGTATTACATGTATTGGAGTTCTTATATCATGACTCATATTTGCTAAAAATACAGATTTAGCTTTAGTTGCATCTTCTGCCTTCTCTTTTTCTTTGACAATTTCATGGGCATAGTTTATTCTTACAACAGAGCTGGTTATTATGTCTACAACTGTTTGCAAAAGCTCTATATCTTCTTTTGTTAATTTCTTTTTGTGGTGCTGTGATGAAATAGTTAACCAACCTCTAAGTTTATTTCCTAAAACCATAGGAAAGCATGCAAAAGAGACTATAGAGTTGCTTTTAAAGATTTTTTTATCATTTATAGCTTCCGGTGGTAAATCTTTATTGATATCTGAAAAAATGTAAGGCTTTTTTGCTTTCAGAGTTTTAAATGCATGTGTAAACTTATATCCTGGTTTTAGCATATATGTTTTAGCTTTTGGTGATTTCCAATGATATGGCAATTTGTCTATCATGATTTGTTCTTTAGAGTAAGCGTTTAAATTTAGATATGCAAAATCCATATCAAAAAATGTACCCAATTTTCTTAAAGCCTTATTTAAGGTATGGTCAAAGTTCTCCTGTGATATAATTTTCATGAATTCATTAGAGATATAGTTAACCAATTGTTCTATTTTAATTCTTTCATTGAATATTGCTGTTCTTTTATCTACAAGGTTTTCCAAATGGTTTTGATAATGCATTATCTTTTTATCAGAAAGTCTTAATTGTTTTATCATATCATTAAATGCATCTGTTGCTTCCTTTAATTCACCAGATTGAATAGATGTGTTAATATAAGGTTTGGAATTACCTTTTGATACAGTTTTTAATCCTTTTATAAGTATTTGGAGAGGAGACAGTAGATATTTCTTTATTAAGAATAGTACAATGATTGTAAAAATAATAGCAAAAATAGCAGCGATACTTATAAAGTGTATAATCATACTTGTTTTGATTTTATTTAATTTAGCATTCCTTTCTACAATAACGTTTAATACAGAGGATTGTGGAATCAAATTTACAAGAGTCCATGGAGTCGATTTTATCGGGTAGGCAACAAAAATATATTCTGTTTTCTCGATTTTAAGTGTATGGTTAACTTTATTATTATTAAAATGCTTATTGATTGTTGATAACTCATTATATATTGATGATTTTATGTTAACATTTGCTGAGTCATTAATATTTAAGTTGTCAATAAGAAAATTGTCAATTCCAATTGAACCTAAATTATCTCTATTAAGTGTTATCAATTTTCCATCATTGTCCAGAATCATATATATATGGTTATTAATTTTTTTGTTTTTATTTCCAACGAATGCAGTTATGTTTTTATAAATACTGTCTAAGCTAATATCTACTCCTACTGCTCCCCAGTATTTACCATTATTGTAAATAGGGAATGCACGCGAGAATGCCAGAGCTTTTTCTACTGTCAGGTAAATTGGAGACCACAGTCCTTCATTTCCATTCTCTATTTTTGAAAAGGATGCTGCTTTGTTGTTGTCTGAATACCTAAATTTAAAGTTTTTAGGATACTGTTGTGGATTTAGCAATGCTTTGGATGGATAGCCTTTAAAGCAGCCGGATACTGTTTCGATCCAGGTGAGGTTGTAAAAAGGGTAACTATTTTTTATTTTCATGAGAGATGAATCAATTGCGGATAGTGCATTTAGTTCATGAAGTATTTTATGTGGGAGTAGACCTTCTTTGCCGAAATTAGAATTATAAGCAGTTCTGATATTATTATTATCTTCTATATAAAAACCATTTGAAGGGATGAATTTGAAAGCAGTACTATTATTGTTAGTTTTATTTATGAAAAGGTTATTAGAATAAATATTGTCGATATTATTTGCGAATACAGCTAGTAATGAATTAGTATCATTTAAAATTTCAGCAAATCTATCTGCTTGATCCTGAGTAAATACATTTAAAAAATGATAAGCCTGTTCTGTTACATCATTTTTAGTGACTTTATTTGCATGATTATTATATTTTTCAATATGATAAATTGAAATAGCACCCATTACTACAATGGCAAATATAAGTGATACTACAAAAAGACAAATAATTACTGTGCTGATTTTTTTTTGGAAGATTCCAGTCATTTTCTTATAGATGCCTTAGTCAATTGAATAAAGTTGTTTTAGCGGCAGTTTTAGTGTAATTACATCATTTGATTTTAATTAACTATAATTTCTTATATGAGTGCATTCAAGCAGAAGTACAAAAAATCAATCTATTGTTGCAAAATGTTTTTATTGTCAACATTTTGATAAAAATGCGTAATATTAACCAAAGTTCTACAGGAAATGAATATTTGTTTAATATTTATCTAAATTATTAAAAATATTATTTTTAATGTCAATTTCTTATGGATACCAGCATGTAAGATGATAATATTAAACTATATACATAGTATTGTGTATCCTTTTGCCTTCGTTTAAATTTAACTGCTATAAATAATTTGTTGTTATGTAAACTACAAATTAATATAACATTGGCATACCAATTGCTTAAATATACATCAAAACATCAAACTCAACATACATATACACAATAACAAAAAATATTAAACTGTATTCAGCGAGAGGAAAAGATGATATTTAGAGCCTTCCATTTACTTCGAAAACTCCATATCTTTGTCTATATTATTATCCTAGCATCGTGCCAAAATGGTGATAGATATAGACAAGAGCGTATAGCTAAGGCTGATGAAGCATTTAAACTCATTAAATCTAGACAGTTTCCTGAAAATGTACAACTATCACTTCCATTTTGTATTAATCTTGCTTTAAAAAATAATCTTGACCTTCGTGTTTATGAACTAAAAGAAGCTGTCAGTCGAGAGCAGAGAACTGCGGCTGCTCTTGGGATGCTACCTGATTTGACTATTACAAATGATATAGCTATTAGAAATAATGAGCCTGGGGCCAGCAGTTATAGTTTGTTGACAGGTGTAGAATCTGTGGAACCGTCTCAAAGTTCGCAAAAGTTTGAAAATCGTGTGAAGGTAGAACTTCTGTTCAGTATCATTGATTTTGGATTGGCATATTACAATGCGGTTCAGGCCGCAGATAAAACACTAATAGCAATTGAGCAGAAGAGACGTGCGACACAGAATCTGATACTTGACGTTAGCAGGGCATACTTTAAAGTTGCAGCAGCACAATATGCGATGGAGCATACAGAAAAGATGCTAAAACTTTCAGATAGTACTGAAAAACTTCTTGCAGAAATGGTGAAAAACAAAAAGCTTCCGTTAGAGAAGATTGTCATTGAGAAAAAAACCTTCCTTGTTCTTAAAAAATCTCTTATGGAATACAGGAGAAGTTATGAAAATTCATGTATACAGCTTAGCTCTTTAATGGGGTATCATCCCAAAAACGGAATTACAGTTGATACGACACAAATGGGAAAGCTTATTGTACTAAAAGTGCCGGATGTAGAGCTATTAGATGAAATTTCACTTATAGAACGACCAGAGCTTTATCAGCTTGATATACAACTACACATTACAGCTGTTGCTGCCAGAAAAAAGATAATTGAAATGTTTCCAAATGTTGGTCTTTTTACTGACTTTACCAACTCTACAAATAAATATTTATACAATCAGACATGGTTTGAACTAGGTGCAAGGGCTGCATACCGCCTTATGCGTGTTCCTCAGTTGATAGGTGAATATGTAGCATTGGAAAGTGCTGGAGAACAGTTGGAAGCTCAGACTTTAGCGTTATCTGTCGGTGTTCTTTCCCAAGTAAGAATAGCTCATGCCAACCTTACAGAAGTAAGGCAGCGTTATGATATCGCAGAACAATTATTCGAAACCTATAAGCTGCATGAGGCAATAAAGGAAGAAAGATCAAGTACTGCAGGAGCGCTTTCTGTAATTGAACTTAATAGAATGAAAATGGAAACAGCACAGAAAGATATAGAGAGAACACAGGCATTGGGTAACTATTATTTAGCTTACTTTAGGCTGTTAAATTCAATAGGTCTTGAGAGTATGGATGCAAAAGCAATGAGAAGGATTAAAAAAAGAATTGAGGAAGCATACGATAACACATCAGATATAGAAATAGAAAAAATGATTGAATATATGGAAGAAATGGATGAATATACAGAAGAAATAGAAGTACTGAATAATAAAATCACTGCTTTTGAAGAAATTAAAATAAATGGAACTAAGGCTTCAAGTGATGAGTATGATAAACTTGTGCAAACGAGAAATGAAACAGTTGAACATAAAAAGAACCTTTCAGGAAATGTGAATGAGGGTTACAACTCCAAAATTTCTAATTTGTCTGATAATCTAAAATCCCTGCAGGAAAGCTTAGTGATAGAGAAAGAGAATTATGAGAAAAAGGTGCAGCAGGTAAAGAATGAATATCATTATAATGTTTCTCTACATAGACAGGATGATAGTCATGATGAGAAATTTGTAGCAAAACTTGGGAAAGATTATGAGATAAGCTTAAGTAATACTAGAAAAAAACATATAAAATTAGTCGATTCCATAAATAAAAAAATAGCAGCACATGGTGTGAATATTGAAACTGTAAACACTTTCAAAGCAGAAGAAAACAAGAAGCTTGTAAAGCATTTAAAAGTGATAAACAGTGAGCATGAGAAAAATCTTGCTATGCATCATGAAAATAAGTCAAATTTCTTAAATCAAATAGATGAAACTCAGCCTGAGATAGATGGTTATAGGAAAACGATCAAAGAACTTGAAGATCAAAAGAATATTATTAATAAAAAATTTAAGATAAGTAAGGAAATATTGGAAGAGCAGGAGATCAGACTTGCAAAGTATGTGAAAGCTATTGATCTGTTAAGTGAAAAAAACATTGTAATCGAAAAGAAAACTACTTCTAATATAAAACAAACTTTTCCTGAAATTGAATCAGGTAATGTAAAAGTTATTCATCATATACAGAAAGATGCTGATGCTGTAGCAAACACTTCAGGTATAACTTCAGCTCCATCTGACGTATCAAATCTTATAATGGAAACTCAGCTTCAATCTGGCAATAACAGCATACCATTTGAGGAATTCTCACCAGAAGCTACAAAAAATATTGAATTGGAAACGCAGAGTAATGCAGATAACAATGATATAAATATTGAGAGTTTTAATCCTGAGACTCAGGATAATATTCTGTTGCAGACCCTTCGTGATTCCGATAATAATGAAATCAACTTTCAGGAATACAGCAATGAACTTAATACACGTGAAGACAAAATTGGTAATAGTGAACTAAATAACAGTGTAAATAAAGAGTTGGGAAAAAATTCAAATAATTAAAAAAGGAAATTGAAATATGAGAAGAGTATTAATATTAAGTTTTGTGTTTTTTATTTCACTAGCTGCATTTGCAGGCACAAAAGAATATAAGAGAAAACCAAGAGGGTGGTCTCCTGTACGTTTATGTTTTACAGAGGACGCAATAGCTTTTCCTGAAAACGCAGACATATACGGCATTAATTTGGGTATACCTGCTTCGTATAACAGTAAAAAAATTCAGAAAATATATGGGCTTGATATAGGTATTGTCTCTATAGAGTCTAAAGCTACCGGTGTGCAGCTTGGACTGACTAACTGGAGTAATGGTTCAAGAGGTGTTCAGATAGCATGTGCTAATATTGTTAAAGAAGTTACTGGTCTGCAGATAGGGATAGCAAATGTAGCTAAAAAATCATGTGTGTTTCAGATTGGAGCTTTAAACTTTTCCAGACGTAATTCAACTGGTATTCAAATTGGTGTTTTTAATTTTATGGATAAAGGTTTTCTACCCTTTTTCCCACTGATTAATTTTAGCCTTTAATATATGCAGCAGATTATTAGTAATAAATCTACTGTTAATATATTTAATATAAAAAACAACAATAAATAAGTTTAACTAAACTATACTCAAGCCAATTCATTTTTTGAGAATTTTCACCTCGCTTAGCTTCAACTTAGTCTGATGGAATTCCGAAAACAAAAATACCTTCGGTATAGTCAACATTAAAAAAAGGGAAAAATAATGTCAGAAAAAATGGAACTGTTTGTAGATGGTATCGGTAAAATTCATTTTACAGGTGGGATGATTAGATATGATATGGTAACACTCCAACCTAATGAAAATGGAAAAGAACCTATACCGGAAGAAAAATTAAGAATTATAATGCCGCCTGATGGTTTTCTTGCAACATTTAATACAATGCAGAGACTTATTGACCAACTTTTAGAGGCAGGTGTTCTAAAAAAGAATGAAAACCAAAAGTAATTAAATATTCAAAGTAGAGGTGCTTAATGGCTATTTATGAATTAGAAGAAAGAATCCTGTATGATGGTGCTTTGTCTGCGGACATTGCAGATGTAGCGGATGCGTCTACACAGGATGCTGATGATGCTGAAGATTTGTCTAATGAAGAAAATAGCCAGAACAGTACTGACAATGAAGCCGTTGGATTTGACTCCGAAAGCGATGTTATTGATGATGCTGAGTCAGATACAACTATTGAATTTGATGAAATAGAATCAGAAGATTTAGGTAATATAGATCCCCTTGATGTTGCTCTTACAGGTATTGATCTGATTGATCTTCCTGATGGGATAGATTCTAATCCCAATGTTTTAATCATATCAGCTATACATGAAAGTTATGAAGAATTGGTTGATTCAGTTAGTGATGATACAATCATTTTGGAATATGATTCTGATACTACTTTTGATGCTGTTTTACAAAAGCTTAAAGATGAACTGGGGTACAGACAACCTGTTGATATTGGAATAGTTGATGGAGATAATCTTGATGTGTCGAGTGAAGAAGGTGATGCATTTTTAGATGAATTATCCGGTTTACAGGCTTTTGATGGTGAAATAAATATTATTTCAGCAACGAGCAGTGATAATGATGAACTTCAAATCACCACTTACGATTGTGAGCTTACTTCTGATGGAGATTGGGATACTTCTGTTGATTCAGAGAATGATTTGTCGAGCTACTTTGAGACTGATTCAGACTTCCTTACAGCTAACAACCAGCAATCGGCAACTAATAATGAAATTGTTTTTATTAATTCTTCTGTTATGAATGCAGAGGAAATTGTAGATGATTTATCTGAAAGTGCTGAAGTTGTATATTTAACCTCTGGAGAAGACGGTATTCAGCAGATTACAGATTACCTTGCTGATAAAACTGATATTGATACTGTCCGAATTATATCACATGGAAATGATGGATTTTTTACTCTCAACGGTAAAACTATAGATTCAAATTATCTTGTAGGGCATGGTGAAAATATTTCTGCCTGGAGTAGTTCTCTTTCTGAAAATGCAGATATTATGCTTTACGGATGTAATATTGCTGCATCCGATGAAGGAAAAGCTTTTGTTGCATCATTTGCTGATTTGACAGGTGCCGATGTTGCTGCCGCAACCTATGCTACAGGAGGGGAAGGGGATATAAACCTGGATATTGGATATTCTTCCTCAGTTCAGAGTTCTCCAAACTGGAATCTTGATTTTAGTGTTGGAGTTATAGAATCTATAGACCTTACTGTTGTAGGATATAAATACAATTTAACATCTAATCCTATTACTGTTAATGTTAGTCATGATACCACTAAGTCTGATGGTGAAATTACATTAAGAGAGGCAATTGTTTTAGCTGTAGTTGATGGTACTGAATGGACAATTAATTTTAATCTCGCTAAAGGCAATGAGATAATTACAATTAATTCGGAATTAACTATAGATAGAGCAATGACCATTGATGGAGATAACATCGATGGAAGTGGTGTAAATGTTACAATAACCACCTCATCAACAAACCGTATATTCAAAATTACTTCTTCAGGCTCTGGTTCAGTAGACATCAGTAATATGACAATAAAAGGAGGTGATGTTGACGGTGATGGTGGCGGAATACATTTTAGTAGCGGAAAATTAATCATTAATAATTCTACAATATCAAATAACCAAGCAGAAAATGGAGCTGGTATAGCTCAGAGTGGAGGAACACTTACAATAAGCGGTTCTACAATTAATTCTAATATTGCCGATACAAGAGGAGGAGGAATATATTCTGAATACGGTACGGCTTACATCTATAACACTACAATAGCGAATAACAAAACAGAACATTCCAGTGGTGGTGGAATATACATGGCAAAAGACAGCATAATGCATATAGCAAACACCACAATTGTTAGTAACTCATCAGATAATGATGGAGCGGGAATCAGACTTGATGGCAGCACTTCTCATAATGCAAAATTATACATGATTAATTCAATAATAACTAATAATGATAATTTTAATTCAGGTGACTATACAGATATTGAAGTAACTTCGAAGCACACAGATAAAGTATATATAGCAAATAGTATATATGGAATAGCAGATACAGGCGACTGGGAGAGCAATAATGGTAATAAGAATTATACTACCACAAACTATAATCTATTCCAAAATAAGGACAGTGATAGGAATCCTACATTTAAGGATAATGGTGGTTTAACAGAAACAGTTGCACTATCGGATCATTATGCTTCCATAGTTTCAAGTATGCCTGCAAGTATTACAGGTTGCACAAAAGATAGCGACGGTAATGTTACCAAAAATTTTGCATATTCAACTGATAAAGGTGATACGTGGTATAATGCGGAAGGCAAGGTTGTAAGCGAAACAGATATTATTAAAACTGACCAACGTGGATATACTCGACATTCTACATCTTCAATCGGAGCATATGAATATGGTTATTATTTCCAATCAACAGATAAAGACCATGGTGCTGGTGGTGATTGGTCTAGCGCAGGGAGTTGGGATAGATTTTACTCGTTAGAAAGTACTGATCCAGTAGCTTCTTCTTCAGTAACTCCAAATAGTGATAATAGTTTTGGTACGATATCTATTATTAGCGATTCTACTATTAATATTACTGAAAATCATGATGTTACTCTTGCCAATGATTTGGATATTAATGGAACACTTAATATGGCTGGAGGTAGTTTGACATTTGGTAATAGTGGAAGCATACATTATGAAGATGATTCAACGTTAATGTATTCTGGAACTACTGCTACTACTGCAACCGCTGAATTTAATAGTCAGCTTCAGACTGCTCCTACTGATCCTAATCAAACAATTAATCTTGAAATCTCTAATACGCATGGAGTAACTTTTAATGACTATGATTTACATGTATCAGGAACCACTTCACTTGGCGGAAATGTTACAACAAATGGAAAAAGTCAAACATATGTCGGTAATGTGACACTTGCTGCTAATACAACTCTTGATACAACAAATGCCGGTGCTGCAGGTGGTGCAGATGCAGATATCACACTCGGAGTAGTAACAGGATCGGGACATGATTTAACAGTTGATTCCGGAGCAG
>Ga0307988_1001566_pt1 | contig 12662 bp, 10 predicted proteins | sample EllFjometagen183_FD_203166 | JGI IMG/M metagenome (GOLD analysis project Ga0307988, IMG submission 203166) | Marine microbial communities from Ellis Fjord, Antarctic Ocean - #183 | ecosystem: Environmental > Aquatic > Marine > Unclassified | place: Southern Ocean | collected 2014-10-08 | reverse complement strand
AATGGCTATTTGCTCAAAAAGGTGGTAAATGGTTTGATAGTAGTCAGGAAAGGAAAAGAAAAAATTGTGAAAGAAAGAGAATGGAGTTATACTTGGCTGCTTAACTTGGCTGAGTGAGAATTGAGAATCGGATTAGCACCTGATTTTAATCGGGTGTATGAGGGTAGGAAAGGTGATGTAAACGTCATAACTTCCAATTGTGCGAAGCTCATTGGAATGTTAGTATTTTCACTCTTTACCACAACCTGATGACCTTCTGACAATCAGATGTTGCTAGGTTAATGGATTACCCTTATCTGTGCTTATCGGTGCTAGCTCTTTCTGCCTTACGTGATGCTTCCATAATTAATGCACAAAAAAAAGCCACAACATATGTTGTGGCCTTTTTTTATATCTAAAAAGTTCTTAGAATCTGAAGTGAGCGAAAGCTTTGTTAGCTTCAGCCATTTTGTGAGTTTCCTCACGTTTCTTCATTGTAGAACCTTCTTTTTTGTAGCATGCTATAATCTCAGCAGCCAATCTTTCAGTCATAGTTTTTTCATTACGTTTTCTAGAGGTGGTAATGATCCAGCGGAAAGTCATCGCTTGAGCATTCTTAGCTGTAACTTCAGTAGGAACCTGATAGTTAGCTCCACCGATACGGCGAGAAACGATCTTGATCAATGGCTTAGCATTATCAAGTGCTTCTAAGAATATTTCCAGAGGGTCTTTATCTGATTTTTTCGCAATGATATCAAGTGCACCATATACGATTTTTTCAGCTAAAGATTTTTTACCTTCCATCATTACAGAGTTTATAAACTTACTCAAAATAACGTTTTTATACTTTGGATCTGGTAAGATCACTCTTTCCAACTGCTTACGTCTTCTTGACATCTATATCCTCCTACTTCTTAGGTCTCTTGGTTCCGTACTTAGAACGAGACTGAGTTCTGTTATCTACACCAGATGTATCAAGAGCACCACGTACGATGTGATATCTTACACCAGGTAAATCTTTTACTCTACCACCACGTACAAGAACTATTGAGTGTTCCTGAAGGTTGTGGCCTTCACCAGGGATATAGCTTGTTACTTCAAAGCCATTGGTCAATCTAACTCTGGCAACTTTTCTAAGAGCTGAGTTAGGCTTCTTTGGAGTGGTAGTATATACACGAGTACATACGCCACGTCTTTGCGGACAAGAAGAAAGGGCTCTGTTCTTCTTCTTCTTAACGATTGTCTTACGGCCTTTTCTTACTAATTGATTAATTGTAGGCACTTTTTCCTCCGTTTTTATCTATCTTATTTTTAGAAATCAAGAATTTCATCTAATTGCTCTTCTTTATCGTCTTGATGAGCGAATTGTTGGATGAGTTCACCTACCGATTTACCTTCGTCAATCGCTTTCTTCACTTCATCGTTATAGAACTTAGTTCCAGTTCCGATTGGAATTCTGTGACCAATAATTATACTTTCTTTCAAGCCTACCAGGTTATCGACTCTACCAGCGATAGCGGATTGGGTAAGGACTTTGGTTGTCTCTTGGAAAGAGGCAGCTGAAAGCCAACTATCTGTCATCAATGAAGCTTTGGTGATTCCTAACAATAACTGCTCAAAAGTAGCTCCTTCGCCACTCTCATCTTCGATACGTTTGTTCTCGAGCGTTACTTGATTTCTATTTACTACTTCACCTTGCAAGAACATTGTATGTCCCGGATCAAGGATTTTTACTTTCTTAAACATCTGGCGAATAATAATACCAATATGTTTATCATCAATTTTCACACCTTGCTTACGGTATACTTCCTGAATTTCATTCAAGATCAGCATTTGAGCTGGAACGATACCACGAGCTCTAAGCACATCGTGTGGATTCAAAGGTCCATCAGAAAGGGCATCACCACTTTCTACGATGTCTCCTTGGTGAACTACGATCCGTTTTCCAGGTGAGATAATGTATTTTTTTTCAACCCCCTCACCTGCGTCAACATAAATTGCTCTACCGCTTTTGGTTAAGTCACCAATAGTTACTGTACCACCGATCTCAGTAAGCACTGCTTTGCCTTTTGGCTCACGGGCTTCGAAGAGATCCTGGATACGTGGTAGACCACCTGTAATATCACTTTGTTTTATTGTGATACGGGAAGATTTACCCAAAACATCACCAGGATATACGATAGTATCCGGTTCTGCTTCTACGCTGAGCCCGGTTGGGATTGGTACAAGTACTTCAGTACCATCATTACGGATGATCTTGAATTGTGCTTGTAATTTACGATCTTTAGATTGGATAGTAGTGATTTCTCTACTACCTGTAAGGTCGTTGAAGTCCTCTTTATATGTTACATCTTTTTCGAAATGTTCGAATTTTAATGTACCTTTTGCTGTCGCAATAAGTGGATTGTTGTAATGGTCCCAACTAAAGAGTTTGGTATCTTTCACAACTTGTTCACCATCTTTTATATAAATTGTAGCAGCATATTCTACTTTATAAGTTTCCAATACAGATTCATCTTCATGACTGATAATCTCGACAAAGCCCAAGTGACTGATTGAGATTATTTCGCTATTACGGTTATTTACTGTATTCATCTTCACGAATCTTACGTAACCTTCTGAATTTGAAGAAACTTCTGCCAAGTCCACATCTGTAGAAGCAGTACCACCAATGTGGAAAGTACGTAATGTAAGCTGTGTACCAGGCTCACCAATACTTTGTGCAGCAATCACACCAACAGGTTCTCCGATTGTAACAGGTTTGTTTTGACCAAGATTACGGCCATAACATTTTGCACAAATACCACGCTTGGTTTCGCAAGTAAGTACAGTTCTGATTTTTACAGAATTGATACCGTGATTTTGGATAGTGGTAGCGATTTCATTGGTAATCTCTTCATTAGAGAGGCAGATGATCTTATCTGTAACAGGATCATAGATATCTTCAGCGGCAGTACGTCCTTTGATACGTTCAGAAAGTGGTTCTACAACTTCCAAACCTTCTTTCAAAGCACTTACATGGAAACCTTCGATAGTCCCACAATCGTGCATTGTGATCACAGCATTCTGTGCAACATCAACCAAACGTCTAGTTAGATATCCAGCATCCGCAGTTTTCAAAGCAGTATCTGCCAAACCTTTACGGGCACCGTGAGTAGAAATGAAGTACTCGAGTACTGTCAAACCTTCCTTAAAGTTAGATTTGATAGGAGTTTCGATAACTTCAGCACCACTACCTGCTGTACCTTTAGATGGCTTGTCCATAAGACCACGCATCGCACCAAGCTGTTTAATCTGATCCTTACCACCACGGGCACCAGAGAGATACATCATGTTGATAGAGTTGAAACCACCCTGGTCAGTTTCAAGTTCTTTCATCAGAATATCTGTTACCTGCTCTGTAGCGATCTTCCATTTATCCACAACACGGTTATAACGCTCGGTTTCAGTAATTTCACCGTTCATATAACTGTCGATAATCTTTTTAACTTCTTTTTCAGTTTTTCTAATAGTCTTATCTTTGGCTTTTGGAGAGATCACATCACTAGAACTGAAAGTAATACCGGCTTTTGTAGCATATTTGAAACCAAGATCTTTCATATCATCTAGGAATCCTGCTGTACGGTACTGTCCCACAGTTTCGAAACATGTCATAGAAAGGTCGTTCAACTTACCTTTAGTAAAAGTTTCGTTGTGAAATGGTAGCTCTTTTGGCAAGATCTGGTTAAAGATTACACGACCTACAGTCGTTGTAATTACTTTACCCTCGATCATCACACGGATCCAAGAATGGATCTCCAAGCTGTTATCTTTATATTGCTCCAGCTGCTCTTTACCCTTACGGATCATGAAATCATCTTGCTCGAAAGCGTAGATAACTTCTTCAGATGAGCTGAAATGTTTCATCTCTTTGATTGGAGGAGCTTTTGGGTAGCGCAGTACTGTAAGGTAGTAGTTACCCAAAACGATATCCTGGTTGGTAGCCATAGCTAATTTACCACTGGCAGGAAGAAGCAGGTTTCTGGATGATAGCATTAGAATACGAGCTTCCATTCTAGCTTCTTGAGAAAGTGGTACGTGAACAGCCATCTGGTCACCATCAAAGTCGGCATTATAAGGGATACATACAAGTGGGTGAAGCTCGATAGCTCTACCTTCTGTAAGTACCGGTAAGAATGCCTGCATACCATGCTTGTGCAAGGTTGGTGCACGGTTCAATAATACCGGATAATCTTTGATTACATCTTCCAAGATTTTCCAGATTTCAGGACGCTTTTTCTCGATCAATTTCTTAGCTGTTTTAGCTTTTTCTGCTTGCCCAAGTTTTTCCAGTCTTTCGATCAGGAATGGTTTGAAAAGTTCCAAAGCCATATCTTTTGGGATACCGCACTGATGAAGTTTCAGGTTTGGCCCCACGATAATAACAGAACGTCCGGAATAATCCACACGTTTACCAAGCAGGTTTTGACGGAAACGTCCGCTCTTTCCTTTCAATTGGTCTGCAAGCGCCTTAAGTGGGCGGTTACCACGACCTTTTACCGGACGAGATTTACGTGAGTTATCAAGAAGTGCATCCACAGCTTCCTGCAGCATACGCTTCTCATTACGTAAGATTACTTCCGGTGCATTAATATCTATCAAACCACCAAGGCGGTTATTTCTAGTAATCACACGACGATAAAGCTCATTGAAATCTGCAGTAGCAAATTTACCACCATCTAATTGCACCAAAGGGCGTAATGTAGGAGGTAATACTGGCAACACTTCCAAGACCATCCAGCTAGGATCATTTCCGGATTTACGGAATGCATCCACTACTTTCAAACGCTTGATAGCTTTTAGCTTTTTCTGCTTACTTGTTTCCATCTTAATGATGGTACGCAGATTCATAGCTTCATCTTCCAAATTGATCTCATTCAGAAGTGCTTTGATCGCTTCCGCGCCCATTACAGCTTCAAAATCTGGTCCAACTCGGTCTCTGATTTCATAATATTCATCAACATCGATAAGATCTTGTTTTTCATAATCACTATCACCTGGATCAAGAATCACGAATGATTCATAATACAGGATACGCTCAAGTTTATTAACTGAGATTCCTAATAGGGTTCCCAGTACACTTGGCATACTTTTTACGAACCAGATATGAGCTACAGGAACAGCAAGTTCGATGTGTCCCATTCTGCGGCGGCGTACGCGAGATGTAGTTATTTCCACACCACAACGGTCACAGACAGTATTTTGAAAACGTTTTTTCTTATACTTTCCGCAAGAACACTCATAATCTTTTTCAGGTCCAAAAATTCTTTCGCAAAACAGACCGCCCTTTTCAGGCTTCAAAGTTCTGTAATTTAAGGTATCTGGCTTCACTACTTCGCCATAAGACCATTCGCGAATAGAATCAGGGGAAGCGATTTTGATTCTAACCTTATCGTAATGTTCTAATTTAGTATCTTTTTTAATTTCTCTTAGCACCTTAGATCCTCCAGTTTACTATTCGCTGCATTAAGACTTCTTTACTGCAATGAATTCAACATCAAAACAAAGAGATTTCAATTCACTTACCAGGACATTGAAAGACTCTGGGATTCCCGGTTTTGGTGGATTATTACCACTGGTAATCGCTTTAAAGGCATTGGTTCTACCTTCCACATCGTCAGATTTGATAGTTAACATCTCTTCTAAAAGTCGGGATGCACCATAAGCTTCCAAAGCCCACACTTCCATCTCACCAAGTCTTTGGCCACCATGCTGAGCTTTACCGCCCAATGGTTGCTGTGTAATCAGTGAGTAAGGACCTGTAGAACGGGCATGCATCTTATCGGCAGCCAGGTGATTTAATTTCAGCATATACATCACACCCACAGTAACTCTCTCCTTGAAAGGTTCACCGGTTTTCCCATCATAGAGAACCTGCTTACCATCCAAAGGAAGATTAGCTGCATTCAATTCAGTATCGATATCTTTCAGGGTAGCGCCGTCAAATACAGGTGTTTCAATACTGAAACCTAAATGACGAGCAGCCATACCAAGATGTGTTTCCATGATCTGACCGATATTCATACGAGAAGGTACACCAAGTGGATTCAGGATTACGTCGACAGCCTCACCACTTTCCATGAAAGGCATATCAGCGATAGGACTGATACGAGAGATCACACCTTTGTTACCGTGACGTCCCGCCATCTTATCTCCAACCTGGATCTTACGTTTCTTGGCGATGTAAACTTTCACCATTTTACGAACGCCGTAAGGAAGCTCGTCTCCGTGCTTCAAGCGCTCTTGTTCTTTCTTATAAATATTTATGCTTTCATCTTGAGCTTCTTTTACCTTCAAGATGATAGTATTGTAAATTTCAAGATTTTTATCTGTATCTTCGATTAAATCATAATCCAAGTTAAGTTTAGCAAAACTGATTTTATTCAAATCACTTTTAGTAATCTTTTTGTTAGCAGCAATATAGAAGCGGTTGGTTTTTGTATCAACGATGTTTTTAGCAACTTCGCCAACCAAAGCTTCAGAGAGTTTGCGCTCAAGGAAAGCATCGATACGATTTTGACGTTCAGCTCTTTCATCTTTAATGCGATGCAGGTTTTCCTGCTTGATCTCCTGTGCTTCCAATTCCTGAGTATCTTCCAAACGAGAGAACACCTTTACATCAATTACCACACCTTCCATGCCGGGTTTAGCTTTTAATGAGCTGTTTGTGAAGTCACCAGCACGGTCACCAAAGAGTGCACGCATCAGATTTTCTTCCGGAGAAGGATCGATATCAACGTTTTTAGGGGTAATCTTACCAACGATGATGTCGCCAGCTTTAACTACAGAACCTACACGGATGATACCAGCTTTATCAAGGTTACGTAAAGATTTGATAGGAACGTTCGGAATATCATAAGCTAATTCCTCTTTTCCATTTTTCATATTTCTCACCATCACTTGATGTTCTTCTATGTATACAGAAGTGAGCATATCTTCACGAGCTACATTTTCACTAAGGATAATCGCATCCTCAAAGTTGTAGCCATACCATGGCATGAATGCAACGAGCATGTTTCTACCCAGAGCAAGTCTACCATTATCGATTGCAGGACCATCAGAGATAATACTCCCTGCTTCAACACTATCACCTTTCTGTACGGTTGGGCGCTGATTCATAGATGTATCTTGGTTACTGCGTTTGAATTTATTCAAGTAGATACGTTTACGGGCTTCTAAATCTAAGATGTTGTTATCTACAGATTCACGCTCGATCTCTACATATGAACTGGTAATATTGGTAACTTTTCCTGCGAAAGGAGCTAGAGCTACCACACCACTATCTTCAGCTACGATCCTTTCCATACCTGTTCCGATAATTGGAACTTGTGGGCTAATCAGTGGAACAGCCTGGCGCTGCATGTTAGATCCCATCAAAGCACGGTTCGCATCATCATGATCCAAAAAAGGAATAAGTGCTGCGGAAACAGAAACGATCTGCTGAGGTGATACATCCATGTAATGTACTTCTTCCGGAGGTACTTGAATGAATTCACCACGTTGACGAGCAAACACCAATGTATCTGTAATCTTACGATTTTTATTATAATTGATATTCGCCTGAGCGATAGTGTATTTATCTTCCTGAAAAGCATCTAAGTAATCTATTTCATCAGTAATATGGCTATCTACAACCTTAATATAAGGAGTTTCTAGGAAGCCAAAACCATTGATTCTAGAGTACATAGCTGGTGAGTTAATCAAACCGATATTGGGACCCTCAGGAGTTTCAATAGGGCATACGCGTCCATAATGTGAATAATGAACGTCACGCACTTCGAAGCCGGCTCTTTCACGTGTGAGACCACCAGGTCCCAAAGCAGAAAGGCGGCGTTTATGAGTAATAGCACAGAGCGGATTTGTCTGCTCCATGTATTGAGAGAGCTGACCTGTGAGGAAGAAAGATTGAACAACAGCGATCAGAGCGTTGCTGTTGATCAGATCATGTATAGTTACTTCGTCTGGATTGGCAATGGTCATTCTTTCGATAGCAGTACGAGCTACTCTGGAAAGACCGATGTTAAATTGTTCAGCCATCAACTCACCGATAGTCCTAATTCTACGGTTGGACAGGTGATCTATATCATCAATTGTATCTAGATCGCGATAAACTTTGATTAACTGATCGATTATAGCGATAAAGTCTTCTTTTGTAAGTATGTGTGTATTAGGATCAATATCAAGATCTAATCTAGAGTTGAGCTTATGACGTCCAACTTCTCCCAGATTATAACGACGTTCGTTAAAGAACATTCTTTCGAAAAGGTCAGCTGCTACTTCTACTGATGGCTCTTCACCTGGACGAATTAATGTATAAATCTTTTTCAGTGCTTCTTCCTGAGAAGTAGTCTGATCTTTTGATATTGTCTGTTCAAGTATTCTTCTGGTTATATCGAATTCAGGTTTGATCACATTAATAGTAGCTACTTTAGCTTCAGTAAGAGTTTCGATATCTTCTGAAGTAATATCAGTACCTGCTTCAATGATTGCTTCGCCTGTTTCCTGGTCGAAAAGATCGCTAAAAATAAATCTACCCTCTGCCTGTTCGGTGGGGATCTCTTCTGCTTCATAGAAATGATTTCTCAGGTCGTCGTTGGTTGATAGTCCGACTGCTCTTAATAGTACAGTTGCTGGAAGTTTTCTGCGCTTATCAATAAGCACATACATTGCATCGTAACTATCCATCTTGAATTCTAGCCAAGATCCATTGTATGGGATCAATTTGGCAGAATACAACATTTTACCACTAGTATGTTTTTCTTCTGCGAAGAAAATACCAGGTGATCTTTGTAACTGGCTGATAATAACTCTTTCAGCGCCATTGATAATGAATGTTCCGTTATCTGTAATCAGAGGAATTTCACCTAGGAAAACATCCTGCTCAATAGTACTTTTGATCTTTTGCTCACCAGTTTCTTTCTTCACTTCCTCATCGAATATATTCAAGCGCATTCTTGCCTTAACAGGTGCCTGATAAGAAAGGTTTCTTTCAATACATTCTTTGGTTGAGTATTTCTCTTTTACAACGATATAGTCAAGATACTCTAAATGATAGAAGCCTTTTGGGTCCTCTAAAGGAAAAATTGATGTAAGTACGTTTTGTAATCCGCTGTTTTCACGCTTCTGAGGGTGAATATTTCGTTGTAAAAATTCATCGTAAGAGCCTATTTGCATAGAGAGCAAATTAGGCACACTGATGCTTGGGAGGCCTGCTTTTGCAGCATTTTTACTTATTCGGGAATAACTTTTAAATTTCAAGAGATTTTTCTCCTTATTTATACTACAAAAAGCGAACTAATTCGCTTTAACGGTTTACTTATAAATAACGGAACGGAAGTGGAGACGATCCACTTCCGTATAATTTAATAGCAAATTACTTGAGTTCTACTGTTGCTCCAGCTTCTTCGATTTTAGCTTTCATCACTTCAGCTTCTTCTTTAGAAACGCCTTCAGCTACAGGATTAGGACATCCGTCTACTAAGTCTTTAGCTTCTTTGAGACCAAGCTTAGTGATTGCACGAACAGCTTTAATTGTTTGAATCTTTTTAGGGCCTGCGCTTGTTAAGATTACATCAAATTCAGTCTGTGCTTCTACTACTTCAGCTGGTCCAGCAGCTGCGGCAACTGCCACTGGTGCTGTTGCTTTTACGTCAAATAATTCTTCTAATTCTTTTACTAATTCATGAAGTTCGATAACACTCATTTCTTTAATGATATCGATAACTTGTTGTTTTTTATCAGCCATTTTATCCTCCATCAGATATGCTCTATTTTTTTTCTTCTTTTTCTGCTATAGCATCAACTACATATACAAATTTCTTAATGATTGCTTGCAATGTTCCAACAAATCCTGTGATAGGTGCATTGAAACCTTGTAGAACCATAGAGATAAGTTGATCCTTTGTTGGTAAGGCAGCAAGTTTGCCTAATTGCTCAACATCCATGAATTCACCAGCAACATAACCGGCTTTGAATGATGGATATTCTTTTTCTTTGGTAACTTCTTTTATAAAGTTTGCCAATTCACGTGCGGCTGAAACTTCATCCGCAGCCACTGCTACAGCAGTAGAGCCAACTAAGTACTCATCCAGCTCAGTAATTCCAAGATCATTTAAAGCAATCTTGATGAAAGTATTTTTAGATACAAAATACTTCACATCATTGTTTCTCATACGATTACGTAATTCATCAACCTCTTCGATGTTGATTCCTTTGTAATCTAAAAGAACGATTGACTTTGCATTTTCAAGTCTGGCTTTGATCTTTTTTACTTCTTCAATTTTATAAGGTTGTGTCATAATTCACTCCTATTTTCTTGCTGCATTCGATGCTGATGATACATCAAGCTTGATGCCCGGTCCCATTGTGGAAGTGATAGAGATCGATTTAATAAACACACCTTTAAGTGCTGATGGTCTTTCACGCAGGATGGCAGTAATAATTGTCTCGATATTCTCTTTCAAATTATCTGCTGCAAAACTTTTCTTTCCGCTAATGATATGTAAGTTGGCAAACTTATCTACACGATAAGTTACTTTTCCACCCTTAGATTCATTAACAGCTTTAGTTACATCCATAGTTACAGTTCCAACCTTAGGATTCGGCATCAGTCCACGAGGACCTAATACACGACCTAATCTACCGATTTTGCCCATAAGGTTTGGCGTAGCGATTGCTACATCAAAGCCAAGCCAACCAGAATTGATTTTTTCTACGAATTCATCAACTCCTACGAAGTCAGCGCCTGCTGCTTTCGCTTCATCTGCTTTGTTACCTTCTGCAAAAACTAGTACACGAGAAGTTTGACCTGAACCGTGAGGTAATACTAGTGAATTTCTGATTTGTTGATCTGCTTTGCGAGGGTCGACACCTAAATTGAAATGGACTTCGATAGTTTCATCAAATTTAGCGGAAGGTGCTTCCTTCAAAATTTTGATGGCCTCATCAAGGTCGTATTTTTTATTTTTGTCGATCATCTCGAAAGCTTTTCGGTATCTTTTACTAACCATTTACTCTCCTTTTTGATAATCTCCTGCTTTATATGGCGCAGTAGGCCTTCAGAAAAAAAATATATCTGATGGCTTTGTGGCTTAGTCTTCGACTAATACACCCATATTTCTTGCAGTTCCTTCAATCATACGCATAGCACCTTCGATGTTATACGCGTTAAGATCTTGCATCTTAATTTCTGCGATTTTTTTTACTTGTTCTCTCGTGATTGTTCCCACTTTATCGCGATTAGGAACTCCAGAACCCTTTGCTAAACCTGCTTCTTTCTTGATAAGAACAGCTGCTGGTGGAGTCTTGATCTCAAATGTGTAAGATTTGTTTTTCTTCACATAGATCACAACTGGGAAGATCATTCCCGGCTCACCTTTTGTCTTATCGTTGAAAGCTTTGCAAAATTCACCAATGTTGATTCCAGCCTGACCTAAAGCAGGGCCCACAGGAGGCGCTGGTGTTGCTTTACCAGCTGGTAATTGTAGCTTTACTACATGTTCTACATCTTTTGGTTTTGCCATTTTTTACCTCATTCTATAAAACTTCGACATCTTTAGAACTCACTTCAACCGGTGTAACACGTCCGAAAACTGTTACCTTGATTGTGAGTTTCTTTTGGTCGTCGCTTATTTTTCCTATAACTCCGTCAAAATCACTGAATGCTCCAGAAATAATCTTCACCATGTCGCCAGGGAGGAATTTCTGTTGATTAGTTGACTCAGCTCCACGTTCATTCATACTTAACAATCTTTGAACTTCATTTTCAGGTAGAGCCTGTGGCTTTTTGCCAGTGCCCAAGAAATTTGTCACTCCTGGAAGTCCCTTGATATAAGTATATACTTCTGGTGTAAGCTCAGCTTCGACGATGATGTAACTATTGAAAAGTTTCTTCTCGCGTTCGACTTTTTTGCCTTCACGAAAGTGGAAAGTTTTTTGCAACGGTATCAAGATCTGACCGATCTTGCCTTCCAAGCTTGTTCCAACTATCCCTTTTTCAATTGTTTCTCGAATTTTAAACTCATGCATTGCATAAGTATGAACCACGTACCACTTCATCAAATTAACCCTGTAATAACAATGTTCTGATTAAAAAGCTAAAACCCATGTCAACTAATGACAAGAATATAGCTACAAAGATCGACATGACGAGTACTACTGTTGTGCCTTCTTGCAAGTCAGCGCGATTTGGCCAGCTTACATAAGACATCTCTTTCTTTACACTTTTAAAGAATCCAATTGTTTTTTTGAACATTTTTTCTCTCTTTACTAAGATTATTAATGGCAGGCCCGGCAGGACTTGAACCCGCAACCCCCGGTTTTGGAGACCGGTGCTCTACCAATTGAGCTACAAGCCTACATTAAAATTTCTTAGTTATTTTGTTTGCTTGTGTTCGGTGTGTTTTCTACATTTAGGACAGTATTTTCTAAAAGCGATTCTGCCAGGATGTAGACGTTTGTTTTTTGTAGTGTTATAATTTCTACTCTTACATTCTTCACAAGCTAATATTACTATTTCTCTCATTATTTCTCCGTATACTGCGAATTAAACTAATACTTCAGCAACAACTCCAGCACCAATAGTTCTACCACCCTCACGGATAGCATAACGAAGACCTTGCTCCATAGCGATTGGTGTGATGAGT
>Ga0307988_1001565_pt1 | contig 12666 bp, 7 predicted proteins | sample EllFjometagen183_FD_203166 | JGI IMG/M metagenome (GOLD analysis project Ga0307988, IMG submission 203166) | Marine microbial communities from Ellis Fjord, Antarctic Ocean - #183 | ecosystem: Environmental > Aquatic > Marine > Unclassified | place: Southern Ocean | collected 2014-10-08 | reverse complement strand
ATATTTCACAAAATGAAATTGTTAAGTTAATCGATTTTGATTTGTTAATTGATTATGTGCCGGTTGGTAAACAAGCTAAGCCTGTGAAATCTAGCAATGATTATGTGGCTGAATCAGTTCTTAGTACTGGTGAGTGGATAAAGATGGGAATTGAAAAAACAGGGGTTCATAAATTAACTTATGTCGATATCGAGAATATGGGTGTTAACCCGGCAGAACTGAATGTAAATAACATAGGTATTTTTGGAAATTATAATGGAGTTTTGCCTGAGGCGAATAATAGTCCTAGTATTGATGACCTGCAGGAAAATTCTATATTTATTTCAGGATATGAAGATGGATCGTTTGATCATGATGATTTTATTCTATTTTATGCACAGGGTGCTACCACTTGGGTTTACAATCCATTTGGCGAAAATTTTATTCATAAAAACAATATTTATTCCGATACAACATATTACTTCTTTACAACTGATAAGGGGACAGCAAAGCCCATTGTTGATATAACTGGCACTGGTTTTGAACCAAATCAATATGTTACAACATTTAGTGATTATGATGTGCATGAGCTTGACCTTGAAAGCTTAATTTCAAGTGGTAAAGAGTGGTTTGGTGAGATTTTTACTGGTGATACCCTCGAAAGAGAATTCCCATTTTTATTCCCTCATATTAATACAGATGAACCTGTGTACATGAGTGTTGATATAGCCGGTAGGTCTTTTTCCGATTCATATTATGATTTGGAAGCTAATAATGTTGCACTTTCTGACTCAACAAAAATACGACTTGTTACATCGTCACTTGGTATTTATGCTCGTAAGTCGAGTAAAAATTTAACTTTCTTAGTTGAGGATGATCTTATTAATGTAAAAGTTAAATATTATTCAGATGATGCAAATGCCATGGCCTGGCTTAATCATATAACTTTAAATGTTGAAAGAAATCTTATTTTTGATGGCGGTCAAATGAAATTTTGTGAGCCTTCTGTTTCTGCATCTGGAAATATATCGCAATTTGATATTAAGGAAGCCAATAATAGTAGTACCATTTGGGATATAACTGATATACATAATCCAAAAAAAGTGAGCTATGCCACGGGTGATAACTTAATTTCTTTTGTTCTTCCAACCGACTCGTTAAAAACATTTACTGTTTTCGATAATTCTGATTATTTTTCACCTGTTTCTTTTAAAGAAGTTCAAAATCAAAATCTACATCAGATTAATGACGTTAATTTTATTATTATTCGTCCCGAAATATTTGCTCTTGAGGCAGAAATGCTTGCAAATATCCATAGGGAACATGATGGTTTAACAACAATATGTGTTAGCCCTCAACAAATTTACAATGAGTTTTCATCTGGTTCACAGGATATTAGTGCTATACGTAATTTTATGAAGATGCTTTACGATAGAGGAGCTTTTGGGAATGAACGTGCATACTTATTGCTTTTTGGTGATGCTTCGTTTGATTATAAGCATCGAATACATGATAATACAAATATGGTTCCAACCTATGAGGCTTATGAATCTTTAGCTGGAACATCCTCATTTGTTACCGATGATTATTTCGGATTACTGGATGATAATGAAGGTGCAGGTGCTTCTGGTAATCTTGATATCGGTATAGGAAGGTTTCCCATAACAACAAATGAAGAGGCTATTTCTATTGTTAATAAGATTATAAAATACTTGAGTCGTAACGAGGATGTAATGCGTGATTGGCGTACAAATATTTGCTTTGTTGCAGATGATGAGGACAGAAATCTTCATTTTGATCAGGCAGAAGGTCTGGTTTTAATTGCTAATACTTTACATAAAGGAATAGGTATAAATAAGGTGTATTTAGATGCGTATAAAAAAATTACTATTCCTGGGGGGAGCAGATATCCCGATGCCAGTGCAAATATTGACAAACAAATTGAACATGGGGCATTAATTGTTAATTATACAGGACATGGAGGAGTAATTAGTTGGTCAGAGGAGCATGTTCTTGATGTGCCAATGATAAATGGATTTAATAACTTTGATAACCTCCCTCTTATAATAACTGCAACATGTGAGTTTAGTCGTTTTGATGATCCGGAGTTTACTTCTGCCGGTGAATATTTCTTTTTGAATGAAGAAGGTGGCGCAATAGCTTTGCTTACAACAACTCGCCTTGCATATGCACATGCCAATTATATTGTAAACAAAAGGATTTATAATAATTTGCTGCAGTGTGACGAAGGAAATAAACCGCGTTTAGGAGATTTGGTGCGGTTGTCTAAAATTCCGTCCAACGATAATTATTTAAATTTTGTTTTACTTGGTGATCCTGCACTCACACTAGCATACCCGGAGCATGATATTGTAACAAATACTACCATAAATGGGCATGTAAATGTGCTGGATACAATTCATGCGCTTTCAATTGTTGCTGTTTCGGGCGAGATACAAGATTACAACGGGCAATTAGTATCCAATTTTAATGGATATGTTTATCCTAAAGTGGTTGATAAAGCCACCCTTTATACTACTCTTGGAAATGATGGAAGTAGTTATCCTGCTAATTTTAATTTGTTTGATAAAGTATTGTTTGATGGAAAAACGGAAGTTATAAACGGTAAGTTTGAGTTTGAATTTATGGTACCTAAGGATATAGCATACAATTATGGCTATGGTAAAATAAGGTATTATGCTCTAGATACTGTTAATTATGTTGATGCTTGGGGAGCATTTGATAAGCTAATTATTGGTGGAATTAATGAAGATGCAGAGGTAGACGACATTGGTCCTGAAATTGAATTATATTTAAATGGAAATTCATTTATTTCAGGTGATGTAGTTACTAATAGCCCTGTATTGTTGTCGTATATTTCTGATGAAAGTGGTGTTAACTCCACAGGAAATGGACTGGGTAGGGATATTGTTATGGTAATTGATAATGATTATTCCAATTCAATAATTATGAATGAATTATTTAATATGGATGTTAATTCATACAAATCAGGCAAAATTGTTTATCCATTTGATAATCTTAGCCAGGGGAATCATACATTAACGATAAAGGCGTGGGATTTGCAAAATAACTCATCCGAAAAGACAATCGAATTTTTGGTTGATAACAATACAGATATTCACCTTATCGAAGTTCTAAACTATCCAAATCCATTTGAAAATGAAACTCATTTTAAATTTGCACATAATAAAAACGGGTCACAACTTGAGGTTGTAATACGTATTTATAATATTGTTGGCGAATTTGTAGTTGAATTGGAAAACTCTAATTTGAGCGAATTAGATGGTGATGTAGCAATTACTTGGGATGGTAAAAGTCAAGATGGAAGTGTTGTGGCTTCGGGTATTTATGTTTATACAATCGAAGTAAAAGATAGCTATGGTAATGTTACCGTGCAACAGCAAAAATTATTTAAGAGTAGTAAATAACAAATTCTTTATTTATCCGTTTATATTCAAAGTTGGTATATTTTCAATTTAATCCTATCAAAATAATAATAGTTAATTTATTTCGTTAGGTTTGCAAACATTTTTTTTAATTATAGCTTATCCATGAAACAGAAGATTATATTATTCATAATAGCAGCGGTACTGTCTTTGAATATCAGCGCTCAAACTATCGAAAAAAACGGACAACAATTAAATGTAATAACAACAGCTGTTCCCTTACTTATGATTGGCCCGGATGCTCGTGCAGGTGGTATGGGTGATGGAGGTGTTGCTTCATCTCCTGATGCCAACTCAATGCATTGGAACCCGGCTAAATATGCCAGAATTGCTGATGATATGGGATTTGCTTTTTCATATACTCCTTGGTTACGTAATCTTGTTAATGATATAAATTTGGCATATGTTTCGTTTTATAAACGCATTAATCCAATGTCTACATTTGCTGCATCCTTACGTTATTTTTCGTTGGGCGAAATAACTTTTACAGATGAAAATGGTGGAATTATTGGTGTTTATAAACCAAATGAATTTGCTGTTGATGCTACATATTCACGTATTTTAACTGATAAGCTTTCTCTTGCTGTATCTGGGCGATTTATTTATTCTGACTTAACACAGGGGCAAAATGTTGGAGGTTTTGATACAAAACCAGGAATTTCGGTAGCTGCAGATATTGGAGTTTATTGGGAAGATGATGTTGATTGGTTTAATAGCATGGATGCTCAATTTGCCTGGGGTGTTGTTATTTCAAATATTGGAAGTAAAATATCTTATTCAGGATCTAATATTGAAAAGAACTTTATTCCAACAAATTTACGATTCGGACCAAGATTGACTCTTGATATTGATGATTACAATAGTATTTCATTTCAATTTGATGTAAATAAGTTACTAGTACCAACGCCCCCTCTTTATTATGCTGACTCCACAAACCCTGATGGAAGTCGCGTTATTGAAAAAGGGATGGATCCTGATGTAAGTGTTATACAAGGTATGATTCAATCATGGTACGATGCACCCGGTGGTTTCTCAGAGGAGTTGAGAGAATTTAGTTTTTCTGTTGGTACTGAGTATTGGTATACAGATGTACTTGCTCTTCGTGCTGGTTTTTATTACGAGGATTTAACCAAAGGTAATCGTAAATATGCAACCGTTGGTGTTGGTTTGCGTTACAATGTATTTGGCCTCGATTTTTCATACTTGATTCCTGTAACACAAGATCAAAATCCACTTCAGAATACATTGCGTTTCTCATTATTGTTTAATCTTGGAGGAACAAAGTAAGGTTCTGTAATGTTATCAAAAGAAATTAACACTAGAGTTGGTATTGGTTACGATGTTCATAAACTTGTTTCTGGTCGAAAACTAATTATTGGAGCTGTTTTAATTGATAGTGAATTAGGTGCTTTGGGGTTTTCTGACGCTGATGTGTTAATCCATGCCATTGCAGATGCTCTGCTAGGAGCTGCCGCCTTGGGCGATATTGGACATCATTTTCCTGATACTGATAGTAAAAATGAAGGTTTGTCAGGTTCTTATTTGCTTTCTGAAGTAGTGAGGTTACTCAATTCAAATAATTTTAGCATTGTAAATATTGATTCTACCGTAATTTTGCAATCCCCCAAAATTAGTTCTCATATATATAAAATGAGAGAGAACTTATCGCTATTATTGGATATTGATATTAGTAGAGTATCTGTTAAGGCCACAACCACTGAGCGACTTGGATTTATAGGCAAAAATGAGGGAATCGCAGCTGAAGCAATTGTGCTTTTGAGAGAAAATATTTAAACTAATACCTATTAATTATCTGCCATTCCAAAAGGCATTAAAAAAAATACGAATTTCCACATTGTTGTCGAAACCCTTAAATGCAGGAAGATTAAGTTCGTCATTATACAAAACACCCGTAAATGTAAAAACTCGGTAACTTTCAGCAGATGTATTAGGTCGCATAATATTCATCTTAAAATTAATAACCTCATTTATTGCAAAATCATTGTTTGTTAGCTGAAGCTCAATATCATAGTCTTGATTTATGGTTTTTTGATTAATAACTTGATCTATGGGTAAATTACCTACAAGAAGAAACTCGCGATTATCCGAAATATTGTCTTCATTAACATTATTATTGGTTTCCTTATTATAAAAATCGTTGTTGTTAATTATCATTTTTAAATCCCCGGTTTTGTAATTCAGGGTTACTATTATATCTTTATTTTGCCAGCTGTTAATATCACCATTTTTTGTTGCTGTAATCATTAACCCGGCTGAGTATGTTTGATATTTTGGTGCTTGTGCAAATATAATAATAGTGCTAGTTAGAAATGCTAATACGAATAGTACATTTTTCATTGGTTGAAGTTATTTAATGAAGTAAATAATATTTAATTGTTTGTAAACCTACAAAAATAAATATTACATTTGAGTTTTAAAACATCCAAGAATGAAAAAAAATATTATTATTCCCCTTTTAGTGTTTTTATCCTTTGTTACATATATTTCAGTTGGACAGAGTCTTAGTTCACATCAAATTGATTCAGTTGTTAGTAGTGCCATGTCAGTAATGCCACATGCTGGTATTGCTGTTGCAGTAGTTAAGGATGGGAAAGTAATACATTCAAAAGGTTATGGAATTGCTTCTGTTAATACTCAGAATAAAGTTGATGATAATACGCTTTTTGCCATTGCTTCAAATACTAAATCGTTTACGGCTGTTGCATTAGCTATTCTTGTTGAAGAGGGTAAGCTAAGGTGGAGTGATAAGGTTGTTGATTATGTGCCTGAGTTTACAATGTACGATCCATATGTTACGGCTAATTTCAATATTCAGGATTTATTAACTCACAGGAGTGGGCTTGGCTTGGGTGCCGGTGATTTAATGATATTTCCTGATGGTGGTGATTTTACAATGGAAGATATTGCTAAAAGCTTTCAGTATCAAAAACAAGTATCCCAATTTAGAACAAAATACGATTATGATAACTTACTATATATTATTGCAGGCGAGATAGTTGCCAGAGTTAGTGGTATGGGCTGGTCAGAGTTTGTGGAGCTTTATATTATGAAACCATTGGAAATGAATCGCTCGGCAGCACTATTTCAAAATTTAACTGATACAAGCAATATTGCATTACCGCATTCCATTAAAAATGGTGAGTTATTGCAATTGGATACATACTCAGATCCCAGCGGTTTGTTTGGTGCTGCTGCTGGTATTTACGCAAGTGTTAACGATATGAGCAAGTATTTGATTATGTTTTTAAACGAATGCAAGTATGGAGATAGCTTGTCTAACAAAATAATTTCAGAGAAAAACCTAGCTGAGATATGGAAACCTCATACAAATAGGTGGTTTAATGCTACACCAAATCCTCCATACAAATCACATTTTGGTGCCTATGGTTTAGGGTGGGGTATAAGTGATAAAAATGGATTTATAGTTTATGAACATACTGGCGGATTACCCGGTATGTTATCAAAGATGGCCGTTATTCCTGAATTAAATGCGGGCGTAATTGTACTTACTAACTCTGATCCTGGAGGCTATAGTTATTGGTCTATTTCTCAGGAAATTATTGATGCGTTTATTGGAGTTGAACAAAAAGATTGGGTTGATTTTATGAAAAGTAGAATTGCAAGCAGAACCGCAACAGGAGATTCAGTTACAAATGCTGTTTGGAATACGGTAAAAAAAGCAAATGCAAAAAGAGTAGATTTTGATGACTATGTAGGAATATATTCCGATAATTGGTTTGGGAATGTAGAAATTTCAAATGATAATGGAGAATTGTTATTTCGTTCAATTAGGTCACCAAAATTAACAGGACGGATGTATTATTACAAAGCTAATACTTTCGCCATTAAATGGAATTATCAGGATATGGAATCAGATGCATTTGCTATTTTTCAACTCGATGAAGAAGGAAAGGCCGTGGGTATTAAAATGAAAGGTATTTCACCAAATATTGATTTTAGTTTTGATTTTCATGATTTGGATTTTAAGCGTTAGTTTGTTCCTAAAAGCAAATATTAGTGGCAATCTCTTTTTTCTAACTTTTAGGATTGGGCTTAAGGGTGCTGATTAAGTTCGTTTTCTTCAAAATAATCAGACTCAAAACCTATGAGGTAGAGTTTATTTGTAGCTCTGGTTACTGCTGTGTATAACCATCTAAGATATTCAATGTCAACAGTATTGTCTTTAATAAAGCCTTTGTCAATAAAAACATTTTGCCATTGCCCGCCTTGGGTTTTATGACAGGTCATGGCATAACTAAATTTTACTTGTAGAGCATTAAAATACGGATTAGCTTTTATTTTATTTATTCGTGTTCTACGGTTTGGGTAATCCATGTATTCTTTCTCTACATTTTCAAACAACTTTTTGTTGTCTTCTTCAAGTAAACCAGGAGCATTAGTAGTAATAGTATCAAGCAAAAGTTTTACATTTATTTCTTTTTCTTCAGGATAGTCTATCAGCATTATGTCAACATCGGCAAACCTAAATCCGTATAATTCTTCTATTTGTTTAAATCTTACAATTTTTATAATATCGCCATTGGCAATAAATCCTATATTTGATTCTATATTAAGCCAATGGTAATTATTTTTCACAACCATCAGTAAATCTCCTGCATCTATCTCGGTTTCACGCATTAGTATTCTATTCCTAATTTCATTATTGTAAATGTTTGCTTGTTTATTTGATCTACATATTATAATGCCATCTTCCATCTCACTGCCTGTAAAGGAGTCTATCAAAAGTTCCTCAAAAGTGCCCGCATCCTTAATAATTGTAACGTCTTCTGAATTATCATTAATGTTGAAAAATGGAAATGAAGTATTGTTGTTTTTTATTTTTGTTCGTAGTGTGGTAGCAGATATAAGAATTCCCGAATCTAATGATTGGCGCATAACCTCTTTCATCTCAAAATCAAAAGAAGTAATTGAGTATGAATTATTGAGTGTGTTAATATCTAATGCTGGGCTTAGTATTGTTCCAACCGGAGGTAATTGCGCTGTATCACCAACAAGAATTAACTTATTTCCACGTTGTGAAAACACAAATTGCATCACATCGTCAAGAAGACTACTTTTATTAAAAACATAATTATTTATTTGGCTATTATCACCAATCATTGAAGCTTCGTCAATAATAAAAACTGAATTATTTAATTTGTTGTATGTAATGGTAGTGTTTGTTACACCTTCTTTATTAGTAATAAACTGATAAATACTTCGGTGAATTGTATGAGCTTCATGTTTAGTATATTGTGCTAAAACTTTTGCTGCTCTGCCCGTTGGAGCTAATAGTAGGAAATTGATGTTTAAGTTTTTCAAGGTTTGTACATATGCGCTAAGCATACTGGTTTTACCAGTTCCTGCGTAACCTTTAAGTATGTATACCGGATTAATTTTTTTACTTAACGTGAAGGCACCAAGATGTATAGAAACACTTTCTTGGTCATTAGTAGGATTAAATGGTAAGTTGTTAATTACATCTTTACTAACATGTTTATTATCAATATAATTAACTGTCATTGTTATTCATCATTTAATTATTCATTCAATCAATCATTCATTCATTCATTCATTCATTCATTCATTTAGAAAGGATACCCGATACCAAAATTCCAAATAATATCAGTTGGGTGTAAATAGGCAAATCTCCACCTATCTCCTTCAGGGAATGCGGGGTTACGAATAGGTGCTGCACCATCAATTCTGAAAATAAGAATTTTAAAATCAAATCGAAAACCAATGCCAGCATCCACGGCAAGTTGCGAAACAAATTTATTGAGATAAAATTTTCCTCCAGGAAAGGTTTCCGAAGTTTTGTAGGTCCATATATTACCCACATCTACAAATAATGCCCCTTTAAAAAAGTCGTAAATGGGAAACCTATACTCAACATTTCCCTCAATCTGTAAGTCGCCTATTTTTTCGTATGGGGAGTTACCTGAGTAGTCACCAGGGCCTAAACTTTTAAACATCCAGCCACGCATATCGTTTGCTCCTCCAGCAAAAAAACTTTTTTCATAGGGTAATTCTTCTGAATTTAAGTATGGAATACCAGCTCCCAAAAGTACTCTTGATACTAATGCGTTGGTTTTATTTACAAAGTAATAATAATGTCTAAAATCGATGCTTATTCTAAGAAACTGAGAATATCTTACTCCCATTACGGCATAGTATCCGCTATCAGTTTTTGGAGAGTTAGCTATTGAGTTTATTGCATATAGCAAATTGCCTGATGATTCAAGGTCCACTCTTAAATAATTAAAATGTTGTAAAACCGATATGTTTTGGTTGTTAAACGTGATGCTATATTTCATTCCAACTATCATGTGATCTGAATATTGTTCTCTAAGTCTTCTGTTTGGTTGGTTGGCAAGGGTATCGGCAAATGCCGGTGTGGGGTATATTTTTACATAGTTAAAATTGGCTGGTGTGAAAATATGGCTAATATATTTCCCTGCTTTCCACGAGTAGCCAATATCAAGATTTGTAATGTTTCGTGAATAGTATGGACGCTGCTGGTAGTTAAAACCAAAATTTATATTTGTGTTTGGAATATATTTTTGGTTAAAGCGATCTAGCCTGATTGGTGAAAGAAATCTTGGGAAGAAAATAGTTCCGTCAATTCCAGCTTCAAAAGTGTTAAACAAACTACTTGATGATTCTGCGGTTCCGCTAATTGTTTGTGCTTCTACGCCTCCTTTTAAACGAATGCGCAGTACTTCGGCTTTTTTAAATATATTTCTATTCATAAACACAAGACTACCCCTAATTCCTAAATCTCCACTTGAGTTGGTTCCTTCAACTTCAGCTGAGAATCTGTTTAGGTTATTATCACGTATTTGCATTCGTGAGTTTAAATAGTAGTGGTTTGGTTTATCTGATATAGGAGTATCTACGCTGTCAAAGCTTATGTTAGCTGTTTGAATTATTTGATAATTAAATAGTTTACGGTATGTTTTTTGTACCTTTTTAGCAGAATATGGATCCCCTGGTTTAATTTTAACTGCAGCATTAAATGCAGATGGTAATATGTGCTGCTTACCATTATACAGAAAATAATAGGTGTATGTATTCGGATCTTTCCAAAAATCAATATTATGAATAATGGTATCAAACTCTGTAATATTAGTAGGGTCAAATTCAGGTAATATTGTTACAGTATTAATAAAGTATCTGCGATGATTTTCTTCATCAAAACTTCCCGGAGTATTTTTGTTTTGCTTTTTTACGTTGTTTATTACCAAACGCACTTTCATTTCATGCTTTAATAAATTACTGTCAACAACAAATTGGATGTAATTCCTATTGAAATAATAGTAGCCATTATTTCTTAAGTCTTTTGAAATCCTGTCTCGCTCATCGTCAAAAGTATAAGCATTATAGATATTTGATTTTTTTATTAGTGTTTTATTTATATCTTCCTTAAAGAAATTGTTTAATAATGAGTCTGATATATCATAGGTTATCTCTGAGACTCTATACGGCTCAGCTGGCTTTATGCTAAAGCTAATATTAGCAATATGGTTGTGTAAATTTTCTGTATAACTAACTGAAGAGTTAAAAAATCCCACATTGTTTAAATACCTGCTCATTTTATGAGTGATATTTATTACATTTTTTTCATTGTATAATACAGGTCCTTCACCAAAATGATCATTTAGCCAGTTGTTAGATTTAGATTTATTTTTTTCATACCGATAATATACCCAAAGCTTCATGCGTATGAAGACGGTTTTTTTATTTGGAGTTGGTGATAATAATGTTTTTAGTTCAGATGAGCTTATTTCAGGATGCTTACCTTCAATCTTAATTTTGTATCCATTAAGTAAGTATTGATGATCTTCAAGATTTTTTTTAACACCACAGCTTGTTAGTATAAAAAATACACCAAACAAAAGTATCCATATTTTATTCTTAGAAAATTTCAATATTTTTCATTTATATTATGTGCAAATTTAACAAAAGAGATGTTAAAATGATAGAATGATTAAAAATGTTAGAAAGCTAAAATAAATATTATTATTTGTTGTGTAGGTGATAAATAGATGTATATTTGCACTCGCTTTTGAAAAGCATACGTAGGGTGATTAGCTCAGCTGGTTCAGAGCACCTCGTTTACACCGAGGGGGTCGGGGGTTCGAATCCCTCATCGCCCACAAAAACTCCATCATTGATGGAGTTTTTTTTATGCCTTTTTTTGAGAAATATTTAGCGAATTAGTTGGATTTTTATATTGTGTATTTTCCTAAAAGAATTTCCCCTGCCAAGTATCCCGTTTTTCCATTTCTTTTTCAATGGCAACATTAATTTGGTCGTTACGGATTAATCCCCAACCTGGCCCTGCCAAATATCTTGGAGGTACTTCCCCCGCAAATCTTTCAATTATGAAATTTGGATTTAACTTCTCTGTGAAATTTACTATGAAATTAATATAATCATCAAAAGAGAACAAATCATAATCAGTAGGATTAGTATCGTAATCTTTTGCCATTGTTGTTCCGGTAACAATTTGAAGTTGGTGGAATTTTATTGTAGTAAGTGGAAGTTTTGATATTTCATTAACCGAATCCATCATCATATCTCTACTTTCGTCCGGGAGTCCGAAAATAAAGTGAGCACCAATATTAATTTCATAACTGGCAGTTTTAAGTATTGCGTCAAGTGATTGTTCGTAAGTATGTGCCCTATTTATTCTGTCAAGTGTGTTATTGTAAATGCTTTCTACACCGTATTCAATAATTATGTAATATTTTTTTGATAGTTCATGAAGATATTTAAGCTTCTCATCATCAATACAATCTGGTCGGGTACCAATAACAAGTCCAACAACTCCAGGTTGCTCCAAAGCACTTTCGTAAAGCTCTTTTAGATGACTTAAGGGAGCATATGTATTTGAGTAGGGCTGGAAATATACCAAGTAGTTACTTGCCCTCCGATATCTTACTTTATGAAATTCAATGCCCTCAAGTACTTGTTGGTCAATAGATTTGCTTGGGTTGCAATATGACGGATTAAAAGCATCATTGTTACAATATGTACATCCCCCACTCGCTTTATTGCCATCACGGTTAGGACAGGTAAAGCCAGCATCAACACTTATTTTTTGCACACGCTGCCCAAATATTTTTTTAAAGTATGGTGCATAGGCGTTAAAACGACGCTCATGCCCCCAGTTGTATTTTGATTGTGTCATTTA
>Ga0307988_1001564_pt1 | contig 12668 bp, 12 predicted proteins | sample EllFjometagen183_FD_203166 | JGI IMG/M metagenome (GOLD analysis project Ga0307988, IMG submission 203166) | Marine microbial communities from Ellis Fjord, Antarctic Ocean - #183 | ecosystem: Environmental > Aquatic > Marine > Unclassified | place: Southern Ocean | collected 2014-10-08 | reverse complement strand
GACAAAGTAACCAAAAGTGATGTGATCTTATGATATGTAGTAGCCGCGTGCGGCAAGGCGTAGTCTAAGACGCTTCGCGACCTGTTACTTGAAGAAACCGGTCTACTCGACAACTGTCTTTTAATCAGGCCAGAGGTTAAGGAGAGAATATGCATACAATTTATGTTAGAACCTTGAAAAGAGCGGACCACACTGTTTTTTGTGTGGCGGATGGACAGAAAACATATTTTGAACCCCAGTTTAACAGAGTCATCCCTTATTCCAGCGGGCAGCAAATAAAACGCTCAATTATGGACAGATTATCAATCGAGCTAAATGAAATCCCTGCCCCTGTGACATTTCTTTCCGATGTGACAAAAAAAAATGAAATCACTGAAGGCGAGGTTTTTGGCACGTGTGATCCATCCCATTTCGACCAGTTGCTGGGCGGTTGGATGAAAGCCATCAAAGGCGGGAAAGAAAAAACCGTCAAACGGAGGAGTCCTTTTTCCATATCCGCCATGAGAGCCTTGCATCCATTGCTGGCGGGCATTAATAAAGAAAACATTACATTTGACAGAAGTGGTCGATCGAATAATAAAGTCATTGTGCGGGATTCTGACGGGAACAACCTTTCTGAAGATGATATCAAAAAGATGCTTGAGGATAAGGACAGAAGTCTCGTTCGAAAATGGATACCGGACAACAAGAGAGTGACCGGCCTGTTCGTTCAGGATATCGCCATTGATTTAAGGCGGTTGTTTTGTGTCAGCCTGGATATTTATGAACCGGAAATCAGTCAACCCACTGAAGAAAAGTTAAAGAAAAATGGCTGGATTCAAACAAAAAATATTTTTGGAGATTGTCTGCTGGCCCCTTTCGAGATGAGAGAAAAACTTGTCCCCGCCATTGCAAAAGCCATTCTCAATTGGCAGATCACCTCAAATCAATCCAGAACATTTAGTCTCATGGAAACCCTTGCGGTCGCGGTAAGTGACAACGCCAATAAAATTGCGAGTAGCATCCGTGGAAAATTAAGTGAAGAACATGAAAAAAGATCCGTTCCCGTGATCGAAGAACAGCTCGGCGGGGTTGATATGTTCATCACCCTTTCGGCGGATGGCTATGTGATCACCAAGTCGGAAAAAGCCGAAGCGCTGGAATTGGCGGAAAAAAATATTGTGGAACGAATGAAAAATTTTGATTATGAAAAACAGTTGGGTGATTCGTTTTGAATTTAAAATATTAAACACATGATTTATTACGGGGACAAATTTTGCGTATTATAATAACAGCAATAAGCGAGCGACCCTCTTTTTTCCCATACAATTATCAATATGCATTGCATTCAGCATTATACTCTCTCATGAATGAATCTTCGGTTGAATATTCAACGTTTTTGCATAATGATGGTTATATAAGGGATGGAATTAATAAAAAGTTTAAATTTTTCACCTTCTCAAAGCTTAAATTTTTTCCAAATAAAAGATCGAAAGACGGCTTCCATGATGTTAAAAAAATTCAGTTTACCTTCACTTCGTCGGTGGATGAAAGCCTCAAACATTTAGTCCTGGGAATTTTTTCCAATCAAAAAATTAAACTGATGTTAAATGGCCAGGTATCTATTTTTGATATAGGCAATGTCGATATACAGCCGGAACCGACATTTAGCCATCGTGAAAAATTTATGTGTCTGTCTCCAATAACCGTCACAACTGTAAGAATGGGTGAAAATGGGCGACGGGAGCAGCATTTTTTAAACTACATGCTTCCGGAAGAAAGAAAACATTTTATTGATAACCTTAAGAAAAATCTGATCAACAAGTACGAGACCATTCATAACATTGAATATCAAAATTCAGATCACCCATTTAATTTCAGTTTTGATGTTGACTATATCGCAAAACGAAGGGGGAATATTTCAAAGTTGTTGGAGTTTAAAAATAAAATTAAAATAAAAGCCATGGAGGCGCCTTTTAGTATTGAAGCCGATCCTGAATTAATAAAGATCGGTTACGAATGCGGCTGGGGCGAAAAAAATAGCGCGGGTTTTGGCTGTGTCTCTTAAAAAAAAGGACGGAAATTTTTTCTTATTTAATTACCTTTTGATAAAAGAAAAGCCCCCTTTTTTCTATAGGCAAAGTATAACAAAAGGTAACTTTATTTTTACAGACATTTTTAAGAAAACACGAACTGAGAAGAAAAAATTTTAGCAAAGGATTTTGAAAATAAATAATATTCACGGAACCTTAGCGTATGCAAAACCTGACATTCACCGGAACTCAAATCAATTATTATTTCGTATGCCATCGCAAACTCTGGCTGTTTTCCAGGGATATAAGGTTTGAGAGCGAAAATGAATATGTTCAATTGGGGCGGCTTCTTGATGAAACGTCTTACAAACGGAATAAAAAGCAGATTGAGATTGGACAGATTAAAATTGATTTTATTGACAGAAATGGCGTGATCCATGAAATTAAAAAATCGAACAAGATTGAAAACGCCCATATTTATCAGCTCAAATATTATATTCTGACCCTGAAAAAAATGGGCGCTGAAAATATCACGGGTGAAATTAATTACCCAAAACTAAAAAAAAAGGAAGCGGTTTTTTTAAGCCATGAGGATGAAGTGGAATTTAAACGTATTTTTTCAGGCATCGAAAAGATTCTTGACCAGCCAAAACCGCCTGGCGCGCTGAAAAAAACCATTTGCAATAAATGCGCTTATTATGAATTCTGTTTCGCATAAGGAGTGGCATGAAAAATTCTTTATATCTCTTTTCAAATTGCGCCATCAAGAGAAAAGACAACACCTTGATGTTTGAGATCGACGGGGTAAAAAAATTTCGTCCCATTGAAGCGGTCGCTGATATTTTTCTTTTCAAAGAGCATTCCCTGAATACAAAACTGTTAAATTTCCTGGGACAGCACAAAATTCCTGTTCATATATTTAACTACTATGGATTTTATTCCGGTTCTTTTTTCCCCAGAGAACAATACCTTTCGGGCCATGTCACAATCAAGCAGGCCAAACATTATCTTGATAAAGAGAAAAGACTTCTTTTGGCATATGAATTTTTGAATGCAGCGGCTTCAAATATTCTCACAAATTTGACATATTACAAAAACAGGGAAAGGGATCTTGACAAAAAAATTCTTCAGATTAAAGAATTAAAAAAAACATTAAAAAAAGCGGATTCAATTCCATATTTAATGGGTGTTGAAGGGAATATAAGGGAATTGTATTATTCAGCTTTTAATGAAATTATTCAAAACAAGTTCGAATTTAATAAACGCGTTAGAAGACCTCCCGATAATTTTGTCAATTCACTGATCTCTTTTGGGAATTCTCTGGTTTACACCACAACGCTGTCTGAAATTTATAGAACCCAGCTTGACCCTGTCGTAAGTTTTCTTCATGAACCAGGGTACAGGCGCTATTCCCTTGCCCTTGATATAGCGGAAATTTTCAAACCTGTTATTATCGACAGAATGATGTTTAGCATGATCAATAAAAACGAGCTGACAGAAAAAGACACTGAAAAAGAACTTAATCATTGTTACCTCAAAGATCGGGGCCGGATGAAATTTTTACGAAAATATGATGAGAGATTAAAAAAAACAATTAAGCATAAAAAACTAAATCGGAATGTTTCTTATCGGCGGCTTATCAGACTTGAGTGTTATAAAATTGTTAAGCATATTCTTGGCGAGGAAAAATATGCCGGTTTTAAAATGTGGTGGTAATCATGTATATAATTGCGATGTATGATATAAATACGGAAACAAAATCCGGGCGGAAAAGGTTAAGGCAAATTTTTAAATTGATGAAAAAATATCTTATTCGAATTCAGAATTCAGTTTTTGAAGGAGAACTCTCCCTGGCAAAATTTGAAGAAATGAAGTCCAAAGCGAATGAGATTATTGATAGCGCCATTGATTCACTCATTTTTTTTAAAAGCCGCGATATTAAGTGGATGGAGAAAGATATTTGTGGTTTTCAAAAAGATGATACTGACAATTTTTTATAAGAAATATTTGCTCTTTGAAAATTTGGAAATTTAAAAATACGTCAATCTCCCCGCCATTTTACATTATTGGGGGTTGACGGAAAACATAGCATGGTTTATCAATATAAATCTCTTATTTTATAGTATTTATCGAATGGCTTTTAATCAGACCAGAATGGAATTGAAACAATAAATACGGGATTGGTAGATACGATGGTCGTACTCCTTTTAATCAGACCAGAATGGAATTGAAACCAAACAGAGACCTGGACGGACACACTGGTTATCCGTCTTTTAATCAGACCAGAATGGAATTGAAACCACCAAAAGTCATAATGAGTGACAGAGCAAAAAGACTTTTAATCAGACCAGAATGGAATTGAAACTAGAAGAAGATCGACGTAATGATACAAATTAACCAACTTTTAATCAGACCAGAATGGAATTGAAACAAGATTGCGTACTCTTCAGTTGAAAATGATATTGGCTCTTTTAATCAGACCAGAATGGAATTGAAACACGATGACGGAACATCGTTGACCCCTCATAAAGCTCCTTTTAATCAGACCAGAATGGAATTGAAACTCCCTTGTCGCCGACTATGGACATTACGCCGTCGATCTTTTAATCAGACCAGAATGGAATTGAAACCTAAATGGTCGGTAACGAGTTGTCGCAATGCTTGCTCCTTTTAATCAGACCAGAATGGAATTGAAACCCGCGTTGCTGTTGTTTAAGCAATGATTGTTTTTTCTTCTTTTAATCAGACCAGAATGGAATTGAAACAGCAGAGAACCTTAGAATATACGGGAGAATGTTAAACCTTTTAATCAGACCAGAATGGAATTGAAACTTCATCGGCAAATATATGTTGACGTGCGTTCATGTCAGCTTTTAATCAGACCAGAATGGAATTGAAACCACCAGAGAAAAAGAGTATTTATCCTGGCAGAGTCCCTTTTAATCAGACCAGAATGGAATTGAAACATGGTTATCTCTTATGTAACAACACCCTTTAAATAACTTTTAATCAGACCAGAATGGAATTGAAACTTCTTATGACGGGTCGTTAGTGATCGGTGGGGTTGCCCTTTTAATCAGACCAGAATGGAATTGAAACACGATAGTGATAATAGCACTGTAAGCGAATGGACACTTTTAATCAGACCAGAATGGAATTGAAACATTTAGTGCCAAACAGTGCCTATGCGAGCCTGCTAAACTTTTAATCAGACCAGAATGGAATTGAAACATGATAGTGCAAGTGACCTCTATTGGCATATTTTCCCTTTTAATCAGACCAGAATGGAATTGAAACAAGTGTGGACAGAAACTTGGTCATCATCTGCGAACCACCTTTTAATCAGACCAGAATGGAATTGAAACTACACCTGAGCATTGCCAGACACCCAAGCATTGCCACTTTTAATCAGACCAGAATGGAATTGAAACTCAATGGGTTGGCGTCTATGATGCTTTGAATTTTTTCCTTTTAATCAGACCAGAATGGAATTGAAACATGACAAGGTACTTACAAAGCGCTTAATCGCGACCCTTTTAATCAGACCAGAATGGAATTGAAACCACATAATCCTGTGTCCATTGTGAAGTTTTTGGCCCCTCTTTTAATCAGACCAGAATGGAATTGAAACTGAAGCATGAATATTCTTCCCGACTTCGCACCCCTTCCTTTTAATCAGACCAGAATGGAATTGAAACTATCAAGAGTCCCACCAATATATTCTTTTGAAAATCTTTTAATCAGACCAGAATGGAATTGAAACGATTGACAGGACATGCCCGACACAACTTGAACCGCCCTTTTAATCAGACCAGAATGGAATTGAAACTTAATATCAATGCTCCCCATAAAATTAACGGCCATCCTTTTAATCAGACCAGAATGGAATTGAAACTAAATATCAGAAGTCGAAAATGATGGGGGAGAGTAACTTTTAATCAGACCAGAATGGAATTGAAACATGCTCCGACCATAGACGCCTCTTGAGTCGCTGTTACCTTTTAATCAGACCAGAATGGAATTGAAACTGAATAACATCTGTAAACCATGCCTCGTTTGCATCACTTTTAATCAGACCAGAATGGAATTGAAACTACACAACATTAAGACGCTTAAGAGAATCTAACGCCTGCTTTTAATCAGACCAGAATGGAATTGAAACTCGCTTCAGGATATCCGGACCAGGGGTCAACCCAATCTTTTAATCAGACCAGAATGGAATTGAAACTACACCCAAGCATCGCCAGACACCTGAGCATCGCCATACTTTTAATCAGACCAGAATGGAATTGAAACATCATATGTGGGAGGACATTATCAACGACCCAGGGGTCCTTTTAATCAGACCAGAATGGAATTGAAACATGGAAAAAGTGGGCTTTATATTGGCTGTAACGCAACTTTTAATCAGACCAGAATGGAATTGAAACGAACGTATTTGATGAAAGTTGTTCATAGGCGGCGTCTTTTAATCAGACCAGAATGGAATTGAAACAAGCCAGCCGTGGAAATAATAATAGTTTGCATGAAACCTTTTAATCAGACCAGAATGGAATTGAAACAAAATGCTCGCGGCCCCGGCTAACCTCATTTTCTTGCCTTTTAATCAGACCAGAATGGAATTGAAACGGGGGATAAGATCGCCCAACCACAAATCAACATCTTCTTTTAATCAGACCAGAATGGAATTGAAACCCGACAAGCAAGGGTCAAGCTGGTATATCGCCCCGAGCTTTTAATCAGACCAGAATGGAATTGAAACCTCCGTATAATGCCGCGAACGCAGTTGTTATGGCGACTTTTAATCAGACCAGAATGGAATTGAAACACGTTCTTTTTGGTTTCGGTGTATTCCTGTTTTTTGCTTTTAATCAGACCAGAATGGAATTGAAACGTGCACGGGCAGGGGTTGCCGTCTGGAAGATCAGGCTTTTAATCAGACCAGAATGGAATTGAAACCGCAACGTGCGCAATCCTCGCAGTCCGCGCAACGTGCCTTTTAATCAGACCAGAATGGAATTGAAACGGAATTACACACCATATCGACGGGAAGCTGTATCATGCTTTTAATCAGACCAGAATGGAATTGAAACAGCACAAACCTTTGTCAAGCTTTATTTTAGTTTATTCTTTTAATCAGACCAGAATGGAATTGAAACCTATTTGCCAGCGGCGCGTGAAGCTTTTCCGGATCACTTTTAATCAGACCAGAATGGAATTGAAACGAACGAAAGAATGATTAGATAGTCTGGCGCGGTGAGCTTTTAATCAGACCAGAATGGAATTGAAACGGGGGATTATATCGCCCATCCACAAATCAACGTCTTCTTTTAATCAGACCAGAATGGAATTGAAACATGACCCCCTTGAATTGCTTCACTATCTCTTTTGCCCTTTTAATCAGACCAGAATGGAATTGAAACTTCACAATGGTGTGTCTAACGACATCAACGTTTATTCTTTTAATCAGACCAGAATGGAATTGAAACCTTGACAAAAAAGGCGCAGATGATCAATACGCCGCTCTTTTAATCAGACCAGAATGGAATTGAAACACTCTTAAACGAACCGCTTAACTCAAACATACCACGTCTTTTAATCAGACCAGAATGGAATTGAAACCCCTGAGGGAAGTGGGGGAGGCCATGGAGGCGGCGCGCTTTTAATCAGACCAGAATGGAATTGAAACACCGGTTTCACGCTGATCGTTGGCCGCCTGCACCAACTTTTAATCAGACCAGAATGGAATTGAAACCCGAGCTGTCATCTGGTATCACGGCCACGGCGTCCTGCTTTTAATCAGACCAGAATGGAATTGAAACAAAAGTTGGTATAATGGTGGAGTTATAAGGATTCTCCGACGTGAAGGTGAGATAATCGGATTTTGAAGAAAGAAACCGTCTGCTGTGACAGTCGTCAGTCTTTCAGCGCCTTCTGGATATTTCATAAACTGTTTCATTTAAATGCATAGAACGGAGAAAAAAATGAGCATCAGCCAGGCGACAATAAATGCAATCAAAAAACTGAGTGTTTCCGAAAAAGTTCTCATCGTCGAAGAGATATGGGACAGCATTGCGCAAGGGAACGAATATCCGGAACTCACAGAAGCACAGCGCGGAGAGCTGAACAGAAGAATTGATTCGTATCATGCCGGTTCTTTCAGAGGAAGATCATGGGAAAGCATCAAGAATGACTATTTGAAATCGGAACAGACATGAAGGTGATATTTCATCCCGAGGCGGAATTCGAACTGTGTGAGGCAAGAGAATGGCATGCCCGTCAGGGGGCGGGCTTGATGCCGAATTCATGCGTTGCGTGGATGAAACGATTTCCAGAATAAAAAGAGACCCTGAAATGTTTCCGTTTGCATTGCGAAATGCGAGAAAGACGGTGGTGAAAAGATTTCCCTACACAGTTTACTATGAAATCGGGGAGAGAGAAATCGTAATATTGGCAGTATTTCATGCCAACGCAACCCGGAGCATTGGCAAAAAAGAGGCTGAATGAAAAATTTGTTTTTTTGGTGGTCTTTTTTTGTTTGTCTTTTTTTTTTGGCGCGGCGTGAAATTGGGGGCGATCCTGCCACCGGGGAAAGAATGATTTGCGGGAAGAAATTTTCCAGTCAGGAAAATATTCCAACCCGCATGGAAATGACAGATGGAGACACACCGGGTGAAAAAAGGGTTCAAAATATCCAGGCTCCCCATGATGACCCGGGCCATGGAATGGAAGGGTCTCATTGCCGTTTTATGCCATTGAACATTTTATGAAGAACGGAGATGGGGATGGGTATGAAAGAGGCGGAAGCGGACCATTTATCGTCACATGATTTTTATGCCATGGGCAACGATTTCATTTACAAAAGGGTTGTCATGGCAGTTTTCAAGGTCTTTGTTTTCAAAGGCCAGAGGCTGAAGATCAATTTTGAATTCAAGGGTTTTATCAAGAAGAAAAGCGATGGCCTCGGTTCTGTCAATTCCTGAAAAATGATCTGAAATATGGCGATATCTATGTCGCTTTCAGGGGTCCATTTTCCCGTGGCATAAGAGCTGAACAAGATAGCGGACGTGACATTTATCTCATCTGACAAGGCGCTTAGATAGTTTATTAAAATATTTTTTATTTCACCAGGGATTTGAGGCATTGGTAGATTTCCTCGGTTTTTTTAAAATGGTCTTTTGCGCTTTCTTCGCCAGCTCGGGATAACGAGTCGCTGCGGGATCAGGGTTTTTTTATTTTTTTACTATCAGTATTTTTTTTGGCGGTATTTTTTTGGCAGTATCTTTTTGAAATTATCTTTTGGCAGTATCTTTTGGCGTCATCTTTTTGGCGCTATTTTTTTTTTGGCGTTGGGCTCCCCATCCAAAATATCCCCCTCCGAAATATCCCCATCCAATTAAATAGCCGGGGATGATATCAAGCCAACCTGGCCTCCAGCTCCTCCCACCGCTGATAAAGCGCGTCCACTTTGGACTGGGCCTCCTGATTCTCGGTGTAGAGCCCTTCCAATCGGGCCGCGTCGCAGGCGCTGTCCGGGTCGTTGAGTTGTTTGGCCAGACTCTCGGCCGCCTCTTCGGCCTTTTCGATCTGTTTTTCAATGCGGGCCAGCTCCTTGCGCTCCTCGTAGGTCAATTTTTGAGATTTTTTGTCCGGGGCGCCCGTGTCGGATTGATATGGGGGACTCTTTTTTTTCGCGCCGTTGGTTTCAGGGGTCTGGCCAACGGCGGCGCTTTTCATCAGGGAGACCGCGTCTGGTCGGGTGTCTATCCGGGTGTCTGGCCGGGCGTCGGCTCGGCTCTCAAGCCACTGGTCGTAATCCGCGAAATACTCGGCGTTGCCGCGCCCATCCAGATAGAGGAGGGTGTCGCACAGGCGTTCCATGAGGAACCGATCATGGGTGATCAAGACAATGGCGCCGGCAAATTCTTCCAGACTCTCTTCTAAAATCTCAAGGGTGGGGATGTCCAGATCATTGGTCGGCTCATCTAAAAAAAGAACATCCGCCGGGCGCAACATCAGGGCCGCGATGAGAACCCGGGCCTTTTCCCCTCCGGAAAGTCTGGAGACCGGCGTTCCCAGCTGGTCTTTTTCAAAGAGGAACCGTTTGGCCCAGGAGGTCACATGCACCGGCCGATCCCGATATATCACGGTGTCTCCGTCCGGGGCCAGCGCCCGCCGCAGGGTCTTGGTTTCATCGGGAAGCTCTCTTTTCTGGTCAAAGGTCACGACTTTCAACCCATACGCCATCTGAACCGAGCCGTTGTCCGGGGCCATGTCGCCGTTTAAAACATGGAGCAGCGAGCTTTTCCCGGTTCCATTTTGACCCATGATTCCGATGCCCATGCCTGGGGCGAGTTTCAGATTGAGATTTTCAAAGAGGGTTTTTCCCCCCAGGGATTTTTCTATTTTTTTTGCGTTCAAAAGCTCTTTGGTTTTTCGGCGGGTGGCGTCAAAGGAGATGGCCACGCTTTTGTCCCTGGAGTTTCGTCCCTTGATCGCCGACAGATCATCCTGGAGTCGCCATGCCTGGTCGATGCGGTGTTTGGCTTTTGTGGTTCTGGCTTTGGGACCGCGACGGAGCCATTCGATTTCACGGCGGACTTTGTTGGACAAAACGGTTTCCTGGGTGGCCTGCTCCTGGACAAAGGCCTCCCTGGCCACGATGAAATCGCTGTAACTCCCCGCCACCTTGATAAATCCATCGGGATATCGAAGGTTCAGCTCCACGATTCGGTTGGAGACGCTGTCTAAAAAAAAACGGTCATGGCTCACCAGGACAAAGGCGAACCGGGCCTTTTGCAACAGGCGCTCCAACCATAAAATTCCTTCCAGATCCAGATGGTTGGTCGGCTCATCCATGAGCAACAGATCCGGTTGTTGGAACAGGGCCTGTCCAATGGCCAGCCGTTTTCGCCATCCGCCGGAAAGCGTCTTTACCTTTTGAGCCGTGTCATTTATGGAGATGAGGCTTTGGATTTCGTGGAGTCGCTTTTCAATCCGCCACGGCTCAATATCGGTTAAAACCCCGTGAAGCAGCGTCTCCTCAATGGTTTTTTCAGGATCGAGATCGTCGTTTTGGGGAAGGTAAACCATGCGGGTGTTCCGTCGCCTGGATATCTCGCCGGAATCGACGGACTCCACCCCGGCCAGTATTTTCAAGAGGGTCGATTTTCCCGCGCCATTGGGACCGATGAGACCCATGCGCTCATTTTTCAGAATCTGCAGGGAAATATCGGTGAACAGGGGCTGAACCCCATAGGATTTGCTCACAAAATGGGAGCTGATCAGAACATTTGAAGCCATTTTTTTGGGTTGTCGTTTCTTTTTTTTAAGGTTGTTTTTTTGCCGGGGCATGGTTGGCCTCCGGGATATTTTTGCGAAACAGCGCCACATCCGGCGGATAAAATTCGACTCTGGCATCAAAGCGCGCGGCCAGGTAGTGGAACACGGGCAGAGAGTAAAAACAGATGTGCGTGGCGTCCCGGATGTAATGCCATTGGGCAAACGCGTCGACATGGTCCGCCAGCCGGGTCATCACGCCCAGCCAGCCCATAGGTTTCAGCATGGCGAACAGCCTTTGGAACTCGGCGTCGGGATCGCGCAAATGCTCCGCCACTTCAGTGGCGCAGATGAAATCGTACTGTTTTTCAAACACCGACGGATGGTTTTGATAAAAAGGGTCGTACAGATCCACGGTGTGTCCCTTTTCCTCCAGCATCCCCGACAGGGTCGGGCCGGGGCCGCACCCAAAGTCCAGGCCGGTCTGGCCGGGGGGCAGCCGTTTGAGCAAAGGCTCGCTGAATCGGGAGAGGAAGCGGCGATACCCGGCGTCATGGGGATCGTTCTCATGCAGATCATACTCGGCCCGCTCCTGGTCCAGGGTCAGCCAATGGCGCTTGGGGACAAAGATCAGCTGGCAATGCCCGCAACGCAGGTAGTCTCGGTGTTTATCCTGAAAAAATGGCCCGGCATGGCCTTTGCGGCACAAGGGGCAACCGGGGGCGTGGCGTTCGGGTTTCAAAAGATTTTGCCTGATTTGGCTCGGGTTTTTTATGTTGGTTTTTATAGCGGTTTTTATGTTGTTTTTTTTTCAGGTTCGTTTTTTAAACGGGGGCGCTTGGCCATGAGTTTTCCCCACTTGGCGTGGCATATCTCGGTTTGTATGGTATCGGACGGGTAATTTCGGCAAATTCCGGGCCGCGCCTCATACACCTGACAAGACCAGCCGCTGTTTTTTTTATTTAAGAAAATGCAATGCCCGTTTTCTTTAAAACCCAGGAAATGGCCCCTGTCGGATTCGTCTTTTTGATTGGCGAATTGATCGACGGGCCATTGTGTGAATTTGGCGAGCGTCGCGATTTCAGCTCTGGACAAGGTCACAAACGGGTGATTTTTGCAACATTCGGCGCATTTTTTACATATTTCGGCGGATATAATGTCTTTCATATTTTCCATGTCATGGATTTTTTCCTGTATAAATGGTTGGTTTGATTGAATATGGGCCCGGCGTCTGCGGCGGCTGTTGTTTGTGATCCATCCGACAACGTCTATGCCTCGTCATTTTCTTCTCTTGACTTTTCTTGGGGCGGCGCGTCTTGAATCGAAACAGTGATGTTTTCCCCGTCTTTGATATCAATGTCGTTGTAAATATCAAGC
>Ga0307988_1001562_pt1 | contig 12676 bp, 10 predicted proteins | sample EllFjometagen183_FD_203166 | JGI IMG/M metagenome (GOLD analysis project Ga0307988, IMG submission 203166) | Marine microbial communities from Ellis Fjord, Antarctic Ocean - #183 | ecosystem: Environmental > Aquatic > Marine > Unclassified | place: Southern Ocean | collected 2014-10-08 | reverse complement strand
TCCAACAGACCGTGGCACAACATGATCAATAGTCATGTGCCCTTCTTGTGTCCCGCAGTATTGACACACACGCCTGTCACGCTTAAGCACATTCTGTTTCGAAAGCAGCACCGATTCGCGCCGGGTTATCCTGACATAGAACAATAGCCGTATAATTGACGGCACATTAAGAGACATACAGACCGAATTAACATAATCACCGGTATTTTCGATCATCTCAGCCTTGCCGGTCCAGATCATGACAATAGCCCGCCTGGCGCTACATGTCGTCAGCGGTTCGAAATTCTGATTCAGAAGAAGCACCGCACTCTCAAGCATCGCTCACTCCGGTCGTTCTAACACTCAGATCAAATCCGGTACAGCGAAAAAAAGCAGTTATGCGAAACAAGCCTGGACATCAAAAGATGTCTTAGCATTTAACTTCTTACATGAAACACCAGCAACGTATTCTTACCGGCTGTTACACAAAATGGGCCTGCCATCTCTTATAAAACAGACACACATATTTAAATAGTAGTGAAATTCACCGTGCCAGTCAAGACCAAAGTCCTGATCGCCCTTGCACTTCACGCCACGACAGCCAAACATTCGGGTTTCATTTCAAGATGATAACTCTACGAAAAACACCATAATGATGATAGAAGGCTGACACCGGGGCACAACATTATTGCAAGTGATTTCAGCAGCAAGCGAAAAGTCGTGAAGCATCTTTCCGTAGACTATCATACCGAATGGAAGGTTTTCAATCCTCTTCAGAAGGTCTCGAAAGTAGGGCTTTAGCGTAATCGGCAGGATCGAAATCCCTGAGGTCATCAATACTCTCACCAACACCAACGAGTTTTACAGGGATGCCAAGCTTATCAATAATTGAGACGACAATCCCGCCTTTTGCAGTGCCATCGAGCTTTGTGAGTGCGATGCCGTTCACACCAAGATCCTTGTGGAATGTCTCAGCCTGTGAAAGCGCATTCTGACCGGTTGTTGCATCAAGAACGAGCAGGGTTTCATGGGGTGCAGACTCGTCCGCCCTGCCAATAACTTTCCTGATTTTTTTCAACTCATCCATAAGATTTTTTGAAGTGTGTAAACGTCCGGCAGTGTCAATGAGCACAATATCGGTTGACCTCGCGCTTGCACGTGACATAGCATCAAAGGCAACTGACGCAGCATCCGCTCCGAGAGAGGCTTTAATGAATTCCGCACCTGAGCGTTCAGCCCATACAGCAAGCTGCTCAACTGCCGCCGCACGGAAAGTATCGCAGGCTGCGAGCAGGACGGAATAGCCCTCATTTTTGAAACGCATCGCAAGCTTACCCGCAGTGGTCGTCTTTCCAGCGCCATTGACACCAATAAGCAGTATCACATAGGGCCGTGCCGTGCCAATCTTCAGGCCACGCTCAATGTCACCCTTGTCTATCATTGCCACAATAGAATCTTTTATAACTTCATAGGGATCAGTCTTGCCACGTTTTATCTCGCCGGCGCGCTCTCGGAGCTCTTCAACCACTGTCTCAGCAGCGTGAACACCCAGATCACCTTCATAGAGAATTTCTTCGATTTCATCAAGGACATCGTCATTGATATCTGCGCCGAAGGGAAGTATTTTTTCAAGCGATCCTATCAGCTCGTTACGAGTTTTGACAAGTGATTCCTTTATTTTACTAAAAAAACTTAACGCCATAATATACGTTTATCTCCTTTGCTACCTGAAGGTGCATTTGTGGAAGTTCAGTTGTTTTGTGTATAGAGGGAGGTGAACAAATAATCAATCGGCTTCGGCAACGACTATCCTGTTTTTGCCTTGACGCTTGGCTTCATACAGGGCCTTGTCAGCGAATTCGAGGAAATCCTGAGAGGATGCTATATCCTTATGAGGAAGTGTCGCGACACCCATGGTTACTGATCCATGAATCTCTTTACCTTCAAGCATAAAGGGATAGTTGTGGATATTCTTTCTGATACGTTCACCCATATTGTAGGCATTTGTAGCGTTTGTTTGCGGGAGCAGGATAACAAACTCATCACCGCCGTACCGGGCAAGCACATCAGTTTCACGAGAGGCTTCACGCAGCATTGCCCCGATGAGTCGAAGGACTTCATCACCGACAGGATGACCATAGGTATCATTAAACTTCTTAAGATCATCAAGGTCTGCGACAATAAGAGAGAGGTGGGAACCATAACGTCTGAAACGCTCATATTCCTGATCCAGCCTGTCATGGAACGCGCGGTGATTAAGAAGCCCGGTAAGGCCGTCAGTCAGCGCCAGCATTTTGGTATCACGATGAATCGTGGCGTTTGCGAGAACATGAGATGTTCTGTTGGCGATAAGGTATAAAAGATCCTGAACATCATGCGGAAGTGTTTCTTTTTTGCCAAAGAGGCCAAGTGTGCCTGAGATGGTATCCTCGATAAGCAAAGGCACAAAAGAGCTTTCCATTTCATTAAAGTCACAAGCCACATGTTCAGAGTTTTTCACAACACCTTTTCTCGAAACCCTGACATTATATGACTCGTCAACTGCCGTGCTGGTCATTTGCTCAAAAACTTTTGAAACTTTTTCTTTGAGACTATTCATAATCGTTTCGGTTATGGTTTCACGAGAAAAAATCACCATTTCCCTGTTGACTTTGTCATAAAAGAAAAAGACAAAATAGTAGGCGGACAGCATTTCTGCGGTCCCATGCAATATTGTATCAGCAAGCAAATCAATATCGATTGTCCGGTTAAGGAACTCCGAGAGCTTATCAAGATTGAGAATATTATCGAAATGACGTTGAAGCAGATGGTCATCTGCGGGTATGCTGCTCTGGAGGCTCTTGGTCAGGATATTAAATCGGCGTTTCGCGAGGGCTTCTTCTGTCTGTACCCGTATTTCAGAAAACGAAATCGGTTTTTGCAAATATGATGTCGCCCCATACGCAAGCGTCATCAGCACCGTTTCCTCACTCCCGAAACCGGTTACAACAATAACCTCAGCAAGAGGATTGACAATTTTAGATTTTTTCAGTATTTCGATGCCGGATAACGTCTCAAGCTTCAGGTCAACAAACAATACATCATACTCGACCTCGCGAAGACCCTTGAGAGCTTTTTCGCCGTCAGTCTCGTAAAAGGAATCATAGCCAATGAAATCGAAGAAATCTTTAAACAGTTTACATATTTCGACTTCATTATCTATTATATATATTTTTGGCTTTTCATTTGACATCACTGCCTCCGGACAAGCATCACTATTGTTCACAAACGGCCCTCACCTTAATATTCGTCAAAGATAATGTAATACAATTCATTTCGCAAGTAAAGTATTACCTAAGTTATAAGTGCTACAACACAATAATCAGATGTTACGTATTTCACGGAGCGCTATTCCCCTTAAGCATCCTTGTTAACAAAGCTCCGGTAAGCGACAACTTACTCCTGCTATCCTCTGCTGCCGCAATAAATATCAATGGCCTGAGCTGTTTGAGATGACTGTAGGCAAATATATGTTTTCCTACATATGAAGCAAGCAGGCCGGGACGGGAAAACTCAGAATCAAACACATGCTCATACGATGTCACAGGAAAACATCTGTCAAGTGATGCTGCTATCATGCCAATTATTTTACCGACACCCCATTCATCAACAACTTTTTTGAATGAGCCACTCAATGTTGTAACGGAAACATCATTGAGCAGCCAGTCACAATCCGCAATCCATTTGGGTTTATGAAAATATTCCTTCAGTGCATGGGCGGCGGAATATGACAGCAGATCCTCGGCAGACATAAGACGTGTCCCGTCTTCGCTCATGGTGCTTCTGTCCCAGATATTCTCAAGTGGAGCCCGAAATAGTCGTGAGTGAAGCCTGTTCCCTCGATTGATAACATCGTGATGAATCTCGACAAAACGCGGACTCTCCTCATCGGTATAAAAAGTAAGGTGCGAATCACTGAAAGCCCCTTGAAAGCGGTATCCGTTCGCGAGAAGCATTGTGGCGACAGTATCGCTGTCACTCTTCCTGACAAGGATATCAATGTCCTCCATAGGATTCAGCAGGGAACGGGGCCCAAGGGATATGCGCGGATCACAGCCCTTGAGCGGCATGAAATCCAAGCGCTCATTACGAAAAAGCGCTGAAAGATCATCATACAGGGACAACATTACTTGTGTTTTCGCAAAATCACTGGCAAAACAACTGCGAAGGCTTTTGAGCAGGGGCGCATCATCAATATCAGCCTTAAGAATTCTGTTATAGAGAAGGCCTGACACATCGAGAGCACGGGCGCAATGAATGAGGAAATCACGGTCAATGCCCTGCGAATACAATTCTCCAATACGTTCATTGATAAATGAGTCGTGACCGCTGAATGCAGCATAAAAACAAATCGCATATTCAGGAAGCTGCTTCATCTCTTAACACCCTGCAATGTCTGAGTAAATAGTGATAACAATAGATCAAAATCATAAAAAACAGAATAGTCAGTTGAAGCGCAAAACTATAAACTGTCCATCACTTCAAGTACAAGATTTTTCGATTCCTCACTGTCACCCCAGCCGCTCAAGATGTATGATTGCGACTGAATGCAGAGCTGCATGATCATATCGGCAGCAAGCTCAAAGTGTGCATGTTCATAATGGACTGGAAGCCCCAGCATAAGCTGTGCCGCAGCTTCAGACGGGCTGATCTTCCGAACAGAGGGCGGTATACTCTCATCGCGCATCAATAAAAACAGCGCCCCGGGGTCAGCTCCTTCTATCGTTAGATCAGGTCGGATTCTCGTCTTTGGTTCGAGCACAGAATGTGAACGGCGCAGATGTTCTGGAAAGGTTTCAACTATGATTTCCCCATTTTTATTTCCAAGCATTGTTCTGTCATCTGCAAGAAAATCACCACCTGATAGAAGCAACTTGTCGAGCAGCGTCGATTTTCCGCTGCCTCGGAAACCGCTCATAATAACAGCCTTTCCATTGATGGCTGCCGAGGACGCATGGAGCGAGACTCGGCCGGCACCAATAAGAAGGCTCTCAATAATCGGCCGGAAAACATTAATAGCAGGGAAATCAGGCTGGTAATGTTCAATCATCGGGAAGGAAACAACGACTCGGCCTTGATTGTAATCTCCAACCGACCATGCTTTTCCAAAGTAGCCCCCATGACGAAGATCACCGTCCTCATATATCTCAATAAAATCCGAACTATGTACAGCCCTACCCGTCGACTGTGCCGGGCCGCTCATCATTTCATCTGGGATTTTGGTGACCGTGAAGATATCAAGCTTCTCAGTCACATCAGGATTCACGCCGGGATCAGTAAAAATCAGTCCGAACCTGTCAAAAACATTCTCGTTGTCCGTATAGACCGTAATTTCGAGGGCCGCACCGACATAGGCGCTTCGCACATACAGTGGCGCTGTCATGAGAGTTTCCTCAGTCTGCGTTTCGCAAGCCTGCATGGGTATTTACGCCCCCGGCTCAAGCCGATGCCCATTGCTACACAGCCATTGCACCTGAGACGATAATGACAGTCACGGCATACAAAATAATCGGAATCATCCATAGCCCTGACAGCTGTCATCAGAGGAGAATTCAGCCAGATATCCGCTATCGAGTTATCCCGTATATTGCCAGCTGATTCAGTGAAGGGCCCACAGGGGTACACTTCACCGTCCGAACCAATACCCAACACTGACCTCGCGCAATTACAGAGGCTGTATTCATTCTCATCCTCAGATCCGAAAGAACGTCTCATACGTTTAATTTCATTATCCGTTATCTGCAATGACAATGGCCGTCTGCCACCATTTGATTCTATAAACACTGCATCGTCATGCCTGAATTCGATTCTGAGCCTGTCCGCGAGTTTATACATATCGTCCAGCCGATGGCTGTTCACCGTCATCGCAACCGTCTTTGCAGAGACATTCACACCTCGTGTTGTAAGCATCTTAATGGCATTCACCGTGGCCTTGAAAGAACCGCTGACACCGGTAATCGCATCATGCATACCGCTCCCCGGACCGAGCAGTGTGGTCTCAACTTCATTGATTGGAAGGGAGGCCAGAATGTCTGCCTGCGCTTCTGAAAGGAGGGTGAGATTGGAAAATATTTTTACTAAAAATCCGCAGTCGTTAACTGCAAATTCCAGAATTTCCATAAAATCAGGACGAAGAAAGACTTCGCCACCGGTAAACGTCAGATCCATCGATCCAAGCGCGGCGAGATCCTTTAGCAGGCCCTTCATTTCATCCAGGTTCAGCTGGGGATTGTGAGCGCTGGGATGATAGCAATGAACACACTTGATATTGCATCGGGCGGTAACTTCAATACTCACCCCCCACGGCACAAGCCTGTCATTCATTATGGCATATATGTCACTTTGGCTTTTTTTCATTGGCTTTTTTTCATTGGCTTACATTTTTTAGGGTGATCAACACTTCCTTAATATATATAGCGATTACACTGAGAAAATTCAACTATATATATTGGCTTAAACTGTTGCAGATGCTATTCGTTCCATTCAGCTCAACAAAAACACGTACAGTCATTTCAGCAGCAGCATTTTCCGTGTCGATATTTGAGCGCCGGTCTGCAAACGACAGAAATACAAACCGTTTGATAAGGTATCCGCCCTGAGCAACACATGATATGTCCCGCTATCCTTCCAGGAATTAACCAATTCAGCAACAGCCTGACCCGAGATATTGAAAACTGTGAGGCGGACATGTTCTGCGCGTGGAAGCGTATACTGTATCGTAGTTTCTGCGTTGAAGGGATTAGGAAATATCGCATCAATGACGAAATCGTGAGGCTTCCCCTCATCCATAACAGCTGTCGGCATATCAACAATCCCGGTTCCGGTTGCGATGATTTCATCGCTACCACCCCCGTCAACAAGGAAGAGGTAACCCGTGAATGGGAATTTCCTCACCGGGCCTCTCCAGAAAGGAAAAAATTCAAAACCGTCATCAAGAAGTTTCAGATAGTTTACGACATCGTAAGGCATCACCCGGCCATACCCGACTCCTGACGCGCTTTTATAGACGCCAAGTATAAGATAACCGTTATAGTTCAGTGGTGTCGGCTCGAACCGATACCAGTCGTTGGTGTCGATAACAGGATAGGGATACATGGGATATAAATCATGGGTCAGCCTGTGGTGCTCATTATAATGATTGAGCAATGACGGAGTAGTGTTCGTTTTTCGGAGCGCCTGCCATTCTTCCGCGCCATACATGGTGAATTTTGGATTATAGAGAGAGCCGCCGTGACTGCCAACATCGACTATATGCGGAAAACCGACAATTCGGATATAATCGATCTTTAACACCAGACTGTTTGGATAAATAGTGACATCCTGGACATTATCACCGTTGTTCCATTCCAGTCTGACAGTTTTCCTGTCGCTGCCGTCATAGACTAATGTAATATTTGTAAATGGCCCCCGTTTTCCGGCTGCGGCATCAAGCCAGTCACCCATACTCTGATTGACACTCTTTAAGCGGAATTCTCGAATATAGCTTTGGCCGCCAACGGGGTCATTGTGAAAACTCCATCCATATCGGCATTTCAGGAGATCGTTTTCCAGCGTAACCTGCCATTTATCGTATCGATCCTTGCCAATCTCTACCTTCACCCAGCCGGCAGCATCAGGGATATCTGCTCTACAGTACGGTGCGATGCTAATGATCAAAAGCAGTGGCAGCAGTATAATAATGAGATTTTTCATAGGAAAGATATTATCCGGGAGAGCTTATTAAGAAATCGGTGGCGTGTTGCTGCTAATACAAAATCAAATCAATCAGGAACAGATAGAGAAGTTATCCGTTGCAAAATGTACTTAAGCTTCGTGTGAGAGCTTACTATATTGTAAGGAGTTTTTCACTGAGAAGTTCATCGATAATTGAGGAAACAGCTGTCTTACATTCCTCTTCATCAACTTCGTATTCTTCGGAAATAACTACTGCAATTTCATCCATCGATACGACCCCGTCAATCAGCGACCATGTACGTGCAGCCGTTTCATTCAAAGAATAGGTGACCTTCGTTTCGAGATGCATAATAAAAACCTCATCACCTATCGAGCGTGATGTCACATGCGGGGTTATTTTTGGAATCGACATTTCACTCACTTTCACGGGAATGAGGCTCTCCCAACGTTGAGGTCTGCAATACTGTCATTTACACGAGCAGAGGTGATTGACACCGAACTCATAACTGCCGTAATCTGTAGCAACACTATTCTTAACTCTGATGTGTTGTGGCAATTATTCAGAAACATCGGGATATAGATATTGAAAGGCTTCAGCAACAAGAAAAAATTATTGTGTCAGAATGCCTTCCTCAATATCAGGCCCCTCAATATAGAGAAGCGGTTCTTTTTCGAGGTCAAGGAATGTCGGCCTTTTCAGAAGCTCACCGTCACTGTTGATAAGAATACTGAGCCGTGGCCGGGTGGGATGCACATTCGAGATATCGATTACACGGCCGATTGCGCTGTTGTTGAGCTTGACAAGACTTTCGAGCGGAAAAACACTGAGGACATCGATGAGCGATTTGATAACCTTCGCATCAAAATCGATTCCCCGTCTGGAAATAATCTGCTGCATCGCGACATATCCCGAATAATTCTCCCGGTTCGCTTTCGGCTCGGTGAGAGCAATATAAACATCACACATTCCGGTTATCTTCGAAAATTCATGAATACTCGCACCCTTGATTCCCTGTGGATATCCACTGCCGTTTTCCCTTTCGTGTATCTGATATACAATCGGGGCCAGGAAGGGGAATTTCGACGCCTGTTCTAAAAGCATCTCCGCTGAATAGTCAACATGACGTTTAATTTCCATAAACTCGTCCTTGGTCAGCTTTCCTTTTTTATTCAGGATAGCCGGATCAACACGGGTCATGCCAATATCCCCGAGCATACCGCAAAGAGCCAGTGAGAATATCCTCTCATCACCATATTCCCGCACAATGCCAAGCTTGATTGCGAGAATTGCAACATTCAAGCTATGGCTCGTGAAAGACCTGCCGCCTTTTTTCAGGCGCACAGCTTTACGAAGCAACGCGTTTGAAGAACGAAGGTGGTCGATGGTTTTTGCGAGCGGTTCAACAAGACGCTCAATAAAAATATCACGCCCCTCTCTGCCGTCTTCATAGATATCATCAAGTAATGACAGAAGCTCAATATGCAGAGCGTCCGCAAGCCCCATTTCTTCAAATTTCTCATACTCTTCATTTATTGCGGGAGCCGGAGTTGTGTTTTTGAACAATGCGGCCGGATTATCCAACTCTGGCTGAGGCTCAGGCTGCGAATCAGGGATCTCAGCTGCTTGTTGCGGCGGCGCAGGAACAGGTTGGGTAACTGTTTCCGCCTGAGGATATTCATTCGGCTGGATCTGAGCTTCAGGAAATGTTGGGGCGGAAGGTTCAGACGCTGCTTGAGGAGCCACTGGCGGCGGGGCAGGTATCTGTGCCTGATCAGTGTCATCTGTCTTTGCAGACACGGGATTTGTTGATAAATCATAAATCGCCGAGAGGTCATCCGCATGGAGAAAGCCTGATTGTTTTACCACTGTTTCGCTTTGGGGCTCCTGCTGAGGCTGATCTCTTACAAACGCAGCGGACACCGCAGGCGCTGCCTTGCGTTTCCTCTGTCCGCCGTTTTCATCTCTTACGAGATCAGTTAGCCGCATAGTGAAACCTTCCTTCTATATTCGGTCATGTCAGTTCCCTGACAACATTTTCATCGATGAGTTCTAAATTTCTTGCAACACCCATAACCAGGCAAAGATCGCAAATAGTATTGATTTTTCGGGGAATTCCCTCAGAGTATCTGAATATACTCGTCATAGCCTGCTCGGTAAATACCGGTTGAATTCTTCCTGCCTGCCTGAGACGGTAAAGAATATACTGCACGGTATCTTCATAACTGAGATGATCTATGTGGAAACGTATGCCAATTCGCTGATCGAGCTGAGGCATGTGCTTCAGCATGCCCTCCAGTTCAGGCTGGCCGATGAGAATAAGAGTTAAAAGAAATCGGTCATTGAGCTGGAAATTGAGAAGAAGTCTGATCTCCTCAAGTATTGTTTCATTTTTAATAAGCTGCGCTTCATCGACAATTAAAATTGATTTTCGGCCGAGATTAGCATTTTCATAGAGGAAATCGTTAAAGCGGTGCATAACGTTCAGACGGTTTGTCTGATCCGTGTCCTGACCGAACTGGTAGAGGATTTCCCGTATAAAGTCATTCTCATCCAGACGGGGATTCGCCACAAGCGCAACCTCAAAATCATCAGGATCAAGACGGGAAATGAGCGCCCGGGCAAGTAAAGTTTTTCCGCAGCCAATATCTCCGGTCAGAAGTGCAGCGCCCTTATTTTCATTTACCGCATAGAGAAGGTTCAGGAGAGCTTCCTTGTGCCGGACCGAATAGTAGAGAAATTCGGATCGGGCGTATTCTCAAATGGTTTTTCTTTGAGACCCCAATAAGACTGAAACAAACGGCGTTCTCCTCGCTGAACCGGGTTTCGCAATTATTTGCAATGCATATAGATAAGATAAAGGCGTTCAAGAAGTAAAACTAAAGCATAATTATCATAATGTCAAGTATTTAGTAAGAAAATCAATAATATTCTAAGTTAAAATATTATCCTGCTGCCTTATCAATTCATGACATTTTTTATTTTTACGTCACATCCATGTATAAACGAGAATACGGCTCACCAATACTCAACTCAAAAAAATCAGTGGTCTGTTGAACGCCGCTGATTCTCACGGAAATTCTTTCTGACATAAACCATAAAACCGATAAAATAAGCCAGCACAATAAAGGCCTGAATTATTGCGAGCCAGGCCTCAAGAATTCCGCTGGTACGTATGGTTATCGCAGATATTCCCAGGAGTGCGGTAACAAGGTACATGGTCCAGACGGCGTTCCTTTTGCCAATCCCCATGGCATACAGACGATGATGAAAGTGGTCTTTCCCGACATAATCCAACCATTCCTTGACCGTGCTAACCGAGCCTTCCCTGATCCTGAAATATGTCGTCATCGTTGTGTCGAAAATTGGCAGCAGCAATATCAGCAGCGGAACCGAGAGCGCGACAACATTATTCTCGGCCCAGTCACCCATAAGTGCAAACGAAGCCAGAGTAAAACCAATAAACAGGCTCCCGGAATCGCCGAGAAAAATCTTAGCATCACCACTGCTCCTGAAATTCCAAGGTAGAAATCCGAAACAACTCCCTGAGAGTGAAAACGCCAGAAACATCAGAAACACCTGACCTGTAAGAAACGCAATTATCCCAAAAAATAGTGCGGCAATAGCGCCAAACCCTGCACAGAGCCCATCGATACCATCAAGAAAATTCACGGCATTGCTTATCCCGATAACCCAGATAACTGTCACCGCCTTCTCAATAAGATGGAACCTTGTCACTTCAGGGACAAAATCGACTTCAAGGCCGAAATAGATAAGAATGGAGACAGCAATCAACTGAATCAAAAGCCTGAATGTGCTGGACAGGCCGAATATATCATCGAAGAGACCTAAGAGAAAGATCAGAGTCGCAGCATAAACTACACCTTTCAACTCGTAAGAATACCATAATGTAGAAACTGAACCGATGGCGAATGCAAGGTAAACAGCCGCCCCCCCAAGCAGGGGTGTCGGCGTTTTGTGAACCTTACGCGCCTCAGGCTGGTCAATTGCAGAAATTTTCGGAGCTAAGCAGATCATGAAAGGTGTCATGAGATATGACAGTGAGAATGGCAGTAGTAAAATAAAAACACCGCGGATGTTCCGGGTAAGATCAGCCCTGGCAATCAACAGTATATAAAACGATATGACAAACAAAATAAACATTGCGGCATATTTTGGGCGAACTATGTTTTTTTTGCATTTATTCCAACTGTCAATCATATACTGAACCGTCCGACGGTAAGCGCCGTTTATTAAATAATTGTTAGTGGGCACATTATGGCCTGGAGGCATGTGCTGCGGTATGGTCAGATGCGCCAGGCATTTCGGAAACCAGAAATATTCACTACATATCTATTCCGTTGCAATACCGGGAGGAAACGTCTCTCCGGTAATGGCCTTGACAGCCTCACTGATAGCAACTTCCTCATCAACAGATGCAAGATCATACATCTGTTTGAGCGGTTCAACAGCAGCGGCATATTTAATTTTTTTAAGGCTGCTGATAGCTTCAATTCGGACATGCTTGTTGTCGTCGTTTAATGCCTCAATCAGCAGTTCACCGGCAACAGTGCTGTCGCTGTAAACCCATCCACGCGCATCCTCCCATGCCCCACCGAGAGCCTGTACTGCCACATAACGCACACGTTCGCTTTTGTCTACAAGCAGGGGAGCGAAATCTGCTGAAATAATATCGACTTCATCCTCAAGACGGTAATAGTAGAGCGACTGAATGGCTCTGACACGGACACTGTCTTCAACATCTCTCACCATTTCAAATATTTTCTTCACCGCCGGTGGGTGATGCAGATGCCCAAGCGCAACAACCGCAGCATATCGGACATGGCTTTCAGGGTCATCGAGAGCATCAACAAGTGGTTCAAATGCCGTCTCGTGACTGATACCGCCCAGTGACCAGCAGGCTCTTGAACGTATCGCCACATTTTTATGATGTATGAGCTTTGCAAGCGGCTCTACCGCAAGGGT
>Ga0307988_1001559_pt1 | contig 12698 bp, 4 predicted proteins | sample EllFjometagen183_FD_203166 | JGI IMG/M metagenome (GOLD analysis project Ga0307988, IMG submission 203166) | Marine microbial communities from Ellis Fjord, Antarctic Ocean - #183 | ecosystem: Environmental > Aquatic > Marine > Unclassified | place: Southern Ocean | collected 2014-10-08 | reverse complement strand
GTTACAGCTACGGCTGGAACATCTGACGTAGCTGTCATACCCGATTGAGTCTTACCTGCGATAACGGGTTGCTCTTTTGCTTTTATCTCCTTATTACTCTTAATGGTAGCTGCTGGTGTCGCTTCCAGCTCCACAAACAATCTCTTCACCGCTTTGTTTTCAGGTGCAATCGCAGCAGCATTTTTGGCATGTTTTAGAACCAATTCTTTATTACCCATCGCCTGGAAGTAATTGGCCCAGGATATCTCCGGCAGGGCGGATTTAGCATCAATCGTTTTCGCCTTTTTTATGGCTTTTTTTGCTCGAAACAGAAGTAATTTATTTGTTTTTCCGGTGGAAATATATTGGTCGATATAACTATTCGCCAGGTTGCATTGGGCCTCGACAGAATTCGGATTTTTCTTAACCAATGCCTTATAGCGAGCTATGGCCTCATCATTTGGATCTGCTGCTTTTGCCAGTGAATTTGGCAAGGGAGTAAACACGAGACAGAACAGAACTATTAAAAGCAGGCTGGATATTTTTTGTCGAGTAGACATCTATTTCCTCCTATACTTAAACGTATTATTCGTGAGGAAATGACACCCCTCACAGAACCCGCCGTGCGGTTTTCCCGCAACGGGCTCTTCGCTAATATTCACTTTGACTGCCATAATGTATACAAGTTGTGATAAATTTTAGGTTACAGAAAATTTCTTACGGGCAGTTTGCCTGGCGTACTCATTTTTTCTCCTCCTAATATCAGGGTAATTCCCAAACAATTACATTACCGGTATATTCCGCCGTTGCCAGATGCCATCCATCCGGGCTGAAGGCCAGATAACTGGGTGACTTACATTGTAGTACATGAATTGACTTGCCGGTTTTCACGTCCATAATTGTTACTCCTTTTTTGCTGGCTCCGGCTAGGACTTTGCCGTCAGGACTGAAGGCTAAAGGGCTATTTACTTTCCTTTTTTGAAATTTGAGCAACTTTCCAGCAGAATTTCTTAATTTAGCCCCGTCCCAAGCCGCACTGGCAATGAGACCATCTCTTGGATGATATGCATGCTTTACTGGTCCTGTATGATCTTTAAAGGTAGACACAACCTTATTGGATTCGGGGTCACGAAGAATAATGTCATCGGTGCCGCTGGAAATCAAAAGGGTACCGTCACGATTATAGGATAAACCTTCAATCTGATAATCATGCAGCCGCGGTAGGTTTGCCTGCACCATTCCGGTCTGGGTATTCCAGATATTGATAGTTTTAGAGCTGCCACCACCAGCTATGAACAAGCCATCAGGGCTGAAGGCCAAAGTATTAAAACCACCCATTGCCCCAAAGACCTTTGTCTCTGACAATGTGGCACTGACCTGCCAGGTCTCTGTATTCCAGAGTTTAACCCCATAGCGTTCATCACTACTGGCCAATAATCTGCCATCGGGACTGAAAACAATAGAAGTAATGGTAAGAGAATGACCTGTTAAATCCTTGAGTTCACGGCCCCTGTCGACATCCCAAATACGTATCTGTCCTGACGTGTGACCAGCGGCGATATAACGGCTGTCCGGGCTGAAAACAACACTGCCTTGAGTTTTCCACGTAAAGCTGTGTGCTTTTTTAACCTTGCTCCACTGAATCTTGCCTCGGGTAGCTTTTGTGGCTGTCTTGGCGACGGCTCGTTTTTTTTCAACCTCAATGCCAAACTCTGCCGCCAGTTTTTTGACCTCGGGGTTTTCCGGATCAAGGGCATAAGCCTTATGGACACGTTTGACAGCTGTTTCTTTCTGATCCAAGGCTACATAATATTTTGCCCAGGAAATTTGCGGCAAGGCTGATTTTTCCTCAATTTTTTCGGCATTGCTGATGGCCTTCTTGGCACGAAACAGTAATAGTTTTTTTGTTTTCCCTGTGGAAATATATTTTTCGATATAGGCATCAGCCAGGTTGCATTGATCCCGAACAGAATTCGGGTTCTCCTTTACCTTTGCCTTATAACGTGCGATGGCCTCGTCTACCTGACCTGCTACCCCGGCGGAAGGTCCAGCAACAATTAATAAAAATACGAGTATGCCAATTAGTGTCCTCACTACATTCGCCATCTTTTTCATTGTGCCTCCTATTGATCAGTCACGCCTGACGTGAGGCGCTTTAATATTTTTTCTTACTTCTTCGCAATTAAAATTACATTGTCGATTTTCTTCTGAAACAACCTTTCCACTATCATCAAAATATTTTTCTTTGCAAGGCGAGAACGAATCCAACGTTGCCACATATCTTAATGAACCATTTTCTTCCCAGGTCCGGTAAGTTGATTTGCATAAGGATCCTCTATCAAAATTTTTCTCAAACTGTCTCTGGCCATTACTATAATAGCCAGTCCATTTTCCGTGTGGATAGCCATTCTGAGCAGTGTATGAATACGCGAGATTACCATTTTCGTAGTAAACTTTTTGAGGTCCGTGTTGTAAGCCATCCTTAAAGAAGGCTATGCTTTCTATATTCCCATTACTGCAATACCATATTGTTCTTTTACCATGATAATAAGAATGTTTTAGGTTCCGTTCGCCTTCAGGGGTTCCGTTTTCGCACCAATTCTTGCGTTTGCCGTGTTTGATACGGGATTTTTTATCTTTTAGATAATAGGTGTATTGATCTTTAAGTTTCCCGTTTTCATAGTAAATTGTCTGGGTTTTCAGCTCATATGCTTTTCCTTTCACCGCAACATTACCAGGGACTTCGTCAAGATCTGTTTCTTCCTTTTCGATTTCCAGAGGTTCCTTTGCTATAACTTCCGGCTCCTCAAGTTCACCACCAGCCAACAGTTTTACCTGCAGCTTATCCGGTAGTTTTTCAAAAATCTTTCCTCCGCCATCATCCATCTCTTCCAAAAGCTCGTTGGCTTTGTCTATCTTGCCCTCGGCAATAAGCTTTTTGATTTTCTCTTCGTCTGTGTCGGGCTCTTTTTCTGTTGCTCCCGGCCCCTCGGTTTCATCTTCACCCAGCAGTTTTCTCTGCAGCTTCTCCGGCAGGTCAGCGAAAATCTTTTCCCCTTCATCGGGCATATTGTCCAAAAGCTCGTTGGCCTTATCTATTTTGCCTTCGGCAATAAGCTTTTTGATCTTTTCTTCATCTGTATCGGGCTCTTCGGCGGTTACTCCTGGATCCTCGGGTTCCACTTCACCCAGCAATTTCTTCTGCAGCTTCTCCGGCAATTCGTCGAAAATCTTTTCTCCACCATCCGGCAGGTCGTCTAAAAGCTCGTTGGCCTTGTCTATCTTGCCCTCGGCAATAAGCTTTTTGATTTCCTCTTCGGTTGTGCCAGGCTCCTCGGGTTCCTCTTCACCCAATAGTTTTTTCTGCAGCTTCTCCGGCAGCTCGTCAAAAATCTTTTCCCCACCATCTTCCATTTTTTCTAAAAGCTGATTGGCTTCGTCTATCTTGCCTTCGGCAATAAGCTTTTTGATTGCTTCTGCTGTTATCTCCGGCTCTTCTTTTACCACCTCATCTTTCTTCAAACTGAGAGAGGCGCTGTAGCCCTGTCCAATTGTTGTCGGGTTGATTTCTTTGGATGTGGATGCCGAGCCATATCCCTTTGCCGAGGCGGTGATTGAATAACTTCCCTTGGGCAAGCCGCTGAATCCGGCGGATAAGCCGCTGCCGGAAAACGATCTCGGGCCGGAAACGGATATGCTCACCTCCGGACGAATTTCTCCTTCTGCAAGCTCGCCTGTAAGGCTTACTGAAACCGAAAGACTGGCCAGGAGCTTTTCGAGTTGGATCTGAAGGGTATAGGAACATTGGTTTTCTTTGGGATCGATGGTGATACTTCCCGAGCCATTTGCATACCCATCAGCGGAGACTGAAGCGGAATAGGATCCCCCCGTTAAGTTGCCAAAGACCCTGATCGGGCCGGCGACATCTTGGCCGTTAAAAGAGATCAGGCTCAAGCCGGGAAGTAAGGCGGCCCCCGGGCTATTCTCTCTGCCTTCCACTCGAAGCGTCAGGGATGGTTTCAAGGCAAAGGTAAGACTCTGCATGCCTGCAGAAGGTTGAAATGTCAGGGTTTTGCTCTCTTCACCGTAACACTCAGCCCATGCCGCCACGGTATGTTCCTTATCGGTAGTTACTCTTTCAAACTCGTAGGCACCAGTGGATGCAAAATGCTCCACCCCATCCATTGAAACCTTTCCGCTGATAAGTTTTTTCTCTTCTGTAGAGGCATCCTTTATGTAGACTTTGAGCCTGATCCCCGCAGAGAGTTTTATGGTAATATCGTGCTCTGGATTTTCTGCGGAGATGAACACTTCCCTATCTTTTTCGGTCGATAAAAAACCTTCCTTAGTGACCTGGACATAATGAGCCTCCAGGGCAAGATTTTCAAATTCGGCTTGCCCTTCATTGCTGCCGAGTTTCTGGTTATCGTATTTATAACCGCTGACACGAATTTCCGGCGCTGGAATGGGAGCCCCGGTTTCTGCGTCCATGACTTGTACGGTTATTTTTCCTCCCGGCCGCAGGCTGATGGTTGTGTTGATTGTATCCCCTGCTTTACCGGGCAGTACAGGTACACTCTTTTTCACCGGCGCATATCCCGCTAATTGGGCTGAAAGCTCATGCTCACCATCGACGCTAGGACGTATTTTCTCCAGAACAACTAGTCCACTTTCATCGGTGGTGCCGCTCTTACTGTTCATGCTGACAAATACTCCGGAAAGGGGCGCGCCATCGATATGGTTCTGCGCTGTGACCTGTACATCACTCAACATAGGTTCCAATTCAATCTCTACAGTTGGGGGCATAGATGTGGCGACAGTGGTAGTGTTGAGGACAATATTTTCTTTACTCACCGGGCCACTGTAATAAAGCGCCTTGGCCTCTATTCGATAATCTTTTCGGGGGTTGAGTTCTTTAAAAAGAAAGCGGCCGCTACTCTCACTAACCTCTTGAAAGGTCTCATATCTACCTGGAGAAGGAGACAACCTGACTGACGCGCCCGACACCGGCCCTCGATTCAGTTTATCGACAACCTTGACAGTCAATTCTCCCTTATTAGGTACCAAATATAGAAGCTTTTGTATGGCCTGGCTTTTCCCCTCTTTGGGGATGGGGATGGTAAAACTTATTACTCCCTCTTTCTTCCCTTGCGGTGTCATAAATCCGTTTGCAGTGAAGGTGATTTTATAGGTTCCTGGCAGGGCTTCTTTTTCGTATTTCCCTCCTGCCTTGCTTTCCGGCATTTTCTCTTTACCTTCTTCTGCCGCAGTAACAGCGTGAAGGGTAACGATCGCCCCTTTTATCGGCAATTCCGTATGTATGTTGTCGATTTGCTGCTTCACCTGGACGGTAATAAGGGCGACCATTCCCTCGTAATGCTTTCGGAACTGATCAAGACTTTTGTCCCGTTCCTGGTTAGCAAGTTTTGCCTGGGCCAGGGCGGTAGATTTTAATTTTTCGCGGTTTTTATAGACAAAGGTCCAGGCTCTTCGCCAGACTTCATGCTGAAGAGTTTCTTTCAGAATTCTTTGATCATAGCTGCCTTCCAGCTTGGCGTTTTTGATGAATTTCTTCTTGATTTTAAGCAGTGCGTCACTGGCCCAGATTTTTGCTTTATTGGGCTCCAAAGCCCATTTAGTCGCAATTTTAAAATCGTTGTCCGGTTTTATGTCCAGCATCTTCGGCCCTGTAAGAAGCCGTAATCCACCGTTGGACACACCGACCAGACTGGCGTCCTTTTCCGCCGTGTCCCGTGCTGCAAGTACAGCCTCATAGGCATCTAAATAGCGGAGCATAATGGTTGCAAGTTCGGTCATCTCATCGCTGACACTACCGCCGCCGACTAAAAGATCCTGCCCCCGGTCCCAGAGCCAGGTCAAGACTGAGCTTTTACGCTCATCCTTCATCGCTTTTTTCAACTCTTCTTTGATCTCAAGCTTTTCTGAAATAGCGGTTAAGTTTGCAAACAACTCTTCATAATTTCCAGAGATGATTGCGTACTCAGCGGCAATCCGCTTTTCAAGCTCAACAATCAGGTTGGCCACAAACCAGTCTTTCAGTATTGTTTCTCTTTGCAACATACCGGGGAGAAAATTTGACTCCATCTCTTTGTCAGAACGCTGTACTGTAATCAGACTTTTGCGTGCTTTTTCCGAAATATCTGGATGCTTCATCATCTGCCTGATGGCATTCAAGACGGGATCAGCAGAATAAACTGTCTTGAAAAGGACATCTCGCAGATGCCAACTGTCTTCCACCCACTGTCGTAAGTTCTCCCGTTTGATGAGATCATCCGGTTCCAGCTCATCAGCACTCTTCTTCCTGCCTTTTTCCCTCTTTGCATCGATGTATCGTACCGAAACAAGATGCCATGTACCTGCTTTGATTCCTTCGTGGGAGTCCACCTGGGTAATTTTAAATTGCGCCGTCATGAACAGTTCATCCTTAAAGCCGGTCATCTGACTGCTCCAATAAAAATCCTCACTGCCCGTAAGCGCCTGCAGAGCGATGCCGCCAATTGCCTGAGGCAGACCCAGAGGTGGCAGCACGGTGGTGACGCAATCCCAGCCGGCGAGCAGATAGTTTTCCTTCGCTACATTCTCAACCGCGCCGCCAAAAGGAACCCTGCGACGGAAAAGCTCTGTGCCCAATTTATTCCAATCGCCCTTTTTAGCAGCGTCCCAATACACGGGGAGTTCCGTATAAAGGTTGTAGACACTAAGCGCACCTGTAACCCCGCGCCCTGTAGCGGATGACTGAACAATGCCATTTAATTTACTGTTCAATTTTTGGATGGAGCTGACCGCAGTACCTGTCTTAAGCTGCTGCAGCATAGTTTTCTTGGCCGAGGCTGTCTTTGCAGTTTTTGCCTTTTTCGCTTTTGTTTCGAATTCGTCAAAGGCTGGTTCTTTTCTGAGTTCACCGAGGAGCTTGTCGTCCAGCCAGTCGAGATAATAATCTGCAGTGTCGAGGGTTTTCTTGGTCTGTTCAATGACCATGGCTGCGGCAAGTTTTCTGCCTCCCTTGGTTTTGGCCAGTGTTTCAAGGTTGGTATTTACCTGTTTACGAAATTTGGCCGTTTCCGGCGAAATATCCGCTGGCCCAGAATCTCTAAATTCCAGGACAAGAGCCTTGGAAAAACCATCACCAACACTTAGTTTTGCCTGATCTATCAGAACTTTTCTTTTTTCTGCTGAGAAATCCTTATAGACATCGACAATGCTCATTAAGACCGATTTCTCGATGCTGGGATCACCGGAATTCTTTTTGGCGACTGCCATCAAGGTCTCCACAAAATTATCCGTTGCCCTCAGAACTAACTGTTTCTCTAAAGCGGAGACCTGGCCTGCCTGCAACTCCGAGCCTATATATTTATCGGAATCCTGGCGCAGTTCTGAGCCCGGGTCCCTTTTCCCTCCTATATCCAGAGCAATGAAACCGTGAGTGACCAGTGTTTTTGGAGTAAGGCCATACTGCTTGGCAAAGTGTGTATTAATCTTGTTGATACGAGTAATATATTTGCTGGCCTGGGCCCTGGCCAAATGTGCCATCCCCCTGGCCATCTGCATATCCTGGTATGCCTTAGTGCCTTTTGCAGGTTTGGTCTTTTCCAACTCCAGAAGAGCTTTGTCCCATTTCTTGGCATCATCAAATTTGTGAGCACTGAGCTCATGCATCTCTTTGACATAGCCATTTACCTCATCAAAGGTGAAAATCTCAGGGACCTTTGGATTGCTTTCATTAACCCGTATTTTGTATTCCGCGTTTGCCGCCGTTCCTCTGCTGTAGGCGGTCCCTCCTTCTTTGTTGATATAGTCGGATATCTCCTTAAAAGCCGCATCCGAGTCCACGGCACTGCGATCCACCAGAAAGTCAGTGTCCAATATTTTGGCATAGTCCAAATCTCCGGGATCACCGGTGCCCATTTTATCGAGCCATTCTTTAACAATGGTGTTGTACGTCTGCCTGGTGTTCTTCGCCTGTTCCAGGGTGATCGATTTGCCGTCATCTCCTCGTGAAACGATATTGTCCGTATCCGTCCCCGGCTTCGGCAGGTCACCAGGTATTTTCTTTTGCTTTTCTAAATTCACGCCGTTTTTATTGGCTGATTCCTGGGAGAATCCTTCATTTATCGTATCAAAAAAGGCCTGGTTTTTTTGATACACGTCATCTGTAATATTGCTATTCAAGCGCATGACATTAATAAGCTGATTGTTCTTGAAAGCGACACCCTTCTGGCGGTCTGTCGGCGTAAAAGAAGGGTCGGTGGATGCTTTAGCTATGGCGTTAATAGCATCGATTATTTCAGGAGTATAGGAAAAGGATTCCTGTGGGAATGACAGGCAAAGGAGAAAGAAAAAAAGCAGAATGGATACAATTGATTGTTTTATATTTCTATTGCTCCGGGATCTCATTTTTACCTCCATTTTTTGGATCTTTACCAAATCGTGTGGGTAAATTCAGTCTAAAACGGTTAAAATTCTGATCAATCACTAATTCAATACCAAGATAAATTACCGTTGTAAACACGTATCCAATTATTTGAATACGCAAAGCAAAATCAATCAGGCAACAAAAATCCATTGTTCTCGCCTTCAGAGTCGCAAAATTATTAAAGCCGAATATAGTATTTTTTATGCGTTGCCGGATCTGGAAAAATAATTTCACCATAATAAAATTAATTATCATCATTTGCTTAAGGAAAATTGCGAAAGCCAACGGATCATCTCATGGTGGTAATTGTTTAATAGGAAAAATTAAGTGATCTAATTTATAGAAACACAAGGAGAGTCGAAATGACAGAAAATAAAATCAAAAAGAACATTTCCATACCATATTCAGATGTTTACGGTTTTGATGTCTGGTTTACCCATTTCCTGTTCGAATCTTTGTATGACCATATTTTTTGGCCACTGGATTTATAGTAATACCAACCACCTGATTCGCTTCCATTCTCATATGCTCCCACATATTTATCTCCATTGGGCCAGGTATATGTCCCAATTCCATGTCGTTTATCATCTTTCCATTCACCCACATATTTATTTCCATTAGGCCAGGTTTTCGTCCCCCGGCCGTTGAAATTACCATCTTTAGAATTACCAACATACCTGGTTCCATCAGGCCAGGTATATGTCCCAATTCCATGTCGTTTATCATCTTTCCACTGCCCCACATATTTAATTCCCTTGGGCCAGGTAAATGTCCCAGTACCTCCTCGTTTATCGTCTTTCCATTCACCCACATATTTATTTCCACTTGGCCAGGTAAATGTCCCAGTACCTCCTCGTTTATCGTTTTTCCATTCACCCACATATTTATTTCCACTTGGCCAGGTATATGTCCCAGTTCCATCTCGTTTATCATCTTTCCATTCACCCACATATTTATTTCCACTTGGCCAGGTTTTCGTCCCCTGACCGTTGAAATTACCGTCTTTAAAATTACCAACATACCTGGTTCCATCAGGCAAGGTATAGTTCCCATGGCCTTGCCGCAAGGTCGCCTGTTTACTTTTGCCGGATTGCGTCTTTGCCTTCTGCCTGGCGGCCGATAAGCTATCCACTTTTTCATTGTAAGACACAATTTGCGGGTGAGCTGGTTTTACGATGGATAACTTCTCAATATACCGTCGGGCATTTCGCTCATTATTTTGACTGATCGCATTTTCTATCCATTGCACATATTTCTCGGCAATCTGATCGATCCCGGATAATGCCTGTTTGTTGTTCGGATCTTCTTTCAGCACTGCCCTGTAGCAGTCTAATGCGGTACCGCCAGCACCTGAGGTCAAACGGTTAGCCTGCAGATGAGCCTTACAGTTGGCAAGTTGTTTAACGAAATGGTTCTGCATCTGCCCTCCCAGCCGTAGCTCTTTGAGCCGTTCCCTGGCAAAACCGGCGAACGGGCTTGAACCGTATTGTTTCAGAAACAATTCAAAGTCCACCGGTCGAGTACTATCATTAATACCCCGCCACACAAGCAGTGCCTGCTGATCAGTGGCAGACTGTACGGGCGTGACGTCTAATTCTGCGGCGGATTTAACAATACCGGTTACAGCTACGGCTGGAACATCTGACGTAGCTGTCATACCCGATTGAGTCTTACCTGCGATAACGGGTTGCTCTTTTGCTTTTATCTCCTTATTACTCTTAATGGTAGCTGCTGGTGTCGCTTCCAACTCCACAAACAATCTCTTCACCGCTTTGTTTTCAGGTGCAATCGCAGCAGCATTTTTGGCATGTTTTAGAGCCAATTCTTTATTACCCATCGCCTGGAAGTAATTGGCCCAGGATATCTCCGGCAGAGCGGATTTAGCATCAATCGTTTTCGCCTTTTTTATGGCTTTTTTTGCTCGAAACATAAGTAATTTATTTGTTTTCCCGGTGGAAATATATTGGTCGACATAGGCGTCCGCCAGTGCGCAATGAGCACTAATGGAGTTTGGGTTTTTCTTTACTGTTTCCTGATGATTGGCTATGAGTATGGCATGGTCAACGGATATTTTGGCCTTAATGGGGCTAATCACAATCAAAGGCAGCAAAACAAATACCAAAATAACAAACAATAACGAATACAGCTTCTTTTTCATTTTTTCCTCACTCAATCGTTGGAGTACTGAAGGGTGGAGCACTAATTAGTGCCCGACCGGAAACCACCCTTTTTAAAAAGAATCGCGAACCATCTTAAATTTTGGGAGGTATTTTACAGGAAAAAACATGACATGAATGACATTCACAAAGCAACCCCCATTTTCTTTGAAATTTGAATGATATCCTACCAGCTAAATAAATTTCCCCGCCGCAATCGGGCGGGGTATTAGACCCAACAACTTTCAATAAAAAAAATCTGCTTCAAAAATTCTATATCAATATTACTAATACCTGTAAAGGCATTTCAGCATGTCAACTTTGGTGAAAATATAATTTATTCAGAAACGATTTGCCAAAATGTTTTTTATTGGAGATTGAGCTGAATGAAAAAACAGGCTTTTATCAAACAAGAAAATTAAGCAGTTCCATTCTAATGTGGTGTGGACTATTAATAGTTTGGGGCGGATTTTAGCCAGGTAGTCCACTTAAATCCAGCTTCATTTTTATGTATAGAATTTTATCTTTCATCTATTGCCAAGGCCGTGAGCACAAGACCCAATTCAGAGGATGAAACAAAAGTAAAAGATTTCCAGATATTTAAAAGATGAAGGATTAAATTTATTGAACTAAACCTGAAGAAGTATGGTTTTAAAACCGAGGATAGTTTCTATGGGGATTGTATTGAACGGATTAGGGAGGGATGAATAAGCATTTATAGAAAGTTAAATATTTCTTATGATAAATCACATCGGATTTTCCATTTTTCTATTATTGATGTCTCAATTTGCAAATCGTAACCATTCTTTTTTAGCACAATTGTCCATTAACGACGCAACTCTCCATTTACGTTGAAACGCATAAATAAAAATATCAAGGCCAGTTAAATCCAACATGAGGTCCTTTACCGATTTATTGGATAAATTGTCAGGTGTGGTGTTCTGCCCCAGAATTTTTCGACATTTCAGTAAATCCTATCTTCCCGCCTTCCTTGTATCGAGTTGGGTTCTGGGCAAATTCTTTCAAAGTTGCTGATACAGCCCTAAAAAGAATGTCCAGCATGATTTTTTTGTTGCAAAGAATGACAAAATTCAAATCATGAGGCAGGGTAAATACATTATGAAAATAAGGAATGGGAAGTAGTTCTGCTTGCCTTGCTTCAAGCCACCTTGCTTTAGTAAGTGCCTGACATTTTGGGCAATGCCGGTTACGGCAGGAGATGTCATGCGAGATTAAAGGCTAAATTTGACTTGCTAAAATGTGTTGAAAATGACTGAGGAGTTGGAGTGGAAACCACCGCGTAGCGGTTTAGTTCTATATCAAATATAATATGCAAAAACTCGCCTATACGGTATTGATGAGTCATAAAATTGAATTCAAATTTGAATAAAAAAAAATCTAAATCCGATATGTTGGGGTTCTATACTTTATGCTGCCTGAGTATTATAATTACCAGTGTTCATAAAAAAATTTAATGATATTCATACAAATCAAAGCCATTTTTCATTACAATTTGAAACTATGGTAATGCAAATTGTCTTGAGTCTTTGGTTTGCAAGAAAAAGGATTTGCCTGTCAAGCAAGTGTCCAATTAAGATAAATCTAACAGGTCGTTTCTGAACTAATGATATTTCCATCATAGTTGATTTATTGAAATGTCTTTACAGGTATTAAAAAAATTGATAGGGGATTCTTAGGTCAGATTCAATAGTCAGACAAGCCCCATATTTTAAATATATGCGGTTAATTATCAATATTTAAAGTAATATGCGGACAACCGCTTAATTACCTGTTACACCATACAACAAACAACATTAGGAAACGAATTATGCACAAACCCTTCATGACTTCTGCACTTCTAATCTTTAGTATCCTATGGATCATACCTGTTAACTCATTGGCGCAAACAGTGGGGTCTGCCATGGAACAGCAGCTGAACCAGGCCGGAGTTAAAAATGCAAAAAAATATGTCAGGGGGGCTGAAAAAAAAATGGGGACATCCTTGAACGTTCCCCTGTATGACCAGGTGGATTTTACATCATTTCCAAATGCCAAGCTCAATGTGCAAAAACTCAAAGCACCGGCTGTCCTTATTTTAACGCCTGAACTCACCAACTATATTTTTAAGG
>Ga0307988_1001556_pt1 | contig 12728 bp, 9 predicted proteins | sample EllFjometagen183_FD_203166 | JGI IMG/M metagenome (GOLD analysis project Ga0307988, IMG submission 203166) | Marine microbial communities from Ellis Fjord, Antarctic Ocean - #183 | ecosystem: Environmental > Aquatic > Marine > Unclassified | place: Southern Ocean | collected 2014-10-08 | reverse complement strand
TGTTGAAGCTGTTGATAATATATGTTCAATAGATTCAAAATTTGATGAAATATGGTTTTGTCGCGGAGATTTAGGAGCTCAGGCTGGAATATTTAATTTGGGAAAACTTCAGGAAAAATTTGTTTCCAAAATAACTGATTTAAAAAATAGATGTTTTCTGGCAGGACAGGTTTTGGAGCATATGACGTATTTTAGTGAACCTACACGTTCAGAAATAGTCCACTTGTATGATACAGAGAGAAATGGATTTGAAGGAATTGTTCTTTCTGATGAAACTGCTGTAGGGGAAAATATTAATTCAATAGTTAAATTTTTTGAAAATTACTCCGAAAGCAGTGATCTGTAATGAAACATGCAATGCTAAAGCATTGAGCTGTGAAGTTAGCTTTCAGTATTCAGTATTGCTTTGTAGCGTCAGAGTATTTATCCCGGCAATAGTGTGGTCGCGACGACTAGTCGTGTCTATGGCTATCGGCATGTACTCTAACGTGACTAGTCGGACAGGAATGTCAAAGTTACTTTTTAATCAAAATAATATTAAAAAATTCACCTGTTTACTGTATAACATTTTAATCTGAGAATAATTTATTGTGTATCTAGAGAGCAACTATCTTTAGCTTTACAGTTTTATCAGCAAAAAACTGAGTCTTGTTAAACGTTGTCGTTATCATTGATCATTGTTATAGTCGAAATCGATAAAGGCCACGACTACGAAAAAAAGGTAAATAAAAACGATACTACGTGTCTTTTTGGAAGAGTTAAGCTCTTTTTAGACTGTAGACTAAAAATTTAAAAGTTCTATCATACAGAAACAAATGTTGAACGTAATAAAGCTTTCATGTTGAAAGTTAATTAACCAAAACATTATAACTTGACAACCTTTTAATAATTTACTGTGTTTCAGAGAAGCGCTGATCTTCGATATTTTTGAAGTTTTATAAACAAGAAACTTTATTCTAAATATAATATCATCCCTAAAGAGGCGGAGACACCTCTTTTACCTTTGTGTAAAAACTGCGTCCCGCTGTTTTATAGATGATTTCTAATATGTGATAAAACCGTAAATAGTTTGGTTTCAGAGGAGCTATACAGGGCAGACAAAAATAGCGATATCTTGAGCATCAGATAGCTGAGACTTTTATCTCGAGTTAAAAATCGTCAACCAGCAACTAACAACTTTGTTTATAATTAAAGGAAGGTTTAAAAAATTGAAGAATAGCTTTAAATCTAATTCGGACCTGGAGTTTAAAATTGATATTGGGAATGAAAAGAATTATTTTGTTCAGTCTGGAAATGGAGCTTTCCATATTATTTTGAGCAAAGATCCTAAGCAAAGGTGTATTCTTGCCAGTCCGGCTGGTAACTCCGGATGTATGTTTTTCTTTGAAGGAAACAGTGAACCTGTCTTAATAGAAAAGCCAAAAATACTATCTTCAGAAAAAGTCAGTTTTACTATATCATTACCTACCCCAAGTATTATCACTTCAACAGTATTAGGCTCTATGAGAACTGTTAGAGGATATACAGAAGGCGGTATCAGTGGAATGAAAGAAACTATCCTGAAATGTATGGATAGAGTTTCAGTTGATTCTGATAATTATTCGAAATGGAACAAATGGTTACATCCAGAGTGGGAAATATCAGGAGACAGGAAAAGTGGCCAATTAAATATACAGGCGCTAGATGGAGCAAACTGGTACAAACTTGAACTCCGTTCAGAAGAGGAAATATTTTTATTGAAAAAGAGTATTAAGTCTCAAGTTTGCGTTGATGATCAAATTGAAATATCATCAGGAAAAGTTACTGTTACTTATTCATCATCATTTAAACCTCTAATGCCATTTACTCTAGCTGAACTTTTAAATAAAAAGGCATTAGATATTATTGAGAAACATAAAAGCTCTAATATTACTGATTTACTTAATGGTTTACGTTTTCTATCTTACAAAGAGAAATTTTTAGCAGGCTCATGGCGTTTCTCAACATATTTTGGAAGGGATACAATACTGGCCCTGAGAATATTAATGCCTATTCTTACTCCTTTGGCAATAGAAACCGGATTCAGAGCTATATCTGAAAGGTTAAATGACGTTGGCTTTGTCTCTCATGAGGAAGATTTAAGTGATCAGGCTGTAATTGATCAGTTAAATGAATCTTTGACTGGTAATGAAGATCTGAATGTTGATAGAAATTATCAAGAAATTATTAACAATTATACAATGGTAGATTCAAATTTATTGCCTCTTCAACTTTTATCCGATTATTATCATATAGGTGGCAGAAATTTGTTTAAGCCTTCATCAAATGAATATATTGCAATATTAAGAAATATTAATTTTGCGTTGAAAACGGCAATCAAAGCTCAATTGATTCCAATTTTAGAAGGAAGAAATGAAGGAGATTGGAGAGATAGTGGCTCAGGGTTAGGATTTGGCATTTATTCATTTTCTGTTAATGCAGCAATAATGCCTGGAGCTTTACAAGCTTTAACAGATTTATTAGATAATAATGTCTGGGATCTATCTGAATTAAAGAGCAGTGTTGTTAAGTTTGAATTTAAATATTTTGGTCAAATTCTTGATGATAGAAAAGTTCTAGAAAATATTAGAATATTCTGGATGGATATGTGGAAAAAGTTTCATGTGGAAACTTCGGAAGATTGTCGAAACCAGTTTTTGAATAAGCATAGAGAAGCTCTTAAATTTTCTAACTTATCTGGAGAAACTCCTTATTCTGATGGGTTTCTTGCTCTGTCATTAGATGAAAATAAGAAACCAGTGCCCATTATTCAGTCAGATACTTTATTCATGTTTCTAGACTTTCCAATCAATGAATTCTGTAAATGGTTCAAGCCTGCAATTTCTCCATTTCAAGTTAAACTACCCGATGGTTTAATGTCAGAAGCTGGTATTTTAGTTGCCACTTCCGCTTTAGCCGGGACAAAATATGAGAAAATGTTTGATAAAAATATGTATCATGGTGAATTAACATGGGCATGGCCACAGTTAATGCTTAAAGTTGCATTATTAAAACAGCTCGGGAAATGGGCGATTCCTTCACCTAGCAATAAACTAGATGAAGTTTGTAAAAATGAACTGACCGAAGTTTTGAATCAAATCTCAGAGTTATTGATAAAGTTAAGATCATATTCAACTTCAGAATTATGGACATGGGAATTAGACACCAGCGGAAATCCAACCCCAATTGCTTATGGACAGGATTCAGGTCATGCTACTGAGTCAAATGCGGTACAGCTTTGGAGTGTCGCTGCATTAGGCATAGAAGTTTGGGATTTAATGCGTAAAGAGTCGAAGTAAAAGTGAGCAGAATTATATCACTCAAGACAATAAAGACTTAAAAAAATATTATCACACATAGTCACTAAGCCACAAAGTTTTTTAAAGCAAGAAACTCATACAATAAAACAGCTTTCTTGGTGTTTTTTGGTATGTATTTAGTAAAAGGTGTATTTTTTCCTTGTTGGAGTACCGACTTTAGGCGGAAAAAGCTAAACTCTACTGCGTTTGGTTGACCTGCTTAAGCAGGAACTCGTGCGCCTGTGAGTGCACTTTATCATAGAGGTGAAAGTCCTCTTCAGGTGAACCTGTACAAACCTGAAGTCAACCGTAACTGCGTTGCCTGAAGGCAGGGTGGAGAGCAACGGAAGACGAAAGTACAGTCCGTTGTAAAGCGAACTTGTTTCGGCGTGGCAGAGTAACGGGCTGAGACTATCCTTTTAAAAAAACTGATAAAATATTAATATTGAATTACTTTATATTCTTGAGTATAGATAACTATAACCATCAGGAGTAAAAAGTTCAATGAATGAAACTGTCAAACAGCTTCGCTATTTAATCAAAAGCAGTCACGGCTGGCTTGGTGCTGCCGGTTTCAGTGGCTCGGCCTATCATCTTGAAGACAGGGATAAATGGTTTGGGTGGGACAGTTCAACCCGCATTAACTATCTTGATCATATACTGAATATGAGCAGGTTTTTTATTCGGTGCAGAAATCTTGCATCACATTGTATCTCATTACTTTTAAAGAGGGTACCTGATGATTTCAATAATATATACAAATATAGACCGTGGGTCGTGGAAAGTTTTGTTGATATCAGCAGTTTTAAAGGTATCTGCTACAAAGCATCAAACTGGAAGCATATAGGCAGAACTAAAGGCAGAGGGCGTAATGACCGTCTTTTCGAAAAGCTTGAGAAATCAGCAAATAGTTCCAAAATGAAAATCACAGTACCAGCACAGACTTCAAAGGATTCTGCTGATGATAAAGAAGTTGTTGTGAAAATGCAGAAACGTGAAGCTGTTCTCGTTGTAAGTTTTGAAAAAGTTACAATAAAAGCACCTGAAAGTAAATTGAAAAGAAACTGGAAAGATATTGAGCTGTATGCTGTTTACGCAAGAGAGGTGAATCCTCCGGAAGGAGCTAAGAAAATATCATGGAAAATTCTGACGACATTACCTCTTAATTCAGCACAAGATGCACTGAAAATCGTGAGGATTTATGGAAAACGATGGATTATTGAAGAACTTCACAGAGTGTTGAAAAGTAGCTGCAATGTTGAAAAGCACAGACAGCTTACTTCTGAGAAACTCAGCAGAATAATTGCTGTTGATATGGTCGTTGCATGGAGAATTATGCTTTTGACTCTTTTAGCACGAAAAAAGCCTGAAACACCATGCACTGATGTTTTTTCAGAATCAGAATGTGAAGTACTGAAAATTATCAGTAATTAAAAAAAACAATGTTATCTCTGATGCAGTAGATACAATCGCTGAACTGTGGGGATATATTAAAAACAGGAAATGCAGGTATTCGGGATTTGAAACTATGAGTAAGGGCATGACTCGGTTTATGACTATACATCAATTTTATTGCAAAATTAAAAATATAATAATGGATATTCCAGGAGGTAACGAAGTTTTGGAACATGTCATTGCACGATGTAATATTTAGTGGATAAAGTCAGCCCATTCGTCAGCCACACGTGATACTAACTTCATTATTTTTTACTGATAAAACCAATATACCTCTGGTATAATAAGATTCTTTTAAGTATAGCAACTTCAAAAAATATAAATATCATGCTATGTTTATAGTAAAGGTATTTTTGTATTCGATATTATTAACACAAAATAAGCTTCGATATTTGTATGTTATATTTGAAAATTAATTGTTTTGGGTATAATAAAAAAAGTTTATTGATTTTATTTGTAAATGCTATTAATTAATTAGGCCGTTGTTTAACTGTCTATATTAGTAATAACTTTCAACCGAATCCATTTAAAAATATAGAAACAGTGTTGATTCGAAGTTTTATAAGGACATTGTAGAGTAGTAATTCTTCGATCAGAGACTGTAATTATAAGTGATCATTATATACCTCTTTTGAGGAGTAATTTAATTTTAAGGAGACCTGTAATGAGCAGAATTCATAATTTGGCTGATGTTAGTAAAGATGCACAAATTGGTGAAAATGTTGAAATTGGAGCTTTTTGTCAAGTAGGTCCAAATGTGAAAATTGGAAATGGATGTAAGCTTATTGGGCAGTGTAATATAGTAGGACATACTGAGATTGGTGAGAATAACACTATTTTTCCATTCGCATCTTTAGGGACAGCTCCACACGATCTTTCTTATAAAGGGAAGGTCTCCTATCTGAAAGTTGGTTCTGGAAATACATTTAGAGAAGGTTTTACTGCAAATGTAGGGGCAAATGAAGGTACAGTTACAACCATTGGTAATAACTGTTTTTTCATGGCTAATTCTCATACTGGTCATAATGTTACTGTCGGCAATAGGGTAGTTCTAGTTAATGGTGCAGTAATAGGCGGTCATGCTTATCTTGATGATGGATGTTTTATCGGTGGAAACAGTGCAGTACACCAATTTGTAAGAATTGGAAGATTTGTCATGATGGGTGGAGTTTCAGCAACTTCTGTTGATATACCTCCGTTCGTACTTGCAGACGGAAGAAACAAACCTATAAGAAACCTAAATTTGATCGGCTTAAAACGTAATGGTTTTTCACTGGAAGCCATTAGAACTTTGAAAAAACTCTTTGTGATATTTTTTAAATCTGAATTGAATATTCCTAATGCTCTGATCAGAATCAAAGAAGAAATTGAAATGTTGCCCGAAGTGGAAGAGTTTGTAAGTTTTATTGACAAAAGAAGTCGTCGTGGAGTAGCTTCAGGGAAAAAAGGCGATAGGTAGTAAATCATATCTTTAAATTCTTATTAATACATACTTGTTTGGCTCAAGTATGTATTTTTTTGTTTTGATTCATACCTTAAACAATCGATTTATTGAAGTATTATCATTCTATTAAGGTTTAGGTTGGTTACATAAATTCCAAAAACAAAAAACACTTTGGGTATAATATTAACGATATTAATTAGGTATTAACTTGTTTATCAAAGTCAAAAAACAAAAATACCTTTGTTATAATAATTTGTATTTATATTAAAAGTCGTTATTTTACTTTAATTCTTATGTACGGCAAACTCAAAAATAGGTATAAGATGTTTTCAGATCGAAACTATAATAGATATAATAGTCAGTCAGGTTACTATGCAGTTCCAGCAATAATTGCCTTGTGCGTCATAGTTTTTATTGTTCAGTATACTTCCTTGCAGCGTTCAGGATACTATGTATATGATCCCATAACTAAACTTTTGTCATTAAATGCGTATGGTATAAGAAATTTTCAGATTTGGCGTCTGGTCACTTACATGTTCGTTCATGGTGGATTTTGGCATTTGCTTATTAATATGTGGGGGCTTTATCTTTTTGGATCAATGATAGAAAGAAGAATGGGAAGTGCAAAATTTTTAGGTCTTTTTTTTGTTAGTGGCATATTTGGGGCTATTTTTTGGTTGATTTTTAATTGGAGTAGTCAAATTCCATGTGTAGGGGCCAGTGGTGCTCTTTTTGGTGTAGTTATCGCTGCAGCTATGTTGTATCCGAATGTAAAGATTATGCTTTTGATACCACCAATTCCTTTAAAATTGAAAACATTTGCCATTATTTTTATTATTATTGAGTCTTTTAGTACATTTACAGGTATTGATGGGCAGGTCGCGCATCTTGTTCATTTAGGAGGCTTGATTGCCGGTTATGTTTATATTAGGTTTAATTATCCAAATGAAACTTACAATATTTTTAATTTTCTAAAGGGAAAAGGGCCTTCAAAGCGATCCCCTATTGATAATTCTAGAAAGGCTTCAAAAGGCTGGACATTTGTAAATCCAAAAGCAAATAATCTTGATGCAATTTTAGATAAAATATCAAGATCAGGGATCAATAGCCTTAGTGAAGATGAATTGAACAAATTGCATAAAGCGAGAGAAGAGTTACGGAAAAAATAAAATGAATAGTTTAGATGCTTACGAGTATGATCTGCCACAAAAACATATTGCTTTCTATCCTAGAAAAGAGAGAGCATCTTCAAGAATGCTTGTATTAAATAAAGAATCAGGTGAAACAGATATTCGCAATTTTAAGGATATATTGAATTATTTATCTTCTGGAGATTGTTTGGTACTTAACAATACGAAGGTAATCAAGGCCAGGGTATTTGGACTAAAAGAAGGAGAGGGAGCTAAAATTGAAGCTTTACTCATTAATTCTGTTGATAAAGTCGGTAAAACCTGGAATTGTTTTTTAAAGCCTGGCAAAAGAGTCAAGGAAGGTACAAGAGTCAAACTAATTTGCAATAGTAGCGCTGAATTGGATGAGCGTTGGTATACAGTTGTGAAAAAAAATGTAGATTCTTCATGTGAGATATGTTTTGATACTGCTGATGTGTTGAGTGTACTTGATAATTACGGCAGTATCCCTTTACCTCCGTATATAAAAAGACCTACTGATAAAAGTGATGAAATTAGATATCAGACTGTTTACTCTAAAGTATCAGGAGCAGTAGCTGCACCTACTGCGGGTTTACATTTTACAGATGAAATCCTGAATGCCATTAAACTTAAAGGTATCAATATTGCAGAATTAACTCTTCACGTTGGCGCTGGAACTTTTCAGCCTGTCAGTGTAGATGATATTAATATGCATAAAATGCACTCTGAAGAGTATTTTATATCTGAAGAAACAGCAGAATTAATCAATAGTACGAAGAAAAATGGAAACAAAATTATTGCTGTTGGAACAACATCTACAAGAGTTTTAGAGACTGTCGCAGACGAATACGGATTAGTTAAAGCTGGTTGCGGATGGACAGATATTTTTTTATATCCTCCGTATAGACCAAAAGTTGTTGATATCTTATTGACCAATTTTCATCTTCCTAAAAGCACGCTCCTTATGTTGGTATCATGTTTTGCCGGGAGAAAAAATATCCTCAGCGCGTATAAGAAAGCAATTGATGAAAATTTCTTTTTTTATTCTTATGGAGATTGCATGTTGATAAAGTAAATTTCAACTTGATGTTTGGTTACTATGATATAATTTTTTAAAATTAATTTAACAAAAGAAGTTTTAGTTTAAAAACAATTAAATGTTGTAAATACACTACTTTTGTATATATTATAAATTTTAAAAATCTTTAATCTAAAAAAATAATTTAATATATTAATAAATTTAAGGAAAAGTTAAAATGAGTAAAATTCATGCAGAACACGTTTTTACTTCTGAGTCTGTATCAGAAGGGCATCCGGATAAAGTTTGTGATCAGATTTCTGATGCAGTTCTTGATGCGTGCCTAGAACAGGATCCACATAGTAGAGTTGCTTGCGAATCTCTTGTTACAACTGATTTAATAGTTGTATCAGGTGAAATAACTACAAAAGCGGATGTTATTTGGGAAGCAGTTACACGTCAAATAGTTAGAGATATTGGTTATACCACTGATGATATGGGATTTTCAGCAGATGGCGCTAAATTGATGATCTGTATCCACAGTCAGTCTTCTGATATATCACAGGGTGTTACAGCCGGTTCTGGTAAATACGCAGAACAGGGTGCTGGTGATCAGGGTATGATGTTCGGTTTTGCTTCAAATGAAACTGAAGAGTTAATGCCTGCTCCAATTATTTATTCACATAAAATCGTTCAGGAATTAGCTCGTTTACGTAAAACTGAACCTAAAAAATATTCTTTTTTACGTCCAGACTCTAAAAGTCAGGTTTCTGTAAGGTATATTGCAGGAAAACCTGTTAAAGTTGAAACTGTTGTTGTTTCACATCAGCATACTCCTGAAGCAAAAGATGAAGAAATTCGTAAAGTTGTAATTGAAGTTGCTAAAAAAGTAATTCCAGCTCATTTTCTTGGTGATGATGTTACTTATTTTGTTAATCCTACAGGTCGTTTTGAAATTGGTGGACCACATGGAGATACTGGTTTAACAGGGCGCAAGATTATCGTTGATACATACGGTGGTGTAGGCTCTCACGGAGGCGGAGCTTTTTCAGGAAAAGATCCATCTAAAGTTGACCGTTCAGCTGCTTATATGTGCCGTTATATTGCTAAAAATATTGTTGCTGCTGGTTTTGCTGAAAAATGCGAAGTGCAGGTTGCATATGCTATCGGCGTGGCAGAACCTTTAAGCTTAAACGTTGATACATACAAAACTGGTTTACTTAAGAAAGATAAGGGACTTGAAGATATAATAAGAAATGTATTTGACTTAAGACCTGCTGCAATTATAGATACACTTGAGTTAAAATATCCAGCAAAAAATGGATGGTGTTACAAAGATACAGCTGCTTATGGTCATTTTGGCAGAGATATGTTCCCTTGGGAAAAAACAAATAAAGTTGATGCTATAAAAGCAGCAGCCAAGAATTTGGGATTAATATAATCCATATTCGAATTTAGGATCAGATATATTCTATATAACATATACTATACAAATTACCTGTAAGGTAAGGAAGTGCGCAAAAATATGAAAGTATTAGGTTTAGGTTCTCCACTTGTTGATATTCTTGTTCATATTAAAGATGATTTTCTCAATAATATTGAAGGAGATAAAGGCGGCATGGAGTATGTTGATGTATCTGTAATAGAAGGCACTTTAACTGTGTTATCGTCTGATCCTGAATTTGCTCCTGGTGGTTCGGCTGCTAATACAATATTAGCTTTGGCTAAATTGGGCATTCCTACCGGGTTTTTAGGAAAAATAGGAAATGACTCCAGAGGGCGTTTTTATACTGATAATTACAGTGCTTCCGGAGGTGATATTAGACAGTTTAAAATATCTGATACAGTTAATACCGGACGTTGCCTTAGTTTAGTAACTCCTGATTCTGAAAGAACTATGCGCACGTTTTTAGGTGCTGCTGCTTCAATACTTCCTGAGGATATTTTAACTGAGGACTTTGTCGGTTACACTCATTTTCATGTAGAAGGATATATGGTTCATAATCATGATGTTATAGAAAAAGCTATGCGCATGGCTAAAGAAGCTGGTTTAACTGTATGTCTTGATCTTGCTTCATTTGAGGTTGTTAGAGACAATAGAGAATTCCTCGAACATTTACTGAGTAGTTATGTGGATATTGTATTTACTAACGAAGATGAAGCTTCACAGTATGTAGCATCAGAAAGTCCTGAAGATATATTTGAACAGCTTGATGGTATGTGTGATATCATTGTTCTAAAGCTTGGTAAAAAAGGCGCTGTAATTAAGGCAGGAGATGTTAAGGTAAGAATTGATGCTAAAATTGTTAGCGCTATAGATACAACTGGTGCCGGAGATTTGTGGCAGGCAGGATTCTTATATGGACTTTTGAGTTCTAAAGAGCTTTCTGGGAAATTATTGGAAAAAGCTGGAGGATTTGGGGCAGTTCTTGGTGCAGAAGTTGTTCAGGTAATGGGTGCATCTTTGTCTGATAAAAGATGGAAGGAACTGAAAACTATTCTAAAATAGATTATAAATTTTAGAAATTGTATATTTTCAGAAGAGTATGTTTAGTTTACCATCAAACTATAAGCATACTCTTTATTTAATTAGATTGCATCTGAAAAGGTGGTTTTTAAAATGTAACACAGCCGTCTCGGCTGTTTCACAGGGGGACGCCTGAGTTACTTTGATTGAAAAACCCATATTTTCGATGCTTTTCAGATTGGTTCGAATTATGAGAATCTTATAAGTTGATCTTGAGTAGATAGCATATATTTAATAGAGTATAAAATTTAATAGGAATTAAGATAATGGATTATAAAATTGCTGATATATCTTTGGCTGATTTTGGTAGAAAAGAAATCGAAATAGCTGAAAAAGAAATGCCTGGTTTAATGGCTTTACGTGATAAATATGGAAAAGAAAAACCATTAAGTGGTAAAAGAGTTATGGGTAGTTTACATATGACTATTCAAACTGCTGTTTTAATTGAAACTTTAGTCGATTTAGGTGCTGATGTTCGGTGGTGTTCATGTAATATTTTTTCAACACAGGATCATGCCGCAGCTATAATAGCCAAAACTGGTGTTCCTGTTTTTGCCTGGAAAGGTGAAACTTTGGAAGAATACTGGTGGTGTACTAAAAAGGCTTTAGATTTTGATGGAAAAGGGCCAAATCTTATTGTTGATGACGGTGGCGATGCTACTATGATGATACATCTGGGATATGATGCTGAAAATGATGCATCTGTTCTTGATACTCCATCACATGGAGAAGATGAAGTTGAGTTAAAGAAAATTCTTAAAACAACTTTAGCTGAAAGCTCTAATAGATGGCATGACGTTCTTGAAGAATGGGAAGGTGTTTCAGAAGAAACTACTACTGGAGTACATCGTTTATATCAAATGATGGCAGCTGGTCAACTTCGTGTTCCTGCTATCAATGTTAATGACTCTGTTACTAAATCCAAATTTGACAATCTCTATGGATGCCGTGAATCTTTAGCTGATGGTATTAAACGCGCTACTGATGTTATGGTTGCCGGTAAAGTCTGCTGTGTATGCGGATATGGTGATGTTGGTAAAGGTTGTACACAATCTATGCGTGGTCTTGGTGCTCGTGTATTAGTAACTGAAATTGACCCAATTTGTGCTCTTCAGGCTGCAATGGAAGGTTTTGAAGTTACTACTGTAGAAAAAGCACTTGCTGAAGCTGATATTTATGTTACAACAACTGGAAATAAAGATATCCTTACAGCTGATCATATGTCAAAAATGAAAGACCAGGCTATTGTTTGTAATATCGGTCATTTCGATAATGAAATTCAGGTTGCTCAAATGGAAGCACTGCCTGGTATTGAAAAAATCAATATTAAACCACAGGTTGACAAATATTTGTTCCCTGATGGACATTGTATTTATCTTTTAGCTGAAGGTAGACTGGTTAATCTAGGCTGTGCAACTGGACACTCAAGTTTTGTTATGAGTAATTCATTTACAAACCAAGTATTGGCTCAGATTGATCTTGTACAGAATAAAAAAGAAATTGGCGTATATTGTTTAAATAAAAAGCTAGATGAAGAAGTTGCGACCTTGCATTTGGCAAGACTTGGGGTAAATTTAACAGTCCTGTCAAAAGAACAGGCTGAATATATTTGTGTTCCTGTTGAAGGACCATATAAACCTGAAAATTACAGGTATTAATTCAATTAATAAATAACAATGAATAATTGTTAATAATTAAGTTGCCCGGGTGGCGGAATGGCAGACGCAACGGACTTAAAATCCGTTTTCCTTTAGGAAGTGGGGGTTCGAGTCCCCCCCCGGGTACCATGTTTTAGCCTCGAATAGCTTTAAATAGC
>Ga0307988_1001554_pt1 | contig 12739 bp, 14 predicted proteins | sample EllFjometagen183_FD_203166 | JGI IMG/M metagenome (GOLD analysis project Ga0307988, IMG submission 203166) | Marine microbial communities from Ellis Fjord, Antarctic Ocean - #183 | ecosystem: Environmental > Aquatic > Marine > Unclassified | place: Southern Ocean | collected 2014-10-08 | reverse complement strand
AACACTAACAGCTATGCGGTAAATCAAAGGCGGCACGCCCCTTGCAGAACGGTTTTTAAGAAAACAAAACCTGATATAAAAATTTCAAGCAGGGGGAAAAATGAACAATGTAATCATGATAGTGGATAATGATGGTATAGGACATCTTTGGCTTGAAAGGAGGATGGTCTCCTTACTGAATTCCAAGGATAAAAAAACCAATAACCATGTAAAAAAGAAAAATGAATAATTCAAATATTACAGGACCGATGATTCCACCAATGGAGAGCAACCCAAATCTTAAAGAATACCGATGTCCTCATTGTAAAAGATTTCTTTTTAAAGGTAATGTTAAAAAATTAAATATGTTGTGTCATCATTGTCAGGAATTGATTATTGTGGATGGTGATGAAGGTATTTGAGAATTTGTTTTTTGATTTTATTTAGTTTCATCCTATAAAATGTTTAGAGGGAATATTGTATCACTGATAAAATTCTAAAAAAGGAGTGATTAAAATGAACAAAGGAGATTTAATTAACAAAGTTTCAGAAGTACTTAGTAGCAAGAAAGATGCTCAAGCAGCTGTCGACTGTATAATCAATACAATTACCGAAGCTCTTTCTGGTAATGATTCTGTTACTCTGGTTGGCTTTGGAACATTCAAAACAGCTATCAGAAAGGCCAGAAAAGGAAGAAATCCTCAAACAGGCCAAGAAATAAATATTGCTGAAAAAAATGCACCTAAATTTGTCCCGGGAAAAGCATTAAAAGGCGCTGTAAAATAAACAATTTTCAGGATTTGAACAAAATCAATTTGTTCTCTAATTAAATTGAATGGAATATTAACTCATTTGACGATGACCGTTTCCTATATTGTTGAATGAGTTTTTTCTACAAAATAGGTATTTATACCTATGACAATAGGACAATTTCTGGTTAACTGTTGAACGTATGAATCGCATGTGAGGCACAAGAGGAACCAATTGGTGGGAATAGAATAAAATGAAAAATAGCATAGGGGTTGATTTAGAAAAAGACCTTTCTTATATTGGGCTGCTTGATAAAGCCCACGAAATATATAGAGAACTGGATGGTAAGGCTGTTATATCTTATATCAAATCAAGCTACAGGCTTTTGAGTAAAATCTATCATCCCGACTTAAACCCTGATAATAAACGAAAAGCCATTATCACTCAGCAGGTATTAAACAGAGTCAACGATATTGTTTCCAAAATGACAGATACTGAACTGCTTGATGTTATTAAAAGCGGAGTTGTTCAGGAGGCCCGGTGGCGGAACAGAATACTGATTGTTGAGGACGAAGAGAGTCTCTTACAAATGCTTGAAAGTATCCTGACGTTGGAAGGATATGATGTCAAGACAGCGACAAACGGAGTCAAAGGATATGAAGAATATTGTAAGTTTCGGCCGAACCTGATTCTCTGCGATATTGTAATGCCTGAGATGAACGGGCTGGAGCTTGTGGCAAGGGTTCGAAAGCTGAACCAGAAGGTAAAAGTAATTTATATGAGTGGTCTTCTAGGAATTTCGTCTTTAAAGAGGCTGCTTGAAAAGGAAGCGGTTCAATACGGGTATCACACTCTTAACAAACCATTTAAGCCGAGTCTTTTGCTGACTGTTCTAAAGGATTATCTGCAGGCTGATACCGCGTGGAAAAAAGGTATTTCTGTTGTTGTATGATATGAGATAGCCTGGGCTTGATCTGACATCCTTAAAAAACCTGCCTCCCATCACTGGCATCAACTTTTTACCGGGAAGTTTCCAATATTGCATTTTAAAGGATTTCGTTGTATTTTAAACCTTTAAACTGAAATAGCATAGGAATTCCATGAAATTTGATACATACCATATAAACCATTCTTTCCTGGGAAAAACAGGCACGAATGATGTATCTTGCCAGATTGCCAAGTCCGGCTTTATCATCAGATTCAATTTTGTCACCAATATACCCGTTAAAACCTGAATGATGCCATGAAAGCATATTCTAATAATAGCATCATATTAAAATTCAACTATATTTCCTGACAAGTTTCATTCCAGGTATTTTATCACAGTGTTTTTTATAATATAAAAAAACATAGCAGCATTTTTTATTTAGTCTCTTGGTTGAAGATCTTAAGATAAATAATTTTGCACAATGATATATTCTTTGTTATAGCCACCTTATATTCTTGAAAGGGAACGTTATTTTTGTTACAGGTTACAAAAAAAATAATGTAAGGTTCTAATTACCAGGGAATCAACACATGAAAAAAAGATTCCGGCACATTACCATATTCTTTCTGATCATAATATTTTCCATTCCAATAATTTCTCATGCCCAACCTCCAATCCAGGGTAAAGTTGTAAGCGTGGCTGACGGTGACACCATAACAGTTCTTCAAAATGCCAAACAATATAAAATCCGTCTATATGGAATTGATACTCCTGAAAAGAAACAGGACTTTGGCCAGAAGGCAAAGAAGTTTACCTCAGACATGGTTTTTAAAAAGGATGTTAAAGTTATTTCTTATGGAACCGGTAAATATGGAAGGACCATTGGCGTGGTCTATATAAGCAAGAAATGCTTGAATGAAGAGCTGGTTAGAAATGGCCTTGCCTGGGTATCCGTTTCAAATTTTTTTTACGAATATGCTTATCATGTTCTGCTTGTTTAGAATTATATAGAGCAGAAACAATTTATTTTGGGAAACGGGAAGCTTGATATCTGTTTTGGACAGTTGCCAAGGTATGATATGAATGTCCTTTTGAAATAAAAATAATTTTCTGAGATTACGTGCCGCGTTATAGAAGAGATTTTATTTTACCGGGAATTACCCTAATTTTATAATGATGGGTGGGGGATATGGTGGGGGACACTCATTTCCAGAAAATAAAAAAGCCCCTGACAAAATGCCAAGAGCCTTGCTGTTCTATATGGTGATCCCACCGGGAATCGAACCCGAGTTTCCGGCGTGAGAGTTGACCATGTGTTTGGAACCTATTGAAAATATAAGAACCGATCTGGTTAAAGTTGCGTTAAACTTACCGCTCTTTGCAACCTAATAAAACATAATACTGGCACAGCTTCAAAATACACAGGAACAAGATTTCCTAAAACTATATACCTATAGTGATGGGAGTACCCTTGTCAAAACTAACCGCACGATTGTTAGGTAGCCATCTCGCAAAGGATCATAAATCTCTATTCTTCATAAATGTATCCTCCTATGATGAACGTTAAATATTCCTTTACGTTAAATATGCTTTGAAAAATAATTCTATGTAATGTCAGGAGCAAAAGCCCGGTCATGCTCTGGCCAATTTTTCACGCCCATAGTTTGTCCTGCATATATCGGAGCAGAATTTTTTTCTGCCTTTTCTTCTGATGACAGTGAACCTTCCGCACTGTTCACAGAATAAAAAATACTCCTGGCCGCCAAGGATGAGAAAATCAAAAAGAATTCTGGCAATAATGATGCGGTAATTTACTTGGTTCTTTCTGTTAATTTCTTGAATCAATTCAAAGGTGGGGTTTTCCGACGAGTTCGAAAATAAGAATTCTTCTGCCGGGTCTTCAGTAGAAAGTCCCTTCTGGACTCTCTCTTTTATCATTTTTTTTATAGGGGCCAGATAGTCGATCCCAGATAAAGACTTGGTAACCTGGTACTCTCCATCCCTTTTTTTTATTATCTCCTTTAGTTCAGCATATGAGGCACGAAGTTGCCCGGTGAATGAATATAGGAATTCATCCTTCTCAATTTCAATCAATACCTTTCCCCACGGAAGCTTATATTTATGAATTTTCTTTAAAACCTTATCAACATTCCTTCCGTACTTTAAAAAAACATGAGTCTTTTGTTTGATACTCTCTATTTCTTGGGCGTTGAAAGTTTTTGTTCCTTTCTTTTCATTTTTTTCTCTATCAATGCCTTGACTTACAGGAAGAAAACTTCTGCCTGACGGGGATACCTTTTTTTCGGTAAGGACAAGCTTGTCTTCGAGACATAAAGCAATCCTGCAATCAGGAGAAAATTTTTCTTTTACCCCGATAAGCTTGGCGCCAGCTTGGAATATTTCCAAAAGTTTCCAATTCGGAATATCAGGGGTTAAATATTCCTCCAGCCATTCACCAAGTTTGATCATTCTCTCAAAATCTTTATTTGCCATTTTTATGTTCCTTCAGATTAATGATGGGTTCTTTTTTTTGTTGTAGCTGGTCAGACAGATTAACTGCATCCCGTAACGTCTTGTCTGCAAGGTGGGCATATCTCATGGTCATAGCTGCATCCTTGTGGCAAAGAAGCTTCTGGACCGTGTAAAGGTCGGCCCCGTGACTTACAAGAGAACTGGCAAAGTGATGTCTTATTCCGTGAAACCTGAAATGTTTTGGTAATCCTGCTTTCTTCTTTATTCTAAGCCATGGCCCCTTGAAATCTGTCCTCTGCTGCCCGTTCTTCCCGTAGAAGATCCATTGGGTGTCATATTCCTTTGGAACGTTTTTCAGGACATTAACTGCCTTGCCGGACAATGGTAATGTCTGGTCAGCTATTCCTTTTGGATCTTTTAAAACCATGAATTGTCGCTCAAAATCTATATCATTCCAGGTGAGCTTGAACAGTTCACCGCGCCGGATCCCGGTATAAAGGCTGAACAAGATAAACGAGGTAGACATTTTGTCATCCCATTTTTCAAGGACATTCAGAAGGCTGTTCAGTTCGTCACCGGATAAAAATTCTGTCACCTGATTATTAAGCTTTGGTTTCTTAACCTTCCTGCATGGGTTGTCTCCAGAATACATTCCCCAATTTTCAGCCACATTATAAAGTCTTGTGAGTAAAACCAACTGGTGCTTTATGGTTGCTGGTGCATAGGGCTTTTTCCGATTGCTTTTTGCCTTTTTCATCTTCACCACAAAACTTTCAATAGTAAAAGGGCTTATTGTAGCAAGGGGTTTATTTCCAAACGCTGGTTTCAAATGTTTGTTATAATAGAATACGTCGGCCTGCCATGATTTTTTATTTTCCATTAACCAAGGCAGATACTTATTCCAAAATTCATTAAGGGTGATGGAGTCTTTTTTTTTGTGGATATCAAACTCCCCCCTGGCGATGTCCTCTTTAAATTTTGCCTCTATTTCCCTTGCAAGTTCAAGATTATTGGCTGTCCTGGTGATCCTTTTCCCGTTCATCCGGACAATAATTTTATAGGTTTTATTTTTTGGAACAAGGGTATCGCACTTAGGGCATTTTTTTGTGCCGATCTTCATCTCGGTCTTACATTTTTTACACCTGATATTGATTGCCATGTGATACCTCTCTTTTTTAGGGGTGACAAAAGGGTGACACCTGGGGTATGTTCCTATACAAGTTCGTCTGAACTGGTACAAACAGGATAAGCGAACAAGACAACAATGTCAAGGGATTTACGAACAAATACAAATAAAAGAAAATGGATTGAAATAGACTTCGAATCCATAGGTCGCCCGTTCGAATCGGGCCGGGCGTACCACTAGTACCAAGGGTTTTCAGCTTTTACTGGAAACCTTTTTTGTTTTATTTCATAAATTTACACATATTTAATTTTCAAAGCAGCCTCAGGTATTTTTTGTATTCTAACGATTAGCAGTGCGAGATTGGCAGAAAATTGATTCAGGTCAACAAAAACTCGCAGTATGATATCATCTGGAACTGTCTATGCTGAATCTATTTTGGTTATTCGAATTTTATTGTGATGTTTAACCCAAATTATTTTTATTAATTGGCTATGACTCGAGCAATTGTATCTTTTAATTCATTTAAGGTACAAGGTTTAGATAAAACAGCATCAAAATTCTTCTGATCAATAAGCCATGGAGTTCCTGACATACCAATAACACGAGTTGGGTCTTTATCATTTTTAAGATGCTTTAGAATTTGAATACCAGAGATTCCTGGCATCTGGATATCCGTAAGGATTATATTGTAATCATTGGATTTGTTTTTTTTCAAAGCCTCTTCACCACTTTGAGCTGTATCAACAGTATAACCATTTCTGGTTAAGGATGATTTTAACATATCCAAAATTGGAAGATCATCATCAATGACGAGAATAGATTTTACTGGCGGTTTAGCAGTGCAAAAATTTAAAAGCATATTTATTTTCCTTTAAGAATTGTTTAGTTATACCCAAATAAGAAGCAATCTTTATGCCAAAAATATTGAATATAAATTATGTCAACATTTCAATTGATTGGAAAATTGTCTTTCAGCCTTTGTCAAAAATGGTGCATAGATTGCCGGCAAGAGCGTTCGCTTTTTGACAACATTTTCTTGTGCTTTTTGATGTAGACCGCAACCTTTTCCTTTATTGATCACTTTTTTCAATGAGCGATATTTTTTTGACAAATATGATGTCAAGTTTTTGAATTCCATTAAATTTTTGATTTATGACCTATTTTTATTTCAAATTTAACTATTATTCTGTACGGATTAGATTTTTCTGATGGACAGCCAGAGTGTTCTGGCTGTCTTGTCCTCATGTTTCCCCCCCCCTTTAGTGATAGTTCAAATAGTCAATGATATATACGTTACCATGTTCCATTCTGCACGTTACCCGCTGTGCACCGGAAACAGAAACCGCATAAATTTCCTATTAATAATTTGTAACCCTTTCGGTTGCAAAAATAGTCGAATTGATTATTTCTGTCTAGAATAATTTTCAAAATAATAAATACTAAAGAGGATTTTTGTGGTTGATTTTATCGAAATGCTGTCCAGGTTTCAGGAACCCAAACACTTGCATCATACAGTATTAGTTTTGTCGGTGGAAACAGTAATTATCAGACAGCTTTCTCATAAAATACACACTAAGAAAAAATAATCGTGTGATTTTGGATGTATTTTAAAAAATACTTGAAAAAATTTCTTATTATTCGATATATAGTAATTATTCATAAAAACAAAATCTTTTAATGGAAGGTAGGCTTATGAAAAATCCTGTAATCTGTATTTTAATTGTTTTATCTGTTTTAAGTATGACGATATTGAATGTAGAGGCGCAAAACCGTATTGCCCTCGTTATTGGCAACAGCAATTATGCAAATTCCCCATTAAAAAATCCCGCCAATGATGCCACTGATATGGCTAACGCACTTAAACAATACGGGTATGATGTATCCCTAAAAATTAATGTCGGCCATCGAATTATGGAAAGATCCATACAGGATTTTGGTAAGAGACTCAAAAACTCTGAAGCCGGACTGTTTTATTACGCCGGGCATGGAATCCAGATTCAGGGCCAGAATTATTTAATCCCCATCGGGGCAGAGATCGAATCCCAGGGTGATGTCAAATTTGAAGCGGTTGATGCAGGCGTTGTCCTTGCTAAAATGGCGGATGCCGGCAAGAATTTGAATATCGTGATATTGGATGCCAGCCGGTACAATCCTTTTTCGCAGAGTTTTAAAACGGAACAAAAGGGACTGGCAGGTATGGATGCGCCAAAAGGAACTTTAATCACATATGCAACTGAACCTGGTTCACAGGCTTCATATGGTAGAGGTAAAAACGGGATTTATACAAATCATCTGATTCGAAATATTAAAAATACTCAATTGTCAGTTGAACAGGTATTTAAAAATTCCCGAGATGCTGTCATGTCCGAGACCTCAAGCAAACAGATACCTTGGGTAGCGTCATCTCTTAAGGGGAAATTTTATTTTAATCAGCAGCCAAAGCAAAAAGGCCTACTCAATAAAGTTTTTGCGGAAAAACAGCCTTCAAAAAATCAAACTGAGCTGTTATTCTGGGATTCAATTAAAGAATCAAAGGATCCAGAAATGTTTGAGGCCTATCTTGAACAATTCCCTAATGGAATATTTTCAACCTTAGCTACGATTAATATAAAAAAATATAGTGCTACTCCCAATTTAAAGCAACCGACCATATCGGAAAAAAGTAATATTCAAAAACAGCCTGAAATCGGTTCAGAGAATGTTCAATATAGTAAAGATAAAAATGGCATTGTATATGACCGGAAAACAGGTCTTGAATGGATTGCCGGTCCTGATAAAATTATTTACTGGGATGCTGCCGACAAATGGGTTAAAAGTCTTAAAATAGGTGGCAGTTGGAGACTGCCCACAATAGAAGAGCTTAAAACGCTCTATAAAAAGAAAAGCGGGCCAAGGAACATGCCGCCAGAAATAAAAACATCAGGCTGGTATGTTTGGTCAGGAGAACAAATTCAAGGAGAACATGCTGCAAGGGGATTTGATTTTAATGCCGGTCAGGCTTTTAGCTATGGCTTCTATATCAGTGATACAAGTGGAGATACAACTTGGTACGATGGATCTGGTTCCACCAGTGCCAGGGTATTTGGGGTGCGTAAACGATAGCAGGTCCTTTGGTGATCAAACTTTTAGTTTTTTTAAAGAGAGTCCTTACATGTTTTGAACTCATATTTTGTCTCAATTAATTGCCATTATATAAACTTAGATGGGTGCCCACATCCACGGCTGTATGAAAATGAAAGGTGAGGGGTTTGTCTGCATATGATTATTGAGCGCTACTGATGAACACTAAAGCGCTTAGGAAAACTAACGATAAACTATGCATTTTAGTCTCCCAGTTTAAAAACGGAATTCCACCGTGCTCCCCACTGTCTCGCCCGACAATCTTTCCCTTTGGTTTGCCTTTCAGCCAGGCCGTCTGGTCATGGAGATCAAGATCAATCCAGGAGCAGGGCAAGGTTATGCCCCCATAAGAGTCAACGACACACAAATTTTTGAATGTTTTATCTTTCCTTATGTTTGCGATTGGATCCAGACCTCTTTCAGCTCATTCATCAATCATGTCTCCAATATCCATAGGATTCATAGCCCCTTCTCTGACAAGATAATCGTCATACCAGATGATGTGACCTATGTTGTGGCTTTCCGTCTTCAGGTATCCCTTAAAGCCGCCAATAGAAGTGCATCTCATAATATGCATAATCGGGATGATCAGGTTAATGAATTCCAGTTTTATCGCCATTATAATAAATGTCAATTATTCTTTTTAAAAAAAAACAGTGTGATCTTTGTCTTGGGTAAAGTGGTCTTTGGCTTTTAGTAGACCATGGATTTCGGTCATGATGATCTCTTCTCTATCCATTTGCTATGCCAGAATATCATATGAAAAGGTGCGGTATACGTTCAACATCAATTAAAACGAGATACATAAATCAGTATCAAAACAAATTATTATTGTAAATCAATATTCAACTATATTTGAAAAAACTTGATTAAATTATTCAAGATTTATTTACATTTTATTGGCGAGAAAATCTTCTAATCGACAGGGCTAAAAATTTTGAAAAATATATGGCACTTAATACACTTAACTGACCCTCTGCCAAAAACTGGACAGGACAATTGTAGAAAATTCGAGTTTGAATCATGTTTTTATCAGCATGCCATTCAAATTGAATCATGTCCGATGATCTGACAAAGTAGAGACGGTATCATTCAATAATTAGAAAAATAATAAGAGATATTGTTTTGAGATAAATTGTTTGATAACACAGCTTAAGCCAAATTAAATTTTAACTTCAAAGGAGAATTCTAAAAAGGGAGGATTCCCTGAAAGAACACTATTATGAAAACATATAGAAAAGAACTATGGTTTGACATCCCAACAAGAAGGGCTTTTATCAATATCACGCCTGATATTCAAACCTGCATAAATGAAAGCGGGGTAAAAGAAGGGCTTGTATTAATAAACGCAATGCATATAACAGCTTCCGTTTTTATTAATGACGACGAATCAGGATTACATCATGATTATGATCTCTGGCTTGAGAAATTAGCTCCACATGAGCCTGTTTCTCAATACAAACACAATTATGGTGAAGACAATGCAGATGCCCATATGAAAAGGCAAATCATGGGCAGAGAGAGTGTTGTTGCGGTCACAAAGGGAAGGCTTGATTTTGGTACCTGGGAACAGATTTTTTATGGTGAATTTGACGGTAGAAGGAAAAAACGCATTCTGGTCAAGATAATTGGAGAATGAAAAATTTTTATGCTCTTTTGGCAGCCTCCCACCCTATGATTGCCTTTTTCCTTGAAGATCCCCAGCGATATTGATGGATTTTTCCTGATTTTGCAATTACCCTGTGGCAGGGTATCAGATAGGCAACTGGATTAACAGCTATGGCGCTTGCAACAGCTCTAAATGCTTTTGGCCGACCCATATATGTGGCAATATCCTGATAACTTGCCAGACTTGCTTTGGGAATACTCAAAAGAGCCTTCCACACATTGATTTGAAAGTTTGTACCCTTGATAAACAGATTAAATGGGCGTGGTTCTCTTGTCTGGTCAGGATAAAATATATGATTAATTATTGGATCGATAGATTTGATATTTTCTATGAATGTAGCCCCGGGCCATTCTTCAAAAAGATTATTTAACGCTTCTGATCCACTATCTTTTTGGACAAAGCTGAAATGACAGATGCCACGGTCAGTATTTGCAACCAGGCATTCCCCAAAAGGCGATTCACAGAAATTATAAACTATTTTTAAACCAGCTCCCTGTTTTTTAAAATCTCCAGGCGTCATGGCATCGAATGTGACGAATAAATCGTGCAGTCGGCTGGGACCGGAAAGGCCGGCCTCCAAGGAGGTGTCAAGAATATTTTTTGATTCGGTTAATTTTTTTTTAGTATAATCAAGGGTCATGAATTGTAAGAATTGGATCGGACTTATTCCAGCCCATCGTTTAAATAATCTATTAAAATGAAATTTACTCAAATAAACACTTTGTGCAATCTCATCAAGGGTTGGCTGAGATTTGAAATTGTCTTCAATGAATTGAATGGCTTTTTCGACTTTTTTATAATCTTGTGTTTGTTTGGAAATTTTTTGCATTATCATATTTTATCCTTTAAATTCCTTTTGCAATTATACTTTAAAGGAATCAAGATTGGACTTCCACCCGAATCTTGCTGAAAAATTTTGTAATATTCAGGCGGGGTTAAGATTAAGCACTTTTATGGATCACCTTTAGATGTTGTTTGAAAAAGCTGCGGTATTCATCTTCCCGATGGCTGACATAGAGGATTGTGCATAGATCTTCTTTGGCCACATTCTCCAGGAAATCAAGGACGGCTTTCCGATTTGATTCATCCAAACCCTGGGTTGGTTCATCCAGGATGAGCAGCTTTGGTAATTTGATCAGGGCTCGAGCAATGAGTACCAGGCGCTGCTGGGCATATTCCAATTGTCTGAAAGGGGTGCCAGCTTGCCTGCCCAGATTAAGTCGACCAAGCCATGCTAAGGCCTTTTGTTCTTGGAAATTAGTATATTGGCGATAAAGACCGATGGAATCAAATAATCCTGAAATAATACAGTGCAGGGTGGTCCCTGGTACATTATAGTTACGGTGTAACTCAGAGCTTACAATACCCATGTGCTGCTTTAGCTCCCATATGGATTCTCCGGTTCCCCTCTGGATACCGAATATTTTCAGATCATTCTGGTAACAGGCTGGATGATCTCCTGTAATAACCTGAAGCAGGGTGGATTTTCCGAATCCATTGGGGCCTGTGACCAAGGTATGATCACCCCTGGCTATTGAAAGGGATATATCCTGGAATATTGTAGTGCCCTCATATCCTGCAAAGCCATTATTCAGCCTTACCAATTGGGTTTGCTTTTTATGCTCCGGGTTGTTTTTTCTAGCTGTTACCCGGGTTTTATATAAATCCTGGACTGATGCCTGAAAATCAGGAGATTGTGTATGTAAATTTTGTTCAAGAATCTGTATAATCTCTTGCCTTTCTCCCTGATGGACCAGACGTCCTTTTGTCATCACTCCAATATGGGTACACCAGGAAGGTATATCACTAGTGTTGGTCACAAAAATGATAAGTTGTTTTTTCTGCTGATGAAGATGAAAAAGAGCTTTATTCATTTCTTGGCAGCTTTTGGGATCAAGTCCATCATAGGGGGACTGTAGGACAAGGCAGGATACGCCTTTTGAAATTTGAGACAGGATCAGAAGTTTTCTGGACTGGCCCGTACTGAGCTGGCGATAACCTTTATCAAGGCAAGCTGTCATGCCAAATGCCTCAATCATGTCTGAATATTTTTCGAGATCCTCTAAAAAAGTCATGGTAAGCGTTCCAGGATCAATCTTATCCATGAAATCAGTATCATCTTTTTTTAGTTCTGATTCATAGAGAGCCTGCTGTTTTTTAAAAGAAACAATCCCAATATCCTCCGGCAGATCAAGTTGATCGGCAATAGCTTCTTTCACTGCCTCTCCCGATATGAGCTGGAAGAAATCTTCCAGGCCAGAACTATTGCTCCCCCAGATAAACCATGCATCCCGGGCATTTGCATCAAAGCGTTTGATGCAAATTTTATTGAGTTTTGCATTTCGTATTTTCATGATTGCAAATAGGATTACTAACTGATTGAATAGAAGTCAACAACGTGATAATGAATGATCAATACAAGCATTTCCTGAGGACAACAAAATGACCTTTGATGATCTTATTGAAAATAAGCCGGATTGCCCATTTTGTTATGAAAATATCAAATCCAGAATTGTTGAAGATTATAACACGGTTGTGGCTATAAATGATTTGAATCCTGTAAGCAATGGACATTTATTAATAATACCTAAACGCCATTGCACAGACTTTTTTCAGTTGACACAACAGGAACTAATCGATGCCAACAGCCTCCTTAAAATCCTGAGGGAAAAAATCTTAAAGAATGATTCTTCAG
>Ga0307988_1001553_pt1 | contig 12751 bp, 11 predicted proteins | sample EllFjometagen183_FD_203166 | JGI IMG/M metagenome (GOLD analysis project Ga0307988, IMG submission 203166) | Marine microbial communities from Ellis Fjord, Antarctic Ocean - #183 | ecosystem: Environmental > Aquatic > Marine > Unclassified | place: Southern Ocean | collected 2014-10-08 | reverse complement strand
TGGTGGCCACATCCGACTTAATATACTGCATGGTATCATATATGGCCATTCCGGAGGTAACAGAACCACCGGGAGAGTTGATGTACATATGGATATCTTTGTCCGGGTCTTCAGATTCCAGAAAAAGTAGCTGCGCAATAATGGTATTGGCCATTGGATCGGCCACCTGATCCGTAATAAATATAATACGATCCTTCAGCAATCGGGAATAAATATCATAAGCCCTTTCACCGCGGCTCGATTGTTCAATCACCATGGGTATTAACATGCGGGTCTATTGAACCTCCGTTTCATCGCTTTTGTCCGGCGTCAACGCTCCGGCCTCCACCTCTTTCACCTTGGCGTTTTCCACGAGGTAGCCCAATGTTTTTTCCTCGAGCATCTGTTCTTGTAAAATATCTACTTCCCCGCGTGCTTCGTAATACTTTCTAATGGTCTCCACATCCTGTCCCATTCCCTGGGCCAGTTTTTCAAGGCCTTCCGTAAATTCATCATCGGTGAGGGTAATCTCGTCCTGTTTGGCAATCTGACCCAGGATGAGCCTTTCCCTGACGCGGCTTTCGGAAGAAGGTCCGAACTGCTGTTTCAACATTTCGGGCGAAATTCCCGCTTTTTCAAAACTAGACCCACTTCTCTCAAAGTTCGACTGAAGGCTCTTGATGGAAAACGCCACTTCGGCGTCAACCAATACCTGGGGAACTTCGAACTCCGTTCTTTCAGAAATTTTTGCGAGCAGCCTCCGCTTCAGATCCTGCTCCACACGATTTTCTTCCTGGGTCACGATATTTTTTCCAATCTCTTCTTTCAGCCCTTTTAAATCCTCAAAATCGGCACCGAGATTTTTCACAAACTCGTCATTTAACTCCGGAAGATTTCTCTCTTTGATATCCACAATTGAAACTTCAAAACGAACCGTCTTTCCCTTAAGGTTGACATTCGCATAATCTTCCTCAAAATCAACGACAATGTCCTTCTTGTCATCCATATTAAGCCCGATCAGTGCCTCATCAAATTTTGCATGAATATCGTTCTTACCAACATTCAAGTAATGATTTTCTTTCTTCATTCCTTCCAGAGGCTGGTCGTTTTCAAACCCCTGATAATTGATAACAACAAAATCCCCGTCCTGTATGGGCCGAGGATTTTCCAGGGATTCAAGTTTTCCGTTGCCTTCTCTGATCTGTTCAAGCCTTTTCTGAACTTCATCGTCTCCAATGGACACAATTTCTTTTTCAGCGTCCAGACCCAGATAGTCTTTCACCTCGAACTGAGGACGAACCTCCATGGTTGCCGAATAAACAAACTTCTCACCCATTTTGACAGTGCCCTTTTCCAGTTGGGGCTGTCCCAGGGGGAACGCGTTGGTTTCCTCCACTGCCGGTGGAAAAGACTCATTGACCAGCTCGCTGGCCACATCAGCCTCTACCTGGCTTCCAAAATAGGACTCCAGTATTTTCCTGGGAACCTTTCCAGGCCTGAATCCGGGAATTTTAGTTGTTTTCCCTATCTTCCCATAGGCGCTGTTGAGTTTCTGGTTGACTTCCTTTGCATCAATCTCCACAGACAACTTCTTTTTGACCTGGCTGATGTCTTCCAAGCTGGCTTTCATGGTTTTCCTCATCCTCTTTCACATTTAAATTTCACTGCAAATTATGAGCACCTGGTTTGTCCGTATCCACGTTCAACCTGGAAGCCCCATAACCGTGAGGTGAAAATCTAATAATGATTTTCTTGATTTCAAGGCACATTCCAAGTTCCGGTCCGTTTCACCATATTCCGGATCCCTTTATTAATGATGGTGCGAGAGAGGGGACTCGAACCCCTACAGGTTGCCCCACTGGATCCTAAATCCAGCGCGTCTACCAGTTCCGCCACTCTCGCTTTTCCCACGCAATTTCTGCTATAATCCACAAATACACGGAATTGTCAAGGATTTAGGGTGTGTCGAACCGATGGTGGTACTCATCCGCAAAACGCTTGATGATGCCCTGGTCCGCAAAGCTGTAATACCGGTTATTCCCAATGATCAAGTGATCCAGAACCTGAATACCCATTAACAATGCGGCCCAGACCAGGTCTCTTGTCAGGCGTTGATCCTCGGGAGACGGCGCGGGGTCCCCTGAAGGGTGGTTATGGACAAACACAAGCCCTGCCGCCTTATGTTCCAGGGCATGGGTAACGATCTCGCGGGGATAAACCGCACTCCCGGTCAGACTCCCTTCAAACATATCGCAATCCGTAATCACTTCATTTTTCCGGGTCAGAAAAAAAACCTTGAAAACCTCTCTTTTCAGGTCCCGCATGGAATGAAAAAGGTAATCAAATACTGTTTGAGAGGAACCGAAAAAGGTTTTCCCGACAATTCGATCCCGGAGGTATCGTTTGGCTGTCTGATGAACCAAACCCAGGTAAAGGGCGTTTTTCTGCCCGATGCCCTTGATCTCCATAAGCCTTTTCATGGGCGCTGAGAGAACACCCGAAAGGGTCCCGAATGCTTTCATGGCATCCCGTGCGGCAACCTTCAAGTCCCCCCTGGGGGTCCCAAGGGTCAAAAGGAACTCTATCACCTCTTCATCGGTAAACTGCGAAAGCCCGCCCGTTACAAACCGCTGCCGCAACCGTTCCCGATGACCTTTACCGCGATTTTGCCAATCTTCTTTATCCACTCGTCACTCGTCATTCGTCACTTGGCACTTGTCATGAACACTGCTGGCAGCTTTTGCTTTTTTCCTTCTTGTTTTCCCCTTTATCTCCAGCAAAATTCTTAAGCCCTTCCGCCAGTTCCGTAAGTTTATCATCCACGAGCTTATTGATGGAACCTTTGGGATAGGATCCATCCGCTTTTCTTTTTCCGCCCTTTTTTCCGGTGAGAATCTCAATACCCTGGTCGATGGATTTTACGGGATAGACATGAAATCGACCTTTGCTGACCGCCTCAACCACGTCCGGTCTGAGCATCAGATCTTTCACATTGCTCTCGGGTATCATGACACCCTGGGAATTGATGGCGCCCTTTTTCCGGCAGCAGTCAAAAAATCCTTCGATTTTTTCATTGACCCCCCCGATGGCCTGTACCTGGCCGTTCTGGTTCACCGAACCGGTCACACCGATATACTGTTTAATGGGAACCTTGGAAAGGCTGCTCAAGAGCGCATAGATTTCCGTGGAAGAAGCGCTGTCTCCATCCACGCCGCCATAGGACTGCTCGAATGCAATGCTGGCGCTCATGGTCAGGGGCTTTTGCTGTGCAAATTTTTGCCTGAGATAACCGCCCAGTATCAGCACCCCCTTGTTATGGGTACTGCCTGACAGGTCCGCTTCCCGTTCAATGTTGATAATGCCGGCACGACCCATGGCGGTAGAACAGGTAATGCGGGATGGTTTTCCAAACATGTAATCCCCCATGGAATAAACCGCCAAACCGTTTACCTGTCCCACCACTTCGCCTTCAAGATCGATCATGATGGTTCCGCGATCAATCATATCCTGCAGGTGTTCCTCCACCATGCCGGACCTGAATTTTCGAGATTCAATCACCTTTTCCACATGTTTTGCGGAAACCGTTCTTTTCTTTTCCTCGCCTGCCACATAGTTGGCTTCTCTTACCAGATCTGTCAATTGTGGAAAGCTGGTTGTGATTTTTTCCTGCCGGCCCGTCATGCGCACGGCTTGCTCCATCAGGAGCGCCACCGCCGTCCGATCAAAAGGTTTGAGCTTCTCCTCCATGCCTTTCATCTTGATAAACCGTGCAATCTGGTGGATGCTCTCCTTTGTTTTATCCATGGCGGTATCAAAATCAGCCCTGACCTTGAACACCTTGCTCATATCAGGATCATAATTGAGCAGCAGGTGATAAAGATAGGCGTCTCCGATGACCACCACCTTGATATCCAGATCGATGGGCTCAGGCTTCAGGCCGCTGGTGGTAAAAAGGTAAAAAGGATCATAGGTCTGAATTTCAAGCTGTTCGCTTTTGAGTGCCCTTTTGAGCGCCTGCCATACACCCGGTTCCTGGATAGCGTCCATAAGATTGATGATCAAATAACCGCCCAGGGCCTTTAAAAGAGAGCCCGCTTTCACCTTGCTGAAATCCGTTCGCCAGACGCCGGCCCGATCCACAATCCGCTCGATGCTGCCGAAAATGTTGCGGTACGTGGGATAGCTCTCAACAAGGACAGGCGGCGCATTCTGGTCGCTGTTATCAACCAGCAAATTGACCTGGTAGGGCTGGAAAAGATCTCCTTCGGAAGCCATCGGGGTGGGCATACCCGGAATTTGGGGCTGCTGTTGCGGGTTGAAAATCTTAAGGTTATCAGACATATCTTCCAACATGCTTTTCAGGTAGTTCTTGATATTTTGGCTTTCATACTTTTCCATAAGCGGTTTTGCCATGGCCAATGCGTTGTCCATGAAAGCCTGCCGGTCCATTTCCTCGAGTTTTTCCTGCACTTCTTTTTGCAGATCCCTGAGCTCCAGAAACATCTTCTCAACCCGTTCTCGAAGTTTGCCGTATTTTTCCTTCATGGTCTCAAATTCATCCCTGGGAAACCGGCCCTTTTCCACCATGGCCTCGACCTGATCAATGTGGGTCGGCTTCTCATCCACCAGGGGCATCACTTCAGGCCTCTTGATCTGGCCCACCTGAACATCCACCATGGTAAATCCTTCTTCTTTGACCTTTTCATCCAGGCTTTTAAGAAACCCTTTCCCCTTGGCCTCATAGGCCAACATAATTTCCTTCTTAGTGTTGATGTATTCCTGGCTTTCAAACAACATGGGGATTTGTTTTTTGAGCAATTCCACAAAGTCATGAACATCTTTTTTGAAGGCTGCGCCGTTTCCACCCGTGAGGCGAATCAATATGGGCGCTTCGGGGTCCTTGAAATTGTTGATATAGCAGAGGTCATCAGGAACCTGATCTTTTTTGGATATCTCTTCCAGCATCTTCCTGACCGTGGACATCCGTCCGGTACCGGGCATCCCGGTGACAAAAACATTGTAACCCTGGCTGTCGATGCCCATTCCAAATTTGAAAGCTTCGACCGCCCTTTTCTGTCCCACAATCTCATCCAGCGGTTCCAAATCATCGGTGCTTTCAAAGGGCAGGGTGGCGGGATCAAGTCTCCAGCGGAGTTTATCAAGGGATACTTCCTCATAAGAAGTCTTTCTGGGCATAGGTCAATCTCCTTTTCCGAGTGCTTGGTTCTTCTTGCCTCATTCTTCGTGCTGGGTTATTCGTTACGCGCCATGGGTCTTTGCTTTGGTTCAGGTGATTTCAATTTTGACGGTGCGTTTTTCTCTGCGGTCCCGCCTTGGGATCTGAATGTTTAGTACGTCCGAATTCAGGGTCGCTTTTATCTCTTCCGGAACTGCTTTGAAAGGGAGTGGAACGGTTCGGTAAAAAGATCTGAGCTTGCGCGCCATTTGTTTGCAGTAGCCATCATCATCAGCGGCATCCTCTTTTTTGCATCCCTTGATGGTCAGCTGATAATCTTTGACCGAGATGTCCAGGTCTTTGGGATCAATCCCGGGGAGAACCGCACGGATGATGAAGGCTTCTTCGGTCATGAAGGTTTCGACTCGTATATGTTGCGAGACTCTTTCCTGTAAAAGGCCAACCCCGATTTCGGGCCAAGATTCCCTGAAGAGACGATCCATATCGCGCTTCATCTTGTTGATTTCCTTATCCATCCAAAGGATCAATTCACTCATGGCAGGATCTCCTTGTTTATCATCGGGCGTAATAAAAAAACCACATGGAACAGAGAATGGCCATTTCTCTTTTAACACTTGCGGCCTTGATCATCGTTTCGGCCACCCTGCACCGCCTGTATGATTGTGGCCTCTTGTAGGGGCAGGCCTTGTGCCTGCCCTGATCAGGGCACCCACAAGGGGCGCCCCTACAATCCTGGACCAAACAATAATCAAGGCCCATATTCCCGTAGGGGCGGACCTGTGTGTCCGCCCTTCTGTTTATTCCCGAAAACCCCGAGGCACAGGCGAACCATCCAGGCATACCCCCCCCTTCGGGTCAAAGGCAAAACGTCTTCGGGCAATGAGCTCGATGGTCCGTGGAAATATTTTCCAGTCACCCGCTTCCTTGAGCTGTTCCTGGTGATGATCCGCAACCTGGTCAAACCGGTTGCGGTCTTTCATCAAATCTTCAAGGGGTTCCGGAAGCACGACGGGGACCGGATCGGAAACCATGAGAAGGGGTCCCGTATCCACACCGGCATCCGTCCACAGGGTTGAGGATCGCAGTACCCGTTCCCCGGCAGCAATAGCATCATGAACAGCATGATCGCCCACGTATTTTCGTCTACCGCTCTCATCCAGCAGAGAAAGGTCCGCCGGGTGCACGTTGACGCATCTACCGAGGGTCGTATAGCTCATATAACCGCCAAGGGCGATGACATCAATCTGAAACGCTTTCACAAGCGTCTCAGCCACCCGGTCATACGCCTGCCTCGCCGCGAGCCCTTCCGCGTTTGCAACGGTCCGGCTGATGGATCTTCGGGCATGAAAAGCCCTGATATCATGGCTGAAATATGGCAGACCGCCGGCAAGGGCTATGGCTTCACCAGCGGAAACACCATCTGAGCGGTCGCTGAAAATAAAAATGGTCTCAAAGGGCGCCTTTCCTTCCCGGGCTTTAAGACGCTTTTCGTATTCCAGTAACCGCATGATGTTGGTTCCCGAACCGGACATGAAGGCGGCTACCCGCAATGGTCTCCCCTGGTCTTCAGGGTCAAAAATGGGGGTCGGGGTCATGCACTTTCCTCCCCGAGCAATACCTCGAAAGGTTTCATTTTGTAGGGGCTTCCCTGTTCAATGGCGGCAAGAACACTCCCCCCACCGGTGAAATAGTAGGTATTCGGGTCATCCAAACCGGCCATATAAATACCGGGGCAGAGGTTTTTAAGTTCCTGCAATGTGTCGCCGCCCGCATAAAGCTTTGTGGCGGATGTATTTTCGTTGATGAGGCCATAAAGGGCCCGAGAACCTTCAAAAAACAACGGCATCATACCCATGACCGCGTTTACAAAAATGGTTCGGGCCGACCCGATGATTTCCATGACGTGCGGGTCCTGAAACGATTTTTCGTGGACATCCAGGATGTACTGCAGGCTGACACCTTCTCTTAACCGGGCGGTTTCGATCAGGCGATCCCCCCCATCGGTCCGGTTCTCCGTACTGTCCGATTCCACGAGCATGGGCATCTCCAGAATTTTCCCCCCGGTCCGGTCCAGCTCAACCAGTTCCATGGCCAGGGCCCTGTCTTCTTCTGAAACCCCATTAATGGTCACCCCATACTTCGCCGAGAGGAAGGTATTGTACATAAGCCCCCCCAGGATCAGGTAATCCACTTTGTTGTAAAGGGCCTTGAGGGGACCAATTTTGGTGTCGTACTTGGCGCCGGCCACCACCCCCACAAAGGGCCTCTCGGGTTCCAGAACACGGTACAGATTGGAGATTTCCTTCTGGAGCAGGTTCCCCGCAAATGATGGAAGGCGAGTGGCCACATCGTAGGTGGAGGCAGCCACGCTCCAGGATCCGAATGCATCATTGATGTAGATATCAGCAATGGCGGCCAGCTCATCCGAGAGCACGTCTCTTTCGGGCCCCTTGCTCTGCTCTCCGGCAAACCACCGTGAATTGGGGAGGTAAACCATGTCGAACGCTCCCTTTCGAAGGGCCTCAAGGGTTGGTTTTATGGAATCATCAATATGTGTAATACCCTTTTCGGGGTCCACGGGAAATTCCTGTGGATGAATTTTAACGGGTAGTTTCTGCTCGAGATAACGCACAATGGGCAATACGGATTGTTCTTCCCTGCATGAAATCATGCCGGTTTTTTTGTCCCTGGGGCGGCCCACATGACTCATGAGGACCGGCTTACCTCCCGCCGCAGCGATGGCATACAGGGTTCCGATGGTGGCATCAATACGGTATGGATCCTTGATGATACCCTTTTTAACCACATTGTGATCTACCCGCAGCAAGACCACCTTGTCTTTCATATGCGCCTGCTGGATCAATTTCAACCGGGGATCCAGTTTTCCTTTTTCCATTTGGCATCCTCCAAGATTTCGATTATAAGATTTTATCATTAAACGATTACAGCTGGGATTTTTACTGAATGGGGCTGAAAAGTCAATAAGGATGATCGCATGTTAGTGAGAAATATCAGCGATAAGGAAGTTTTGGAGACCACCTATCGGGCCCATGGGGGCGCCATTGCTCAGATGATTCTGGATCGGCGAAACCTGAAAGAAATCGGTTTTCTAGCCATCGCAAGGCTTGATCCGGGAAAAGAAATTGAGGCCCATGTGGACCCCATGGAGGAAATCTATTTCATCGTTCACGGGTCCGGAGAAATGACGGTGGGAGATGACACCCGGCCCGTAAAACCGGGAGACGCCATTTGGATCCCCACAGGCGACAGCCATGCCCTGCTGAACACTGGTGAAGAGCAGTGCGTGGTCCTGGTGGTGGCCTCTCCGGCCTGGTAACGGGTCAAAGCCTTTGAAACTCTTGATTATCCGACCCGGCGCCCTGGGTGACACCCTTCTGATGCTGCCTGTTCTAAGGGAACTTGAGGGCAAAGCGACCATCCATTTTGTGGGACGAGAGCCGGGGCTTTCCCATATGCGTGATGCGGTCTTCCACGCCATGGACCTGGAGCGGGCCGGGTGGCACCGGCTCTTTTCAGATCTATCCTGTTTTTCAGAACCACCGTCGCTCCCTGTTCCAGGCGCGGATCGAGTTATAGCCTTTTTCAAAGATGAAAATGGCACCATAGGGCAAAACCTGAAAGGATTTTTCCCAAATGCCCCGGTATGGGTTTTTCCGTCTTTTCCACCTAAGGGGGGGGAAATTCATGTGGTGCGTTATCTGGCCGATTGTCTGGAATCCGCAGGTCTTCCCATTAACAGTGATGAGGTCATGGATAATGCCGGCAGGCACCCTCTCATATGCGGTCCATGGGCCTCAGAACGCCGTGACCGAATGGTCTTTCATCCCGGGTCCGGGGGTCCTCATAAGAACCATCCCCCCGATTTCTGGTTGGATATTATCCAGAAATGCATGAAAATAAGCCGGTTTTCCCGTCTTAAGCCCACTTTGCTGCTGGGACCCGCAGAAGCTTCCCTGCAAAATTTTTTTTCTCGTCACAAGGATTTGCTCACCCCTGTGAAAATCCATTTTTGTCCCGAAAAGGAGATGTTGCTGAGGATTCTGGGATCGGCTGCCCGCTACCTGGGACATGACAGCGGCATCACCCATCTGTCCGGCCTCATGGGAACACCCACCGTGGCCCTTTTCAAACAAACGGACCCGGTTCAGTGGGGCCCCGTGGGACCGCGCATTCAAATTGTCCATGGGCGGAAGGCGGACCGGGAACTGATTGAACGAATCACAACAGCTGTAAACAGCGTGTGAATTCTTTTTTGCTTTTTCCCTTGCCATGATAAAGGCTTTCTCTTATATTCACTCCCTTCAAACGGATGGGGTTGCCCTCCAGCCGTTTGGATCAACCGCCAAAAACCATGAAAGGACTAAAATAGATGGCATACGATGCAAGCAAGGATAAAGTGTTGGCTTCCTGGGAAAATGAAGAAACAGGGCTTCAGGTTTCAATCAACCAGTATGGAGATGCCGATCCCAAAATGCAGATCGGCCCCAGAAGTTACACGCGAAAAGACGGTAAAAAGAGTTCCACCAAAGCCGGCCGGCTCACGGTTGATGACGTTCTGTGGCTTGATGAAACACTCGAGGAAGTGGCCGATAAAATGAAAGAAATCATTATGGGGCAGGAACAGTCATAAACGTGAAGGTGAACAGATCAGCCGATAGATTCCCGCACTTGATCGGCGATCTGCCGGCAATACTTTTCGGTCATGGCCATTGTTGCAGCCTCAACCATAATACGGCACAGATTCTGTGTTCCGGAATAACGGACCAACACGCGGCCCTCACCGCCCAGATCTGCTTCAACCTGTCGGATGGCTTCCCCCACTTTCGGCACGGTCGCCATGTCGGGCTTTTCCCTGACCGGTACATTGATCAGTTTTTGCGGGTACACGTCCATCATTTGAGACAGTTCGGAAAGCGGCTTATTTTCTTTCAGCATGACCGCAAGAATCTGTAGCGCCGTGATGATACCGTCACTGGTGCTATGATGATCTGAAAGGATGATATGGCCCGATTCCTCGCCACCGATAACAGCGCCCATCCGCTGCATATCCTTTAAAACGTACCGGTCCCCCACCCGGGATTCATGACGGTCAATGCCATATTTTTCACACGCTTTGGCAAGTCCCAGGTTGCTCATGACGGTACTCACCAGCAGGTTATTTTTCAGCCAGCCCTCTTCTTTCAAATCGCGGGCACAAATCAGCAATATCTGATCCCCGGTTAATTTCCGTCCCTTTTCATCCACGGCAATGAGCCTGTCCCCATCTCCGTCAAAGGCAAATCCGGCAGCAGATCCTGTTTCCTGAACCTTTCTCTCCAGGTCAGCCGTGTACTGGGAACCACAGGAATCGTTGATGTTGATGCCATTGGGGTGATTGTGGATCACCGTCACATCCGCACCCAGGGCCTTAAACAGTGCAGGCGCAGCTTCATGAGTCGCGCCGTTGGCCGTGTCCAGAATCACTTTCATCCCCGCCATGGAAAGGTTTGAGGGGAAATGCTGTTTTAAAAAAGCCACATACTGTTCCATGATATTATTCAACCGCTGAATCCGGCCCATTTCTTCAGACGGGGGCATGAATTCAGAAAGGGTATCTTTAAATATCAGGTCTTCGATGGCTTCTTCCTGATGATCGGACAGTTTAAACCCGTTATCCCCAAAAATTTTAATACCGTTATCCTCATAAGGATTGTGGGACGCGGAAATAACGATTCCTGCCTGGGCCCTGGTGGTGATGGTGAAATATGCGATGGCCGGGGTGGGCAACACCCCGACGGGGCAGACATCCACACCCATGGATGTGATACCCGCTAAAAGAGCACCTTCCAGCATGTCTCCCGAAAGACGGGTATCTTTTCCAATCATCACCATGGGTTTGCGGTCTCCGGCATCCCCCTTGATGGTGACGGCAATGGACTGGCCCACGCGAAAAGCGGTCAGCCCGTCCATGGGATATTGATTGGCCTCTCCCCTGATGCCGTCCGTACCGAACAGTCTGCCCATTGTGTTTCTCCCCCAGCCGTTTAATCCGATTTTCCGAACAGATTCATGGCAGGCAAAAACCCGGCCGCCTTTTCACATCGGTCATCAACAATTGTTTCAAGCCATTTTGTCCCTTCCTTCGAAACCGCCTCGGGAAGGCTTTGAATAACCGAGATATAGTCCGGACCCTGATCTCTTTTTTGAACTGCCAATGCTTTCAAAAACGGATCGCGATATTTATTGACTGACGATAACTCCCGGTCATCATCAAACACACAACAGACATCGTCAATATTCCGGTAAAATTGCAGATTGCGGTTCCCGGTTGTATCGCTGTTATCCTGATGAACTGATTCAGGTATCTTTTCCGCAACCATCTTTAAGCGTTTGATCCGTTCTTCTCTGGCCAGTTTTAAATTATCAAGAGCACCCTTATAAACCAGATACCCCAGTTCTTCCCCATGAAAAAAATCCCGCCGAACATATCTGTACCACTGTTCCAGTGCCACCAGGCCAGCCAGATAAAACAGGTTTTTCTCAAGCATCCGGGACAAACCGGCATAACGGTTCAAAGCCAACGGCAATTCGCCACCACGATGGGCCTTTCCCATAATTAACCGACGCTCATTCAGCACATCTTTTCGTAAAATAGTTCCGGCAGACACCACATTTCCAAATCCCAGCCGGAGGGGACCCACGGCACCCCCCTGGCCCCCCAGAAAAATGGGGGGTTGATTCAGCATAACGCCCCGTGGCACATCCCCGAACAATGAGGGTGTTATTTTATCACCCGACGCCGAAAAGTTGAAATGGATGTAGGAACTGCCCACTTCGCTGTGATCTTTGCGACTGGTACCGCCTGAAAGCAGGCAATCACAAAAATTGATTAAACTCCCCAGGGTGGCAAAAGGGAAAAGAATGGTTTGTTTGAGACCCACACAGTGGGCACCGCTGGACTGTTCCTCCAAAATTGTTCCTTCCCGCACATGTGCACCGGAACCCATGGTCGCTTTTTCCAGAAAAACCGATTTCCTGAAATATCCCCCCTTTAATTCCACATGGGCGCCAACCTGGCAGTCTTCCATGGTCACAGGGCCTTCAAATCCAATTTGAGCGCCTTCGGAAATGGCCGTCTTGGATCCGTAAATGCGGCACCCGGGATAAATCGTGACCCCATTACCGGAAATTTGATCTATCTGAACATCATCATCCACATAGAGGGTCATGGGATTGGGAATTTTGACCCCCTTTTCAAGAAGTGCCAGGATTTTGTGTTTGTTTTGAGGTACTATTTCCAAGGGGTTTTCTCCTGAATACAGGGTTACGACCCTGCCATATGGACACTGACCTGCTGAAAAGGAATGACCCAGTCGTGAAGATTACACACATCAACACAAATCCTTTGTATGGCCCTTTCCAGTACCCAGTATTTCGATCCGGCGTTTCCATTGAATTCAGCCAGAATAGCCATGTCCAGTGATGAAGCACCCGCCTCCTTGAACTCCACGCGGACATGCTCCATAAGGTTGCCATGGCCTGCCTTGGCAAGCCCCAGCGTGACCGCTTCCTGAA
>Ga0307988_1001552_pt1 | contig 12755 bp, 9 predicted proteins | sample EllFjometagen183_FD_203166 | JGI IMG/M metagenome (GOLD analysis project Ga0307988, IMG submission 203166) | Marine microbial communities from Ellis Fjord, Antarctic Ocean - #183 | ecosystem: Environmental > Aquatic > Marine > Unclassified | place: Southern Ocean | collected 2014-10-08 | reverse complement strand
ATTAATATCTATTTACAAATACAATAATAAAACCGGTGAGACTATGAACATTAATAACTATTTCCCTTTAGGAATTGCAAAAGGAAAAGCTTTCTTTAACAGAAATAAAGAACGAACACATCTGGCTAATAACATTAAAGCCGGTAACGATTGTTTTGTTATATCAACACGAAGATATGGAAAAACCAGTCTCATTCTTAATGTATTAGAAGATATAGATATTCCATATAAAGAAATTGATCTTTTCACTGCAAAAGAATCAGATGAGATAGAAAAAATAATTGTTTCCGGAATATTTGATTTAATGAACGCAATTATTCCAAAACATGAACAGTTATTCGCACTTATAAAAGAATATTTTAAAAAAGTTAATGTAAAAACAAGATTAGGATCAGAAGGAGTATCATTTGAACTTGAAAAAAATAGTTTATCAGGAGCGAATATACTGGAAGCACTGAATGGTTTGGATAAAATATTAATCAAGAAATCTATAAATGCAGTTATTTTTATTGATGAATTTCAACAAATTGGCAAACTTAAGAATTCTACATCACTGGAAGGAGCTATCAGACATATAGCTCAGAAGTCTGACAACATTGTATTCATCTTTTCCGGAAGTAATAGACATATTCTAAATAGAATGATAACTGATAAAAGTAAACCTCTTTACAAATTATGTAATAAATTGACTATTAACAGAATGCAGAAAAAACATTATATAACTCATTTACTTGAAGCTTCTACAGAGTTATGGGGACAACCATTTAGCATAAAAACAATAGATAAAATAATTGAATTTTCAGAACTGCATCCTTTTTATATTAATGCATTATGTAATAATTTATATATAAGTATGTCGGACACTATTCCGACAGAATCTGACATTGAAGAGACTTGGAAACATTACATAATTCAAGAAAAATCAAATACAGCAAAAGAACTTGATGCATTAAATCATTCTCAATATGCAGTTTTGAAATATATAGCTTGCGGTAACAATAATACTCTTACCGGCAAACAGGCTTTAAGTGACCTTAACCTTGCAATGAGCACCGTTAGAACAGCTCTAATCAACCTTGAAACAATGGATTATATTTTGAAAAATAATCAAGCTGAATATGTTATTATTGATCCATTAATAAAAAGTTCAATAATTAGTTATACAAATTAACACAAATGAGTGATTACAAATAATACCAGTTTAGGTCAACTGCCATTACTTAATTTAACAGTCATATAGTAAAGCAATTAGTTCTTGTAGAATTTTAATTTTTACTGAAACACGCCACTCTGTGAAATATTGGAAACTATCTAGATACAAAGCAAATTGTTCCAGTAAAAGCTTAAACATAAAGATGTTAACTCCGTAACTCTTAATTTACCGTCGTAATGTCCGATGAAGGAGCATCATGAGTGTAGCGTTTATGATCTCTTATATTTTCGCTGCAGAGCAAGAAAATATTAAGAGCATCTATTGGTTAGATGTTTTCATCTTTTTTAATGAACTATCCTTGTCTGCTGTTTTTTCTTTATATATTTAAATTTTATCCTTCATTTGGTAAATTATTTTATTTATTTCTTTTGAATATTTAGTAATGGATTTTAGTTCAATTTCTTGATTATTTTTCTGAATAGCAATCTTCTAAATTTTTTCATGTATATGTTGTGATTTAAACGGTATTCACATAAAAAAACATGTAATAATGAAAGCCTCTTATTTTATATGTATATTATATATAATTATTAATTCTTACTTAATTATATTAATATTCCAATAAATTATTATTTTAGTAATTTACTAAAATAGTAATTTACTATTTTTATACAGAATCCTCTACTACCTCAACCACTGAGTACTTATTTATACATTTATTTTAATTCTTATTGTTTGAAAAATAGTAATCAGAAGATTAACTACTCGCACGCCCTGAAGGACATGGATTCTTAATCATGTTGTTAGTTAGTTCATTAATGCAATATTCCCTAAGCACCAATGGTAAACTATTAAAATATTTAAGGGCCATTGATTCATTTTGATAGATTTTCTGAATAATCATATGATCAGACTTGTTAATAGCTGTTACTTCTATTAACAAGTCAAACTCCCCTGCCCTGACTTGTTAAATTTGATCGTTATCAATTTTTTTACTTTTTTATCCGATATAACTCTAAATTCATCTTTGAAACAGCAGCAAGTTTCGTTTAACATGTCTATTTCTACCATCTGCTCCAAAAGTTAAAATTAGTTTTTAATGAATATTTTATTACTTGATTGCAAACTAGCTCCCCTTCCCCAGTTTCTTATTATTTTGTCTCTCCAAAGTTTTTAGCTAATATCCAGGACAAGAAATCATTTAATATTCCAGAGTGTCCATTTAATAGATCATCGAATGTTCTGTAACCCTGTCTATTAATAAAGTTTCTTGATTCAAAATCAGCACAATCAAGAAATAGTTTGAAATCATTATCAAAGCAGTCAATTCTTGTTTTGATGTATTTATTAACCTTAACATTTACTATTTTATCAGCCTGTTTTTTAATATTCTGGTCTTTTCTTATTTTAAACTTTTTATTTTTTAGAGCTTCTCTTATTCTGAACCTAAATAAACTACCTTTGCTTATCGTAGTGCTGTGATCCTCCTTTTCAAATTTGTTTAGTTCCTTTAAAACCAAATCTAAACCAAACTTAGTTTCAAGATTATGTAACTTAAAAGTGAATCCTATTGCTCTTAATCTTGTCTCCAATTCACTACATTGTTTGGGATTTAAATTAGTATTCTCACTATATATAGTATGTAATTTCCCCTTTTTCCTTCCTATTTTGTTCCTATTTTGTTCCCTAGAAATTTTCGTAAAAATGTAATTAAACATCTTTCGGAAATGCTCAATTACAGTATCTCTGGATGCAATAAGATACCTGAGACTGCCTTCCTTAATTACTATAACTAATCCATTTGTTTTGAGGTATGAGATAGCATTTTCGACAGTTCGAGGCTTCTTTTTGAGTATTTTTTGAAAATAGTGATTGCTCATGTAGCATAATTCTGGATTATCTTCGAATCCTAGAATTATTTCAAGAATGGATTTAACGGTGTAAGGTAGTTTGTTTAATCCGTAGCTGAGAATCTGTTTGTCCATAATAGCCCTTTCTGTTTTAAATTTTAAAAATATTATTTTGCTAAAAAGAACAGAAAGATTACATTTCGCAGTTGCATAAATTTTCTACAAGAAGTATTTTAGTATTACGTTTTTAGATACTTCACAGATTTTTTGAAAATCTATGAGACAACAAATTAGTATTTCTAATTGTTCACCCAGGGTTGCAGCCTTGGGTTTTGTTTTTTATAGCAAAACAATTCAACTTAGTTGATTATATTCTTATATCTCCCCTCCTCTGTATTTGTTGTTAAATAGTAAAATGTATTTAATTTGATTATTCCTATAAATGAAATTCATTCGAAAATATTTCAAAGTTCAATTTAAATTGTTAAAAAATTTAACATCCAAAAAGAATAACCAATAAGTTAAATTTCTTAACCTAACTGTTCCATTCAGGTTAAGGAATTTAAAATAATAAACTAAGTATGTATTGAAATATTTTATAGAAGTCTTTTTGGGTTAATAAAATATATATTTAGAGAATTATATTGCAAATCGAAGTAATGTGCACAGTAAAGTGAACATATGTGTATAGCAGTTTATTTTAATGTACAAGTTAGTTTAATTAAGCTATAATTCTATGTTGAACCCAGTGTACATCTATGTATACTGGGTGTATTTGTGTATATAGATTCTTGTAATTTATGCCTAAACACACTCTTATACACTCTTATACACAAAAAAAATAAATTCTCCATTACACTTGTAACATATTATTTACTTTTTAGTAAAATTTAAGCTGAATTTAAAATATTTTGCTACTATCTACTGTTACAAATATTTCTAATTATAATAGCCTTATAATTAGTTAAAATTATAATGAACTAATTTCAGTAATCAAACTCTATCACTCAAATATCATCTATTTAGAAATATCGTTGGACTAGTATTGGTGACGTAAAGTTCATTAAATAAATTTTTTATTTAATACTTAACGGTTATAAGATGATTCAGTTTACATTCAAGTTTTATATAGATGTAACAAAGTAACTGATCAATAAATTAAAAATATCGTTTATTAAAAACTGAAATGAACTTCCCTTCCCTAATATTTAAAATATTTAATTTGCAGTGTATAACTATGTGTAATGCTATGTGTATAAAAAGTTATATTTTGTGAAAGTGTGTGTAGTTACAAAATGAAGATTATTTGAAAATTTACAAATCAATAAATTTTCATTAACCTCTAATATACATTAATGCGCACTGCTGTATACACATGTACAATGACTATTGTGTGTACATGTGTATACAGACAATACATAATCATATACACGCTTGTACACTGTTATGTTGTTACCTGATTAATTTTGATTCTTAGTTGTGAATTTATCATTAGATTAAATAGTATAATATATATATAACCATATATGTGTATACCTGTACAGTTACATCATTTCTTAGGTGTATTGGATGTATAATGATTCATTTATTAGGTACAAACAAGGTATTGTACAGTGTGTTTTATTGTATACATGTTAGTAATCACCTATTTCTTTAACTTCTTAATAAAATCATTTATTTACATAAAGTATCAATTAAAAAAAGAACAGCAAAGAAGCACTTAAATAAGTAAAATAATTATATTAATATCATGGATTATGTTTATTTAATGTTTCTATTTTAGAACCAAATGTATACATGTGTATAATAATGTAAAGCAGAAATGTGTATATATCTGCAACTATCATGAACAACATGTATATACCATGTGCACATAAGAAAAATAATATGTAAATAAAGTTGCAATTGTGTGCAAATACGTGTACTTTCATATATTAAGATATTATTTTTCTTATGTCAATAACCTCCAGGAAAGATCAAAATGTTACCTCCTGACAATTGGAAAAGTATAGATGAACTAATAAAGGTCTCCAATATACACCGAAATACCGCAACTAAATGGCTTAAAAAAAAACAAGATGAGTGTGAACCAATTGATTTCAAGAACAATATTGCCCAAAAAGATAAAGGCAAGTGGTTTCTGAACCCAGAGGAATTCCACAAAGATTATCATCAGTATGTTATACCAGTAGATAATGATTCTTTCAAAAATGAAGAAAATACTAATTTTAGTTCAAGTAGAGGAGGGGAGTTTGGCCAGACTTCTACTCATGAAACATACAAACCGATGATACAATCACATTTAACACCTATCAGTATTCCTCAGAATTATGTTATGGTAAGAAAACGTTCATTTTATTTGCTTCCAATTTTCTGGACAGCTATAGTCGCTCTGGTTATTATTATTACGTTAATAATTGCCAGCTATTTGTACCGAAAAGAGATAATTCGCAATAATGATCATATTCTTTCTACCGTCAAACAAAACTATGAAAGTAAAATCGAGTCTTTGAATGACTATGCAACTAAAAAAATTGCAGATGTTAAAACTAATACGACTGAACAAATAAATGTTATCAAAGAATCGGGACAAAAGGTTGAGGTTTCTTTAAAGGAACGGATAACGGAATTAAAGCAGCAAATTAAATCAAAAGAAAATATTATTGATGAAATCAAAAAATCATCCATATTAAAAGAAAAAAGTTATGATAATAAGATTAATAATCTTAGAGAAAAACTTGCCGGTAATGGAGACGCAGGGCAGGGGAGCAATACAGTTTCTTTCCAGCAGCCTGCTGATAGCAATAGTAATACTGATTAGTTCTTGTAAATTAATGTATACTGATCATCTACCGAGTAAACAACAGAGAATGTCCTGTCAAATTCTCTGTTGTAAAGATTAAGGACTCTCTACCGATTACAAGCATACCATATTCTGTCAAATCGAAATTTTGTTCTGCAGATTCTCTAAATATTTTTATTTTTGACAATAAATACTTATTATAAAGTAGCTCCATCTACTATTCCTCAATTACTTCGGTTACTTAAATATTTTTCTTAACAATATGTTAATTACCTGAATTTTCTATTGAATATAAGCGAAATTATTTCCATTATTTTTTCTCATAATTCGGAATAAATAATTTATTTAGTTAATAAATTATCATATTAATATTTTATTGGAGTAATATTTTAATAATTTATTGGAATAATATCATTATTAAGTATAAATTACAAATATATATCAAACAAAATAAGGAGTAGTAATGATTATTGTTTTTGGTGGTAAAAAGGGTGGAACAGGTAAATCTACAATAGCAACAAATATTGCAGTCGGTTTAACAAACAGACAAAGATCAGTTCTTTTGATTGATGCTGATCCTCAAGGAACAAGCTGGGAATTTTCTCAAACCAGAGTTGAAAATGATCAACTTTCAACTATAACGGCCATTAAAGCCAGTGGCAACATAAAGAAAACAATACTGGATTTTAAAGACAAATTTGATGATATAATTGTTGATACTCATGGTGGTGACTCCACAGAACAAAGAACAGCTAATCTAGTCGCTGATATATTTATAATGCCGGTTAGACCCTCCTATGCTGATGTTGCAAGTTTAGCTAAACAATTTGAAAGTTTTGAGGCACTCAAAGATTTAAATGAAAAACTTAAGTTACTCTGTATTCTCACTCAATGCCCTACAAATACAAGAAAGATAGATCAAAAAGATACTGAAATTGTACTAAAAGACTTTCCCTACATAAAAATAATGGAAAGTTATACCTCTTTTTATAAGGTCTATTGGAAAGCCCTAGAAGAGGGGATGGGAGTAAGTGAGCACTCAAAGAAACATAAAGCTGGTTTAGAAATAGATAAGCTAATTGAGGAAATATCATGAAAAGTCCAATTAAAAAAGCTGCAGACAAATCTGGTGAACTTACAGCGAAAGAATTAGAGTATGTAAATCAGGCAGATTATAAAAATACTGATATTGAAGCTGAAAAACACAGAAACAGAAACAGTAAACCTGTATCCTATTCACTAACTGAAGATGACATGAAAATATTTTCTAGGATGTACGAGGTTATTCTTAGAAATAAACAACCAAACGAAAAATTTCCCAAGAACTCAGACATAATGAAAATGGCATTACGTAAATTGTATAATATAAATGATGAGACTCAAATTATTAACTTGTATCGTGATGTGTTAAAAAAAGTAAAGCTTAAATAATTTATTATAATAATAAATTATTGGAATATACTTAAATATAAGTACTAAACTATCAAAGAGTAGTCAATTATATTTAAAATAAAGTAGGCTATGAATGCCAATTATAAAATTTAATATAGTATCATCTCTTTTTGGAGAGTCTAGGTTCACAACTCTATTAAGAGTTTATGTTACTGAGCAGTATACTGTTACTTTATATATATCGTCAAGTTAAATAATAGGAAATTCGTATTTTTTCAGCTATTTTTTCATAATCTTAACAATTTGTTAATAACAAAGTATTAATAATATTTATACATACTTTGTAAATACTTGTATGCAGATGTTAATAACATTCACTTTATTTTAAACAATAGAATATCTTCGCTTCCCAGGCTACAAAATAAGGAATATCCAAATATCTTATTTTAGTTTTTCAAGAAAACAGTCTATTATTAAGTAGAAACAATTAAATGAATCCAAATACCAGCTAAATTCTACATAGAATAGATCTATTTTAAAATGTTTTCAGTCTTTACCAAAAAGGATGGGGTAACCGTACTTTGAACTCGTTCAGTTGCTTTAAAAGGCTTTATTTCGACTTGTTATAATCTAAGCGAATAAATACACATAAGGTTTTCTTTACCGATGATCTGATAAATAACTTTTAATATTTAAAAAGTAAATAATCATTAGTTAAAAAAAATTTGCGTAGACGAGTGATAACCTGCGAAGCGTAACTGGTTATTGCGACGGTCGGAGCTTAAGAGAGCGAACGCAAATAGTATACGCCGTAGGTTACCTTACCCGGATGAAATGTGTTGTTTTTGTTGTATAGCGGAGCTAGCAGAGTTGATAAAATTAAATAAATACGAGAGGACAGGGGGGTACTTTCCTTTTCTAAATTTTTTTTTGGGTTCTGTGCTTCAACTTCTTATAAGAAATATTTTATTGCTGATTATAAAAATACTTACAACACGCATTGCATAGTAATTCCCGAATTATGTTGAATTTTCGATTATTCATATTACTAAATTAGTTGCACTTGAATTTAGGATTATTAGGGGGAAAAGGGTATTTATGGTTTACTTTCATTCTAAAGTAAAGAATAAAGATAATTAATATTTTACATAAATTAAATTAATATTTGATAGTGGCTCGTCTCTTTTGGCTGACTTTTAAATACCCAGCCTGAGTACAGCTAGTCACACATAACATTCGAAATTATGATACTACAAAATTTTTGAATTTATAAAAAAAGCAAACATTCTTTTTCCTTTATGTTTTTATTTAACATATTTAATACTTATGCGCGCGCGTATATATAAAACCAACTAAAAGGCAACTAAAACCAACTAAAAGGCAATTGATGCCAACAAGAAGGCAACTAAAACCAACTAAAAGGCAATTTACTCCAACAAGAAGGCAACTAAAACCAGAGTAAATCACTAAAAACCAACTAAAAGGCAACTAAAACCAACTAAAAGGCAATTGTTTGCTTGATTACTACAGGAGAAACAGTTAATATAAATATATAATTCTTGTTATATATGAATATTTTACTGATAAATTACTGATATTATATTGATTAGTTAATATAGTATTAACTAAATGAAAGGGTTATGACTTAACCCAACAAAAAGGCAACATTATTCAATGAGTAAAAATAATAAAAAAGAAGATATGGTTATTTATCATAATGACTATATTGAAGCATTGTATCAGGTTGACCTTTTAGCTAAAAAAATAATGCTAGCATCAAGTCTAATATGTAGAGATTCAGATTGGACAGATAAAGGCTGCGAAGTAATTGTATCATCTAATGAATTGTATGAGCTTGTAGCTATTAAAAAAAACAGCTTAAAACACTTAGAAGCGGCGGTGAAAAAATTAGTTCAAACCACTGTAACTGTTAAAAATCCAAAAGATCCAAAAGATTTTGTCATATTCAATTACCTTCCAAGAGGTGAATATAATAATGGTGAATTAAAATTGACCATTAATATAGAAATGAAAAAATTTATTCAAGATCTCCAAAAAAATTATACGCAATATCATATTGAAAATATTAAGCCACTGAAATCTGAATATTCAATACGTATATTTGAGCTCCTAAAACGAAATGCTTTTAAAAAGAAAAAAATTACAATCTCTATTAAAGAACTTAGAAAAATGTTTGGTTTAGAAAATAGTTACACTGATTATAATATGTTCAAAAAACGTGTTATTGAAAAAGCAAAATTAGAGTTAAAAGAGCATTGTGAAATATATTTTGAATACAGAGAGATAAAAACAGGGAGAAAAGTTACAGCTATTGAGTTTAAAATATTTCAACAAATTAAAGATTTTTCCGTTGTTGATGATGATATTATAAATGTTACAATTAATGATTCTGGAATAAATAAAGAAACCTCAGAAAATATTTTACTTGAGAAACAGCTGAATGAACTTGGATGGAAAGGAGACTTTGTTCAATTAACTGAACAAATTTCTCCACCAGTAATAGAAAATTATTATAAAATATTACAAAAAGAACTTGATGAAATAGACATGCAGAGTATTGATGGCTCACAACTTCATAAATATATAGATGAAAGTTTAAAAACTCAGGCTCAAAGATATTATAATATATCTTCTTCTGTAAATAAGATTAAAACAAAAAAGGTTTCTGATGATAAGCAATCTAAATTTATAGTTGAAAAACTTTATAAGCTTGGCTTTAATGGAAATGCTGAAAATTTTGTAAAAAAAGAAGGAATAGAACTAATAGAGGAAGCATTATTATCTTTTAAGAATGCTTATACACCGAATGTAACTAATAAAATAGGACTTCTACGCTCAATTTTAGAAAATCTAAAACACGTCAAAAAATTAGAACAAATCGAAAAAGAAGAGAAACACTTATTTAAAGAGAAAAGTATTTTAGATAAAATCACTAAATATAAAAATCTAAATAAAGATTTTTCAGAAGACTATTCTCGTTTCGTACAAGCTCCTTCTAATAGTAATGAAATGGATCGTAAGATATTAGAAAAATATAGGAATTTATCTGTAGAAGATATGCCTGAACATATTTTAAAGGAATTTATCGATTGGGTGGCAGTTTGATCTGCTTTTTGGGAATCATGTTTAAGAAATTCATCAATATCAGACATAAGAATAATTACACAAATATTGCAGATCAGCATCAAAGAAATATCTGATGTTGGAGAATTAGATGTTCTTAAACAAGCTTTCGAAATAGATTTACTTAATGAAAATTGTGGTTACCAGAGAAAATTTATATCTATTGCTGAGGAAAAAGTTAATGTTAAGAACGATAAAATATAAAGTGATAGAACAGGGGGGGTGAATGAAGTTCTGGAGGTGATAATTAAGAACAAACTTGATTTTACTATTATCTGTAAAGTTTGGAAAAGTAAACAAGAAGTATTAAAATACTTTGATTCCCTATCATTAAAAATAAGAAAGTACTCCATTAATTCTATAAATGGAAAAAATAACAATGACTTTATTTACATAAGTTTCAACCGTGGGGGGTAAGTCAATTTTGAATGAAATTCTGGATAAAAAATTTCGCATGTATTTGATGACTGTATTACAGAAATTACATGTTAATATAAATGGATGTAATTATTTTTTAAGAATCTTTTTTTTTAAAAATTCATAATCTTTATGCGACATTAAAGGTTTTGATTCTTCTGTATCAATATAATATTTTGGAATATCATATCTGTATAGATCTCTCACTATATTTGTAGGGTGCCGATTTAATAATCTTGCAGCTAACCCAAGGGGAATAAACCCATCATGTTCTTTCCAACTCTTTTCAAAGTCATTTAATTTAATTACTTTTATATTCATAAGGTATTCCTTCTATAAACTAAATCCGTTATGAATAGGTAAATAGATCATATTACAGAGCCCATTCAAAATGTTAATATACATGATAAACTATCATATGTAAATACCTTTACAAATATAGTTAAACTAAGAAAATCATAGAAATATTTATACTTAAAATAAAGGATGGCAAAATAAAACGATAATCAAAATAGATTTAATAATATATCATAATATTAAATTGTGCAATTAATATAGTTTTACTTTCTATAAGTATTTTTAATTTGAAATCTAAGGATGCATCAAATTACGAGTAGAATACAATAGAAATCCCAAAAATGAAATCTTAAACTTCAGTTATAATATTATATAAGAATGGTCTGTAGTTGATGCTTAGTCATAATTAAGAAAAATTAATATTAAATATTATGCTCTTTAATTTAATAAACTCAAAACGTGATAAAATCGAACCTAAAATAATGGTAATATGGAATAAAGATGGAACAATAAACTTAATTTTAAACTTCACAAAACAATGCGTATCAATTCATTTACGTACTGTGTATTCCATTTTTTTATTTTTGAAGCTTTAAGTTACAAATAAGCAAAAGTTGTCTAATTAAAAGGACAATTTCCGTTTGCTTTTATTACATATTTAAAATAATAATTATTCAATTGAAGTTTTTTTAAGCATTTATTCAATAGTTATATAAAATTAATCATTCCGTAGCAAATCACCAAACGATTTTGTTTACTTTAAAGAATTATTACATAAATTCGCACAAATTTAATGCATCGTTTTTCATTTATATAATCTACTCCTAATTGAATACACACGATTTCCGTAATTGCACTTCAAACTGTAATACAGGTATATCCAATATTATTTGATAATAAAGAAGCAGGTAAATGGAGCATCAACTCTACTTTTAATAATATAAATCAGGAATATTTGATCCGCAGACAACAGTTTTTCGTTCATAGTCATATTTTGTCTGAAATGTTCTCTTAAAGCCAATCTACCTTTTGGCAGATACATTTGATTTCCAGGAATAATAAACTGTATTTTATAATTGATAAAATTCCATCCTTGTACACAAAGTCATCTTCAGTATAGAAAAAATATCCCCTTATAAACTTGTTGTCTGATAATTTTAACATGCTTCTTAGTAGTTCCAGAAATAATATTATTATCTTGCTTAAGATTAAGATTAATTTTTGATTCCAAAATTTAATTTGATAGAAAATATATAAATTTTAAAGCATAAAAGGAACCGATGGTATTTCAAATTTTAGGATTGCAATATACTTCATTCCAAGAACATTCGTTAAATAGTATTTTAATTGTAATATTAAATTCAGCATTAATTGACTCCTTGATTAATATTATTCACGATTCGGACATACGCCCTATAATTGTAAATAATGCCAATATAGGTAACTTGGAAATGTAAGTATACACTTGTATTCTAAATTATGGAAGTAGCTAAATTTTATAGAATTATGGTCTCGAATTTGACCCATAAATTAAGCTTAAAGTTTTACAAAAAACGGTTTGCAAGTTAAACGAGAAGCGATACTTTAACAGTCCGCAAGAATCACTGGCAACAGTAACTACAGCGGCAAGCTCATTGAAAGTTTTGAATATTGAATTGTACGGACAACCGTGTAATCAATTTTATAGAGTTTAATATAT
>Ga0307988_1001551_pt1 | contig 12757 bp, 9 predicted proteins | sample EllFjometagen183_FD_203166 | JGI IMG/M metagenome (GOLD analysis project Ga0307988, IMG submission 203166) | Marine microbial communities from Ellis Fjord, Antarctic Ocean - #183 | ecosystem: Environmental > Aquatic > Marine > Unclassified | place: Southern Ocean | collected 2014-10-08 | reverse complement strand
TTTTGAAATCGGGATTACATGAATACCTTATCGGTATAGAGAAAAAACTTGCAAGGATTGACAAAGCTATTGGTAAATCCTTTGCTTTCGATTAAGTTTATTCTCTAATTGATAATTACTATTTTATGAAATTTAACAGCCGGGATTATTCCCGGCTGTGTTTATTAATATACTTAAAATATTCTATTCTAAGAATATATTTCAGGAGAAAAATGACATTTTGCACAACAATGAAAGTACGAGACGGATTAGTTGGAATATCTGACACAATGATTACAAGTGGATCTTCCTGTTCCACAGCTACTAAAGTCATCATTCCAACATCTTCCGGTCATCATACTTTTTATCTTATGAGTTCCGGATTACGCTCTCTTAGAGATAAGGCACTTACTTATCTACATGAAGTAATAGAAGAAGAAACACCTCATTTTAATAAATTATATAAGGCTGTCAATGCATTTGCTAAGCAAGTAAGAAGAGTTTCCGACGAGGATAAATCATACTTAAAAGATAGCAATCTTGCTTTTAATATTCATACACTGGTTGCAGGACAATTGGAAGATGATGATGAACATAAACTTTATTTACTTTACCCGGAAGGCAACTGGATAGAAGTTGGTAAAAGTTCTCCCTTTGCTATTATCGGAAACAGTGGATTTGGTAAGCCAATCATGAGTATGGCATTAAACTATGAATCATCTATGGAGTTTGCTTTGAAAGTAGGTTTCTTAGCTTTTACTGAAACAAGACTATGTGCTACAGATGTTGATTACCCGATTGATGTAGTTCTGTATAAAAGAGATTCTTTTAAAGTTATTTCTCATCGTTATGAACTTAAAGAATTAAATAAATATGCTTTGTTATGGAAAGAAGAAGTAGCTAAGTCAGTAGATAATTTTCCCGACGAATGGATAAACTCGGTTTTTAACAAACTAAAATAAAAATCTAAAGTAAACTGATGTTGCGTTTTAAAGTACTTCAATTGACATATCTCTGTACTTGTTAATTGAAGTACCTATAAATTCTAAACTCAAATATTGAATACGACTGCTTAAATTGTCTTAGCTTCTGTATTTTTCCGCCAAGTTCATTTACTGCGTTTATTACAGCCTCTAAAGTGGCCTCAGTTGGATCTGTAGCACTTTCCTGTTAATGTACTATATATTACTTCATCAGGACTAATTTTTTCTTTAATAGGAATGATAATGAACGATGGAGTAGCTAAAAGGCCCAATTGTCCACTAAGAGAATTTGTATCACTTATTAGCTTTTTATTTTCTACAGTTTTATAATCTGTTTTACTAAGGTAATTATATATATCCGTTTCCCATCGTTTTAAACTAACCATAATGCTATCGATTGTAACAGGTCCTTCAGTAAGCACTCCCCATGCTGTATTCCAATATGTAAAGTAATTTTTTGGTCCCAACCCTTTATAAACGCTTAATCCTGCATCAGCTGTGTATTTTGAATCTAAATTATACTCTTCATTTAGAAAAATACATTCAACATTTATATAGTTTAATTTTGGTTTGTAATTATTACCTATTAGACTGCCAATTATACCGGATGCCTTTTGACTGTTTGGGCAATTAAAATCAAATATTTCGATTACTACTATTTCTATTTTGGGGGTATCAGTTTTACCCTCTACATTTGAAGAATTAACAGTTGGATAGTTACTATTTAGTAATTGTTTTTTTACCCATGCTGTTTTACCATCAATATTAGCGATCATATCTTCAGAACTATTATCTGCTGCAAATACTGAAGAACTACTACAAACTACTACAAACTACTACAAAGATTAATGGAATCATTAATTTTTTCATCATGTTCTAATCCTTAATTATCAAAATTTATTAAATGTATACATTAATTAAATGACATTTCCTTGAATATTTCAATACTTACATAAAAAAAGAGTACACAATAAAATTTCTTAACTGAATTAAAATATTCAGACATTTTTAAAAATATAAATACACTGAATAAGATATTTAAAAGCTATAATGTAGGAGGCAATCTTTAGATGCGTGATAGTATTCAGTAAATCATTTAATTACTTGAACTTTTTTTAAAAACTGATTATCCATCAAATAAATTTTCCATGTTCAGGATGATCTGTGATATCCATATGTACTCTTAACTGGTATATTGTTTTCTCATATGAAATATTCTGTGCCAACATCTCCAACAATCGCATCTTCCCATCTTTACGTAAAAATCTAAATTTTGTACAGCAATCTAAATATGAAGTTTTATTGTTACAAAGCTTTAATACTTTATCTATATCATCTTTATGAATATTTTTCTCAAAAAATGAGTTTATACCAACTTTGTTGACTGCATTAACTGTATAACCTGTCAATATAGTCATAACACTGTTTCGATATACTATAATTCCTTTACTAACATCTAATAAAGTAATTCCAACTTTTGAGACATCTAAATTATTCTTCAGTATTTGTAGAATTCTATCTTTTTCAACAGATCCAGATATATCTCTAAGAACAGCATACAATAAATTACATCCAGAATCCTGATCAAATTTAAAATATTTTCGGGCCTCAACCCAGCTAGTTTGTCCGTTTTTATTAACGACTCTATACTTTCTGGTAACTTTTTGATTAAGAGTCAAATTTTTTATAGGAAAGTATTTTTCATAATCTTCCGGATGTATATATGTTTTCCAAAAATCAGTATTATTACGCATTTCATCTACTGAATAACCCGTAATCTTTTCAAAAGACTTACTCACTAATTCATACTTAGAATAATCATCTTTCATTAATATAAAAATATCTTCAGATAATTCTACAAGTCTTTTTATATTCTCAAGCTTACACATTGCATTATTTATTTCAGTAATATCTACAATGTTACAAATGAGTTCATAAACACTTCCGTCTTCTCTAATTTGTGGTTCTATACTCAACAAACCAGTTTTCGTTTTCTTACTACCTGGAATAAATATTTTTTTATCATATACAGCATCTCGAACGTTAAAAGCCTTTTTCTCATACTGTATCATTTCATATACATCTTTTAATCCAAAAATATCTGAGGCTTTATACCCAATAATATCTTCGGTTGTTAATTGATTAAACATCAGTACAAATGCGTGGTTGACATATCTAAATTTGAAATTAACATCAAGAACATAAACTATTGTTGAACTTTGATTCAGTATCTGTTCATATCTATTAACCTTTTTAGCAAGTATCGTATTTTCTTTTTTATACTTTTTGTTAATACTTATTAATTTTCTTATAGAAAGAATAAATTTTTCAGGTAAATCTACATATTCTTTTATTAATATATCTAATTTATTAGATTCTCCAAATTCAGAAGATGCATGAATATCAGGTAATGACCATTCATCAAAATCCGATATTTTCTGAACTGAACATCTTAGTAAAACGGCCAATATCCGTATATCATTTGACGATGGTTTACTTATGCCTGTTTCCCACCTATATAAAGTATTTGATGAAATTTCAAGAAGTTTTGCTAATTCTTTTAATTTAATATTATTTCTCTTTCTTATTAATCTTGCTTCTTTATAATAAAACATATTAAACCTTTTACTTTATTCATCATAATGTCTTCTTTTATAAAATTATATATTATTACAATCATAATGTCTTCTTTAATTGTAATAAATATGAATATTTTTTATATTTATCGTTTAAAAACATATATATTATTTTTATAAATTGTTAATATCATACAAAATCAAGAATTATTACCTGTATTTACAAATACCTAATACTAATATTTATAAACATAGAATAAACGAGCCATATATTCTATGATTGCATCGCAATCTTTACTACAAACATATAAAAATATAAGTTAAATATCAAATTTAAGGTATAATAAAAACTATTTTCTTGACTTTTTAGATATACATATTGCAATATGTAATAAAATACCATTTACTTAATATGTATATACTTATTTATACTAATAGTTATATGCCTACAATCACTATGAATTCTGGCAAAAGTAAATTTTTATAAATCATATAATATAATTTAAGCAGTTAGTTGCACTATTAATATATTATTATTAAGGAGGAAGCTATGAGTGAACAAGGTTCTAAAAAATGTACTCCAACAAGTGAGTACAACCTTTTTGGAAAAGTACCGGACAAAAAAATTACCGGAAGAGAAGTAGTAAAAAAACCTACCAAGAGAGCTGGAGTGTTAAGAGACCGTTTCTTCAATGCAAAATCTTCAGTCAATGTAGAATTCCCTTATTGGTATACACGCAAATGGGATGAACAGGATGGAGACGTCACTATAGTAAGACGCGCCGAAGCATTAAAGGCAGCCTTTGAACACCTAACTCCGGTTATATATCCAGGAGAATTATTAGTCATGGGTAAAGCTGCTTATTTAAGAGGCAGTCACCCAATGCCATGGCTATCGGAAGCCTTTTTCATGGGCGAGGAAGATAAAGCTTATCAGGAAGCCCTAAAATCCGGAAAACTTTCAGCTGGAAAAGCAACTACCTGGGGACAAGGTGGTGGAAATGTAACTGTCAGCGAAGGAAATGTAATGTCCATAGCTGGAAAGTTCGGACTAAGAATGGAAGAGCTTTCTGTTCTAAGAAAAATGGCAACTAAATTTACAGGAAAATCCGTAGAAGACATTGGCCACAAATACGAACAGGAAACTCCCGGTTACCAGGAAAAAGAAGCTTTAATGCGTTCTGTTATGTGTATGTATGAATCAGGTTCAGCTATGCCTCAGGGACGTGAAGTCATAAATTACTATTATCCATTACAATATGGAATTGATGGTATCATTGATATCTGTAAAAAATCTATTCTTGAAGTTGCAGGAAAACCTGAAATGGACAGACTGTATTTTTATAAATCAGTTATGATAGTTTTAGAAGGTATAAAAAACTGGATTCTTAACTATGCAGAGGAAGCTGAATTTTTAGCTTCATTTGAAAAAGATGAAACACAGAAAAAAGAATATCTTGAAATAGCAGAATGTTTAAAATCAATATCATCGCAACCTCCAAAAACATTTAGAGAAGCATTACAATTGACATGGATTTTTCATGTTTCAGTTATCAATGAAGATGCTGCTTCCGGTCTATCACCCGGAAGAATTGGACAAATACTTAATCCATACTGGGAACGCGATTTAAAAAATGGAACTATTGATGATGAAAAAACACTTGAACTTCTTGAGTGTATGCGTGTAAAATTTACTGCAATTGATGTTTTTGCTACAGCAGGATTAATTGGTGGTGTTCTTTCTGGTAATACTTTCAACAACCTTTGTGTCGGTGGATTAAAAAAGGATGGATCATCTGCTGCTAACAAACTGGAAATGCTGATTATGGAAGCCGGTGAAACATGTGAATCAACTCAACCGACACTTTCATTGATGTACGACGAAAAATTGCCAGAAGAATTCTTGTTAAGAGCTATTGAATGTATAAAAGGTGGAACGGGTTACCCTGCTTTTTTAAATAACCTTACAGCAATGCAGTTTCACCTTCGAAACTATGGACCAGAAGGTTTAGGTGTTGAAGAAGCTCGTGCATGGTCTATGGGAGGCTGTCTCGAAAATGCACCTGGTTCATGGATGCCTTTAGAACTTGATGGTGAAACACACTATATTCCAGGCGGATCCAGCGGATGTGCAGGTGTTGGTGTCAACTTCTTAAGTCTTCCTAAACTTTTGGAACTTGTTTTATTTGATGGAGTTAATCAAAAAACAGCGGAAAGAATATTCCCTCCTCACGGCATTAAACTTGATACTTATGAAAATCTTTGGAAAGCATTTAAGAAATACTGTTTAAGAAGTATTGATGTTTTGATATTAGCGAATAACATACAATATGATATATGGCGTAAATTTACTCCTTCTATTGTAAATTCCTTACTGAAACCTGATTGTCTTACAAATGGAAAAGATATTGGACAGCAAGGCAGTCGTTACAATGCTACATTCCATGTAAAAATAACTGGAAATCAGAACCTGATTAATTCTATTGCATCATTAAAAAAGAATGTATATGATGATAAACTGTTTTCAATTGATGACTACAAAAACGCTATATTGGCAAACTTTGGATTTAAAACAGCAGAAGAAGTAGGATCTTTCTCTTTCCAGGATCAAATTAAAGAAAAAGAATATAAAAAATGGGAAAGAATTCATAAGAAAAGTCTGGATGCACCTAAATTCGGTAATGATGAACCATATGTTGACAATATATTCAAAGAATGGGAAGAATGGATATGCAATATAACACATGAGTTCAAATCACTTTATGATAAACCATTATATGTAGGTCAGGTTTCAGTTTCTACTCATGGACCTCAGGGAGCTGTGACACTTGCAACTCCTGACGGGCGTTTATGCGGTACATCTTTTGCAGATGGCTCAGTCTCGGCTTATCCTGGAACAGATAGAAATGGGCCATATGCTCTGTTTGAGTCCGCTTCATGTTTTGATCATTCAATGTCGCAAAGCGTGCAGTTAAATATGAAAATTCATCCTTCTGTTGTAAGAGGCAGAGAAGGTGCATACAAATTCCTTGATTTAGTAAGAGGATATATGAGAACAGGCGCTTTTCATATTCAGTTCAACATAGTTGATTCCAGAATGTTGAAAGATGCTCAGGACCATCCTGACAAATATAAAGGCCTTATGGTTAGAGTTGCAGGATTTACTCAATACTGGGCTGAATTAGGAAAACAAATTCAGGATGAAATCATCGCTAGAACCGAATATCAGAAATTTTAAGTAGCGCTTAATATCAATCGATTATCTAAAGAAGGACTTTTGAATATGGATATAAGATGTAAAGATTGTTTATATTATTTACCTATAGACGTTTTTAACGGGTTATGTAAAAAACTTAAAAAAAATATTTTACCTGACCAGATAGAAAAAAGCTGTTTTGAAAAAAATAAAAAATGTAAATACTGTAAAAACTTCACTTTATCAAAAGATGATGATCAGCTTGGCACATGTATGGGAACTATATTCGCCTACCCAGACATGATTGCTCAGAAATGTGTTGATTTTTCACAAAAATAATATTTCAATTTTACATATTCAATAAGTTTAACCTTATTGAATATGTTTTATAAAGGACAGACAATGAACAATATGACGGGTGAAATTTTTGATATACAGGGATTTTCAGTATATGATGGTCCTGGCTGTAGAACACTGATTTTCCTTAAAGGATGTACTTTAAGGTGCAAATGGTGTGCAAACCCTGAAAGCAATGAAACATTTCCTGTCCCTATGTTTGATCCATCAAAATGCTTATTAGGTGGAGAATGCATTGAAGTATGTCCTCATGGAGCAATCAAAATTATTAATAATGAGAAATTAACCATTGATAGAAAGAAATGTTATAACTGCAAAGAAGCACTCTGTCATGAAGTATGTGATACTGGTGCTATCAGAATTGCCGGATATCATATTACTATTGATGAGGTGTTGAAAAAAGTAGACAGAGACAGGAAATACTGGGGTAGAGGTGGAGGTATTACTTTAACTGGCGGTGAACCTTTCCTTCAGCATGAATTCGCTTATGAGCTTTTAAAAAGCTTACATGAAAAAATCATACATACTGCAGTTGAAACCTGCGGCAATGTCCCATGGGAAAACATTAGAAAATCATTACCATATTTAGATTGGATTTTCTTAGATATTAAACATATGGATCCAACCATACACAAAGAAAAAACGAAATGTGATAATAGTAGAATTCTTGAAAATCTTAAAAGTATAGCTTCCGAATTTGAAGGCAGGATAGTAGTACGCATGGTGATTATTCCTGGAATTAACGATGATGATAAAAATGTTCTAGAATTTGCTACTTTCATAAAAAATCTAAATAGACCGGACATTGCAGTTAATCTTTTACCACTGCACCATCTTGCCAAAGAAAAATATCATATGCTGGAACAAGAATATTTTTCAAAAAGTCTGGAAATACCAGATAAGGAAGAAATGGAACACAAAAAAGATATTGTCAGTTCCTTAGGAATAAAATGCTATATAGGCAGTGATACTCCATTCTAAGTATAAATTTTCGAATAGATTGATAAAATCTATTTTTAAAAAACTGAATTAAATACAGTTTCTATTGTAGTAAAACTGACTGAAGTATATCTTGAGAATACATAGTAAATTTCAATATATTATTAATGATAAATTTCTTCATAAAGAAGACATTTCTCATACAGTACTGCCGTCTCAGCCGTTTGCCTAGGCAAGACGCATGAGTTACTTTTTTAAATTCAATGGCATTGAGTTTGCAGCAGGTATCTAAAAAATCAGTTTAACCTCAAATAGAGGTTAAACTAACAAACTCAAATAAGCGTTTATTAATATCAATTAGTTGCACTGTGACATTGTCACAGACGACTACTGACAGTTAAAATTTTTTGACTTTCCAGCTCTTTTATTATTTCATCTACGGTCTTCAGGGCCGTGGCACACCGTTCATTAACAAAATCGGTCAGCTTTTTTCTGACGGCAGTATCTGTATTTTTATCGTTTTTGTCTGCGAGCATGACAGCTGCATCAGCAACAATACCGCGATATAAAGAAATTGTTTCAACCTCCTGCCCTTTCCAATATTCAACAATTCTTTCTCTATGCTCAGTATTAGTAAGCAATAATGTTCTTAACTTATTAAATTTTTCAGCGGCGACTGTTGAGCTGTATTCCTTTGGAACTTCATTAATACCAATAAAAAATGGAAGAAACGGACATATATCAGGCTCACCGAAGGTCAACCACATAGTACTTAAATATTCAATGTAATCAGCAGATGGGTTGATAATTACAGAGTTATATGTTTTTTCAACACTACCTTGAATATTAATAGATTTATTATTATTTACTGTGTATGATGTATCTCTTTCATTCTCAAGCATACTTACTTCTTTATCATGATATTTCAGGATATCCATCATATAAGGCAGAACAAGACCTGATCCCTGTATAGGATTCAGATTATAATCGTTATATTGATTTTTTATAAGAAGTTCCCACATTGCCTGTGCACGACTGTAACCTGCACCGCTCCCTATCTGATATTTTCTAAGATTTTTATCAAGGTAGAAGTTTGCCTGAGCAAATACTGTATCTTTCATAGGCCCGTAAACTGCATGATTAAGTTTGGAGTTATATATATAATTAGATGCTTCAATCAAATATCCATCCTTGGGATCAACTATTAACAGTGCAAGGCCACCTGAAGATAGAGTTGAACCTATTTTAGTGAACATTCCTGATAATTTATCTATCATCTCTTTAGCGCTCCCACAGGTTGTCATTACTTCATCAGTAGTAGGTATCAAATTTTCATCAGGCAGTTTAAGACTTTGACTAACCCTGAAAAAAGCTTTTGTTCCTACACCTTTTTCATTTAAATATGTTCCACCTAATAACTGAGCAGCTTTTTGAGCACTCAAATACCTAAATTTACTCTTATCTTCAGGAACAATTAATTTCAGGGTTAAGCGATCTAGTTCTACAGGAACAGTCCAGTCTAAGTTAGCCAAGAGGACATTTCCTTCAGCACATGTTAACCCTAAGGCTAACCCTCCAGTACATGCCAATGTGTTAAACGAAAGATTCGGCATTAATAACAGGGTGAATACAATCAACAGTTGTTTTTTCATCTATTTCTCCATATTATGGATTAACTATTTTAACTTTTACTTTGTCACCAAAGCGGAATAAAAATCTTTGAGGATTGTAAACTACTTTAGTTCCATCTTCAAGCTTAGCTTTTGTATCAACTACTATAACGTCGTTATTATTCAATAGTATTCCAACAGGAAGTACCGATTGATATTTGTTTGAATGGAAATATCTATAAACATCTTCAGGTTTCACATAAATTTTGCGTATAAAAAATGCTCTGTCAATAGGTTTATCAGGATTACTGTACTGTTGATCTAATGCCAACCAGATATAAAAACCTTTGTCATCTTTCTTGAGCGCATCCACTCTCACCAATACATGTTTTATATCCTTCCTTGTAAAAATATAGCTAAGCAGTTGAACCTGGGGTAAATTTTTCATATCTTTATTCATTTGATACATATTAATCAGAGGATTATCTACATATATATTAATGCTGCCTGATTTATTATCTTTATGTTCCAGTTTACCACCAACGGGTTTACCAGCCCCAAGTGGATAAATCATAATTTTACTGCATGGAGAAAGTTTATTCGCCATACCTTGAGGTAGTTTCACTCTTACTTTCATAGGGCTATTAGTCACCAACTGAATAACCGGGGTATTGTTTCGGTAGTTATTATTTATAAATTCTCCTGGTGAGTAATACACATTAGAAACAATACCGTCAAATGGTGCAAAAATTTTGCATTCAAGAATCATACCTTCTATATCATTGACTTTAAATTTTAACTGATCCACCTTACCCTTTGCCCTAAAATACTGGGCGGTGATTTCTTCAAGTATTTTTTCGCTGACTGTACCAGTTTTCCTAAGCTTTTTCTGCCTTTTGAGATTCTTTTCAATTATTTCAAGGTCAATCACAGCGGCATTATGCATACTTTTATACATATTAAGCATATTATCGTATTGCTCATGCCTTTGTTCTGCAATTATGGTTCCTCCATCAGAAACAGAACCTTTGCTATTAAAAACAGAACCTTTAACTTTTGTTCCTACTGGAAGGATGTCTGATAAGACCCCATCTAAAGAAAAAATAAAATTCTGTAAATGACCGTATACAACAACTCCTTCATATTCATTATTAGAGTTTTGAGAAGCTCCTCCATCTGCAGAAACAACACCTGAATAACAAAAAACATACATAAATAAAATAAAAATAATATTTTTGATTTTCATAATTTCCTTATAATATACTATATTTAAATTTGAACAGAAGGAAAAAACAAAATCCCCTTCAATTCAATTGTTCGTTTATTCCTAATTTTGTGTATTAGTGTTACCGTTAATAGCTATACTACTTTTTCTAAAAACAACTTTGCCTTTAAACAGAGTCATGAGAACATCTTTTTCACTAACTGTAATAGGTTTTGTAAATGAATCTTTGTCTAATACAACCAAGTCAGCGTATTTACCAACTTCGAGAGTACCTGTTTCTTTTTCAAGATTCATTGAAACAGCATTATTCAGTGTATATATCCTTAAAGCATCGTTTAATGAAATCCTTTCAGAATATCCAAAAGTGCATGAAGGTTGAAGTACAGAATTTGGAGGGCATTTATAGTTTGGGTCAGGATTTTTACGGGTAACCATGGTCTGTATACCAACCCATGGATTCATATCCTCTACTGCAGCCGGCCAGTCTGAACCTGAAGAAACAGGTATTTGTTTTTTAAGCAGTGTCCTGATAGGATAGAATTTAAGAGCCACATCTTTTTTAACTACAGATAATACACCTTCTATAATAGGTGATGGATACCAGATAGCTGGAGAAAGACCAATTTCAACATTTTCTTTATATTTTTCTAAAAGGATATAGTCTTCATCCGTTATAAACCCTGCATGAGCTAATTCAATCTTTGATGAGAAGCCTGGTTGCATAGCCTTTAGTACAAGGTCAAGAGCACCGTTACCACCAGTATGAACGACAATATCAAACTTAGCCTTATCTAATTTAGCTAATATTTTTTTTAGCTGATTAGGAGAGTAGCGTATTTCTCCATTGGAAGGTGTGCCTGGTTTGTATCCTTCATCTAGATTATTCAGCATACAGGCAGTCCTTGCTGGAGTGGGAACTCCGTCCAAATATACTTTTGCATAGTTTGTTGAAAAATGATTAGTTTTATATAAATCTCGTAAATTTTCCAGTTTTGAAATATTCAGCACACGATTTGGATAACTTCCGCTGTGAGGCTTGCATATTTGAGCCTTATCAGGAATTATAGGAGGTCCTTCCAACTGATCCTCAGCTAAAGTAATCTGAATTGCTGCTGCCAGGTGTGTGGTTGCTTCATCGTCTACAACAACTTTTTTCAATGCTTCTAAACGTCTTTTAGATAGCGCATCAGCTTCTCTCATTCCAGTAATACCAAGTTTATTAGCATTTTTCATTACATATTTCAAACCTGACATATATTGTTCCATAGACCAGTCCGGCATATCTTTTCTTACTAAGTTAGAGCGGTCTTCATATAGTATTCCCGTTGTTTTAAAGGGTTTTGGTTCACCCTTTAGCTTTATGATAGCTTCTTTTTTTTGGTCATCAGGTACGGTGAATCCGCTACTTTGCAGTGCCTTAGAATTTCCCCACCATGCATGACCTGAATCCGCTCTAAGCATTACAGCATAATCACCTGAAAACCTGTCAAGAAATACTCTTGGCAATAGTGAAGGTTTATCTTTCCCTATCTGCTTAAAATAGTCCTCACTCCAGTTTCCGTCTCCGTCAAAGAATTCACTATTCCATTGACCACCAACAATCCATTTTACATCTTCTCCATTTTTATCCTTACTAACTAAGTCCTGAGAGTAATTAGGCTTCCAGTAACTTTGTACTTTTTCTCCAATTTTATCCGGCATTGTTGCAAATGGAAATGCACACTCAGCTGTTTCTTTTATTCCACCTGCAACAGGGTGTACATGAGCATCAATAAGACCTGGAATTATAATAGCTCCATCTAAGTCAATACTGTTAATAGTATCTTTTGTTTTGTACTTGGAACTTTCAGCATTAGTTCCGACAAAAATAATTTTCCCATTATCAATAGCTA
>Ga0307988_1001550_pt1 | contig 12762 bp, 8 predicted proteins | sample EllFjometagen183_FD_203166 | JGI IMG/M metagenome (GOLD analysis project Ga0307988, IMG submission 203166) | Marine microbial communities from Ellis Fjord, Antarctic Ocean - #183 | ecosystem: Environmental > Aquatic > Marine > Unclassified | place: Southern Ocean | collected 2014-10-08 | reverse complement strand
GTGTTACGCAATCGCCGCAAGCACCCGCAAAAAACCAAAAAAGTTTAAGACACTTACGGGAGACGGCCTCGTGACCACGAACAGCGCTTTGGGCCGACATAAAATCGCTGAATTTAATCTCTTGATTCCACAAACCCATCAGTGGGTCGGGCAAAATATGAACCATATGGATCTTCTGAGTCATCCGAAAGTGTATGAAACCATCAAAGCGTGGTTAAAAACATAAGCTCACAAACTGTCCCTTTCCCCCACAAAGACCCTTTCATTGATGAACCCTTTGCGAAATTTCATATTCCTGCTGGGCTTTTCAGCCATCCTTGTTTCCCTTGTTGTCACTTGTTCACATCTTATGGTCCAGATCGGGAACTTGATTGACCGTATGGCGAAATAAAAAAAGGAGCTCTTCAAGTGAAGAGCCCCCATGGGGCCTGCTTTTTTTGGAAGGAGGAAGTTAATTCCAACAAGAGCCGCCCCGGTTCCCACCGTATCCACCGCGACCTCTACCGTAGCCACTACCATAAACGCCCCCATAAGCACCCTGGGGTGCAACTTTGCGGGTTTCCAGCTTGTAGGCGAGGCGCTTATCCGCCATCTGCGACTTCAATGTGCTGAGTTCCTTCTGCAGGGTCTGCAGTTTTGCCGTATCGGGATTTTCCCCGTTTAAAAGCTGTGTCATTTCGTTTTGTTTATTCCAGATGTTGTTTCTAAGAGCTGAAGTATCATTTGAAAATTTCTGATCCAGACTGTTGAGTTCCTTTTGCTGCTCAGGAGCCAAAGCGGGATTACCTCCCTGATCCCGCCAGCAATTCCCGGGACCATTACCCTGCCCGCCGCCGGAACCCCACCCGGAACATCCTCGTCCCCATCCGGAACCCCTTGCGAAAACGGGATAAGCCATGACACCCACCAACAATAATACGCCTAATACGGTTACCAGTTTTTTCATGTTGCACCTCCAAAGTTTAAAAAGGGTTTGTTTTTTGAACCGATCATCATTTGTGAAGCTGATAGAGCAAAGGGTGTGCCAAAAAAATGCGACGACGCTTAACATACTTAAAATACATTGTTTTCCATATTATTGATATTGAAACGGAATATGCCCTTGCGAAGAGCGTTGGAAAAGAGGATACTTTGTACCCGGTTCTCAACCCCGGGCGGGTACAAAGTATCCACATGGACGAACAGATGGGATATTATCGTACGCATTTTTCCTGCTACAATCGGTTTTTCCATTTCGGTACTATTCTTGCTTACTAAAACCATTATGACGCCGAACAATCAAAAAAAGAAACCGTGGCTCTGGGTTCCCCCCTGGGTAATCATCGGTGCCGTACTGGTGCTGGCACCGATTTTCTTCTTCCTGACGGTGGATTCCATCAACCGTCAGAAAGAAAGCACCATTACCCTTTTAAAGGAAAAAGGAGCGGCCCTCATCCGTTCCTTTGAAGCCGGAGCTCGAACCGGCATGATGGGCATGCGATGGGGCGGCACCCAGGTACAGCAATTGCTCTCGGAAACCGCCCAGCAAAAAGACATCGTCTATATTCTGGTCACCGATGCGAAGGGGACCATCCTGGCCGACAGCGATCCTGCCAACATTGGTAAACCTTATGGCGAAAGCCTGGATTTACCCCGGATTTCCCAATCCCACGCCCTTCATTGGCGCGAGGTTTACACCGGAGACGGGAAAAAAGTGTTTGAAGTGTTTCGCCAATTCGTTCCCATGCGGGGCAGAAGCGGTGGCCATGGCCCGGGGAGAGGGTCTGGAATGAGATCGGGGATGGGATCGGGCGACTGGTGCCGGGGCCATATGAATCCCCGAAACAAAACCGACCGCGGGTCGCAGATCATCTTTGTGGGATTAGACATGACATCGGTTGAAAATGCCGCCGGAGAAGATATCCGACACAGCATCCTCATGGGCTTTATTTTTCTTCTCATCGGATTTGCCGGCATCGTAACCCTGTTCATGGCACAAGCCTATCGTTCCGCCAGGACCTCCTTTTCCAGGGTCAAGGCCTTTTCAGACAACCTGGTTGAGAACATGCCCATGGGGCTGGTTGCCATCGATCCGGAAGAACGGATCGCATCTTTCAACCAGACCGCCGAATCCATGCTCGGAATCAACGCCCGTCAAACCCTTGGAAAGGGGCTCCCCGAAATTTTACCCCCTTCTTTCCAGACGTTTTTCAACCAACTGAAATCGGAATCGGGCCCCCTTAACAGGGAACTGGAGGCGTCTCTCAACAATGAAAAGAACCTGCCCCTGGAGGTCATCGGCACGGCATTGACGGGAGAGGATGGCACGGCCCTGGGGTGGGTAATCCTTTTCAGGGATTTAACCGAGATCCAGCACCTCAAAAGGGAAATCGCCCAAAGCCAGCGCCTGGCATCCATCGGTCGACTGGCCGCGGGGGTCGCCCATGAAATCAGGAACCCTTTAAGCTCCATCAAGGGATTTGCCACCTATTTCAAAGAGCGGTACCGGGATACGCCAAAAGACCACCAGATCGCCGAAATCATGATCCAGGAGGTGGAGCGGCTGAATCGGGTCATCGGGCAACTCCTGGAATTCGCCCGTCCCATGTCCATTCAAAGAAGGGCCACGCAACTGGATGTTTTGATCCGCCATTCCCTGAAAATGGTTGAAGGAGACGCCCGACAAAAGGGTATCACCCTGAATGTGGAATGCGATCCCCATATCAACACGGTGCACATAGACCCGGACAGGATCAAGCAGGTTCTCCTGAATTTATACCTGAACGCCATGGAAGCCATGGCGGAAGGCGGCGACCTTTCCGTAGGGGTTCTTCGGGTAGACACAAACCGGAGCATTCAAATCACCGTGTCGGACACGGGTCCGGGGATCGAACCGGAAGACCTGCCGAATTTATTTGACCCCTATTTTACCACAAAATCGTCCGGGACAGGCCTGGGGCTTGCCATTGTCCACAAAATCATAGAATCTCATGAGGGGGAAATTCAGGTCAAAAGCCCGGCCGGCGAAGGAACCACCATCACCCTCATCATCCCCCACGCCCTGGAGGAGTAAATTCTTGACAAAAATAGAAAAAACGATCCTGGTGGTGGACGATGACCATGCCCACAGAATCATGTTGTGCACCCTTCTTTCCGGATGGGGCTATGCAATAGAAGAGGCGGATGACGGCCAGACGGCCATTACAAAAGTCCACGGGAAATCATTCGACCTCATATTGATGGACATCCGGATGATCAAAGTCTCAGGGCTTGAGGCCCTGGCGAAAATTCAAGACTATAACCCGGCCATTCCCATCATCATCATGACCGCTTATTCCTCCGTTGAAACGGCTGTTACAGCCCTTAAAAAAGGGGCTTACGATTATCTGACCAAACCCCTGGATTTTGATGAATTGCGGTTGGTCATGGCCCGGGCCATGGATCACCGCCTCCTGAAAGAGGAAAACCGTATCCTGAAAGAGCGACTGGGAAATCAGTTTAATATCCAGAACATCATTGGCCGCAGTCAAGTCATGGTCACGCTTCTGGAAACCGTGGCCCAGGTGGCCCCTTCCGAAGCAACCGTCATGGTGACCGGGGAGTCGGGATCAGGTAAGGAATTAATTGCAGGCGCCGTCCATTACAACAGCCCAAGAAAAGATGGGCCCTTCATCAAGATGAACTGCGCGGCCGTCACCGAAACCCTCCTGGAGTCCGAACTGTTCGGCCATGAAAAAGGGGCATTTACCGGGGCCCACAAGCGGAAAGAAGGGACGTTCCGCCAGGCGGACGGTGGAAGTCTATTTTTGGATGAAGTGGGTGAAATGTCCCTGTCCATGCAGGTGAAACTGCTGCGCGCCTTGCAGGAAATGGAATTTTTCAGGGTTGGCGGGGAAGAACTGCTCAAAGTGGATGTGAGGGTGATCGCGGCAACCAACAAAGACCTGCTTCAGGAGGTTGCGGCGGGTCGTTTCCGTGAGGATCTCTATTATCGGCTGAACGTGGTGACGCTGGCAGTCCCCTCCCTGGCGGACAGAACAGAGGATATCCCGTTGCTGGCCCGTCATTTCCTGGAACGTTTTTCCCAAAAAAACAACAAGAAAGTGAAAGGATTTTCCCCCCACGTCATGGACCAGATGCTGCGATATGGCTGGCCGGGGAATGTTCGGGAGTTGATGAATGCGGTGGAGCGGGCGGTTGTCATGAGTCGATTGGAATATATTCAACCCCATGACCTACCCATGGAGGTTCAGAGCGTTCATTCAGGACATGCGGTTGATCCTTCCCAGCAAATACCGGATGAGGGTGTTTCCCTTGAAAGGATGGAAAAAGAAACCATTCTCAAAACCCTCGCATCAACATCCGGCAACAAGAGCGAGGCTGCCAGGAGACTGGGGATTACCCGAAAGACACTCCGTAAAAAGTTGAAGAGTTATGAAGTCCAGACATAAAGGGCGTTAAAATTCAGCAGTCAGCCGCAAACCGAAAATCCAACCTTTGGGGCTGTCCCCCACCGCCATTGAATCTTTCATGTACTGAACATCCCCGTCAGCCCAAAGATGTGGTTGAAGGCTAGCCAAAGTCATGTTTTTTTGTCAAGCTGCGGTAAGAGATTTTCATCTCTCCATGTGCCGATCCCTTTTTGATGCGCCTTCCAGTCTCAAGTTGACAGCCTCTTCCGCTTCACGTATTTTCTCCTCTTTGGTAGAACCGGAGAAAGGTAACCGTTTTCCTTGATGGAGGCTCCCGACATGACACTGTTTATGGGCCTCAACCTGCTCGCTTCCTTCATTATGGTGGAAAGGTCTTTTTTGCACGCTAGAGAATACTATGAAAAGAAAAATTGAATTACTGGCACCCGGTGGGGACATTGATTCCATAAAAGCTGCAATTGTAGCCGGGGCAGATGCCATATACTGTGGCCTGAATAAATTTAATGCCAGAAACCGGGCAACAAATTTAAATTTTGATGATTTAAATAGGGTTATAAAACTGGCTCATGGAAATAATTGTAAAATTTTCCTAACCCTGAACATCATTATAGTGGAAAGTGAAATTTCTTCCCTTATAAACTTACTGAATAAACTGATTAATACACGAATCGATGGGGTAATTGTTCAGGATTTAGGATTGCTTTACCTACTATCCGAATATTTCAAAAGTCTTAAAATACATGCATCTACTCAGCTTACGACCCATAATGAAGGACAGATATTTTTTTTAAGTAAGCTAAATGCGACCCAAGTTAATTTATCAAGAGAGTTAAATATCCATGAGATAGAATCGTTAACTTCCATCGCACATAAAAATAAGATCCTAACAGAAGTATTTGTCCACGGTTCCTACTGTATCTCTTTTTCAGGCATTTGCTATATGAGTTCCGTTCTTGGCGGGAAGTCGGGAAATCGCGGCCGATGTAGTCAACCCTGTAGAGATCGATATTTAACCACTCCTGAAGGTAAAAATTTCCCCCTGAATCTTAAAGACAATTCAGCATATTTTGATCTAAGAGAAATATCTGATGCGGGGGTTGATTCACTGAAGATTGAAGGAAGAATAAAGAAGTTGGATTACGTATATACGGTGGTCAATGCTTGGAAAAACCAAATCCGGAGTTTTTATAAAACGAACAGGCTCAATCGTGACAATAGTGTTCTTTATAAGGTATTCAACCGGGATTTTTCAAATGCATATTTGAAAGGAGTTATTCACAAAGAGATGTTTATTGATAATCCCCGTGATAATTCCATTCAACATCTTTCAAAAATTAATCATTATTTTTCGAATGACCAAATGGTAAAAGACCAAATAGAACTTTATGAAGAAAAAGAAAAAATTACATCTCATGTAAAAAATCAGATCAAACAATTAAGCATCTCTAAATCTCCCATAACAATCAGCATTTCAGGCAAAGTTCATACGCCTTTAAAAGTATCCGTAAAAACCCCAGAGGCTTCATTTACCGTTCTTTCAGAAATTCATCTCGTTAATGCCGGAACATGCACACCCAATCGGCACCTTGGGAACCCAAAAGATGATCCGGAAGCAATATTAACTGGTAGCAAAGATCCTGTTACAAATAATAAAAAAACCACTGCTCAGTGCCTGGATTACAATATTATATTTAAAAGGCTTAAATCCTTAAACAATACGGAATATTACATTAAGAATTTAGAATTAGAAAATCTTCAAAATGATCTTTTCATCCCATTTAAAGAGCTCACCTCAATAAAAAAAAGAATTTCATTCATTTTAAATGGCTCAAAAGAAATGATTGATCCGATTGATGTTCCCCGCTTAAAAAAACGAGCGGTATTGAACGTTAAACCCGATCTTGCGGTATTGATATCCTCCCAAAAGGATTTGACCATTTGTAATGAGACCGCTTCACAAATATTTTTTGAAATTCCCAATTGTTTTGAAAATGAATACTCTGAATTTGTCAAAATATTTGTAAAAAACAAAAACTTAATCCCATGGTTCCCATCTATCTTAATAGGAGAAAATTATACGGCTTCACTGGAATTGCTTAAACTGTTGCAACCCAAAATTATTGTAACCAATAATACCGGAATCGCTTATCACGCCTGTAAAGAAGGAATCCCCTGGATAGCAGGGCCTTATCTTAATACGGTTAATTCCTTTAGTCTTTTATGCTTGAAAGAAAAATTTAACTGTTATGGATCCTTTATTTCTAATGAAATTAGCAAAAACCAGATAAAGGTCATTAAAACCCCTGATAATTTCAAACTATACTATGGCATCTATCATCCTATTTTGCTTCTGAGCAGCAGACAATGTTTATTTCATCAGGTTATTGGGTGTGAAAAGGACAACATAAACGAGGAATGTATTCCAAAGTGTCAAAAATCTTCATCTATTACAAATTTGAAAAAAGTTTCTCTTTATATTGAAAAATCAAAGGGGAACTATCATTGTATCTATCATCATCATAATTTCTTGAATCCGAACATTGTGACTGATTTACCAGGCATCTTTTCCCATTTTTTCATTGACTTAAGAGACATAAAAACCGAAACCAAAATACAGTTGGATAAATCTCGAATAATCGGGCTTTTTGAAAATCTTTTAAATGGAAATCCCAATTCCAAAAAAGAACTCAAACAGATGATTTATCCCACAACCCACACCCAATATGAAAAAGGGATCTAACCAAATGAGTTCCAAACAGTTCCTGAAACCCTCACCTAAACCCATTTTCGCTCACTCCGCAATCCGAGATCATTAGATTTAGACAGCACTTCCTAATATATTTTTGATCAGAATTGCATTTCACTTGACATTGCAGATTGCATGTGATGCAATATAAGGGTTTCGTGATTTTTTTCACAACCTGATCATTTAAGCTTAATGACGGTCGGAGAAATCAGAGATGAAAGCACTGTGCATCATTCTCACGGGATTAGGGGTAGTTCTTGCCTCTTTCACCTTCCTCTTTTTTACACTTGAAGATCAGACACCCTATGCGGACCCCGTTCCCATGTGGCCCATATTCCTGGGCGTGGCCATGGTCATTCTGGGTCTCGTATGCTACACTAGGAAGACTTAGGGAACTGGAAGAAAATAATATATGCATATCGTGCAGGACTTTTGTTCGTATTCAAGGCGTGATAGCAGGTGCATAGTGAGCTATGTGCCTGTTGTCACAACGTAGAAGACGGGCAAAAGGGCAAGCAGGATGCGTAGATTATTTTTTGGAAGTTCCCTTAGGGCCTCGAGGGGTTCTACATCTTTCTGCGCCGCATAATGGAAATCAGCAGTGAAAACCCGATGACCCCCGCCAGGATGAAACCCACAAGCCCGATCAGGGGTACATCATGCCATCTGGGGGGAATCCCCGACAGGACAACCAGTGACGATCCGATAACCAACGACGCAAGCACAATGGCGAAAACCAACCTGTTGGTATTTCGATTGTGGGTATTGAGGAGGGGTTCGAGGCCGGAATGACCGAATTCAATTTTCAGTTTGCCCTCCCTGGCCTGCTTCAAAATTGACCTGACCTCCCCAGGAATTTCACGCCCCAGCTGGATCATTTCCGTACCGATCTCCAGCATATCCCCGGCGATCCGTTTGGGATTCATCCGTTCTTCCCGAATCCGACGAACAAAAGGTTCAGCCTGTTTAAGAATATCGAAATCCGGATCCAGCATTTTGGCAATCCCCTCAATGGTTCCCAGGGCTTTCATCATCAGGTAAAGATCGGGCTTGATGGTGAGCCCATGGGTGGAAACCGTCTCAATGAGCTTCTGGAACAGCCTCCCCATCTCCAGTTTATCCCGATGCCCGTAAACCTGTTCCTCCAGAAGATCCGTGAGGTCCCGCTCCAGCCTCTCCCGATCCGGCTCCCGATCATAAACGGAGAGCCTTAAAACGGACTCCGTAATTTTTCGTTCGTTTTTACCGGCGAGACTGGTAACGAAATCCGTAAATTCTTCCCGCTCATCCTGGCGGATGCGACCCATCATGCCGAAGTCGAGGAAACAGATGATATTGTCTGAGAGGATAAAGATATTTCCCGGATGGGGATCCGCATGAAAAAAGCCATGAACAAAAATCTGCTTCATAATCAAGTCGGCACCGTTCTCAGCCAGGGTATGCCGATTGCAACCGTTATTTTCCAGCGCTTCGAAATCCGTAACCTTGATGCCTTCCACATATTCGATGGTCAGGACGCGGGATGAGTTGAGTTCCCGGTAAAGTTTGGGGACATAGATGGTATGCTCTCCCAGAAACTGCCGTGAAAAGCGCTCCGTATGATAGGCTTCTATGGTGTAGTCAATTTCCTTTTCCAGGCTTCGGGCAAATTCTTCCACGATGCTCGTGGGGCGTTGGACCTCCATTTCCTCCACGTGACGTTCCATAAGGGATGCCAAATGAAGCAGGATTTCCAGATCCACTTCCACGATCTTCCGGATACCGGGTCTCTGGACCTTGACCACCACCTCATCCCCATCCGCCAACCGCGCCCGGTGCACCTGGCCGATGGAAGCGGCTGCCAAGGGCTCGGCTTCGAAATGGGCAAACAGTTCCTCCGGCGTCCCCCCGAGCTCTTCGATAATGATGGCTCTGACCTCCTCGTAGGAAAAAGACGGCACATGATCCTGGAGCTTGCTGAATTCCTGGGAATACTCCAGGGGGACCAGGTCCGGCCGCGTCGAAAGGATCTGCCCCAGTTTTATAAATGTAGGCCCCAACTCCTCCACCGCCATTCGAACCCTTTCAGCCCGGGACAGTTTGTCGATCTGCTCGCGTCGTTTTCTGGAAATCATCTGGAGGCCGATTTCAATATATTGTTCAATTTTAAGGGTTTCGATAATATCACCAAATCCGTATTTGAACAAAACCCTCAGGATGTCCCGATACCGATTCAAATGCCGGTATGTGCGGCCCACAACGCCTATTTTTCGAATGCTCAGCATGTTGGATCTCCTTTCAGTAAGGGTTCTGATTCACGAGGGGACTGACCATGAGTATAGAAAACGGCGTGGTACAGGTCAAGGCCAAGGATTCTTAAAGCCTTAAGTTTTGGAGTGCATTTTTTTCCAGTTATCTGTATGATGCGCGCTTCTGAACGCTTAGAGGCTCAAACCGGAGGAGGCGGATGGCTCACCCCCCCCCTCCCCGGTCTCCATCCTCAACTATCAATATTCAAGGAGCAACCATGAGAAAAACCATTGCAATCCTGGAAGGCGACGGCATCGGCCCTGAAATCATGCGGGAAGCCGTCAAGGTCCTGAAAGCCGTTATGGATAAATACGGCCATACATTTGATCTTACTTACGCCCCTTTCGGCGCATCAGCATACTTTTCCCATGGGTCGCCATTTCCGGACGAAACCAAACGGATCTGCGATGAGGCCGATGTCATCGCCAAAGGTCCTGTGGGTCTGGCCGTTGAAGAAATGCACCGGATCCCACAGGAACACCGCCCGGAACTGGGTGCCATCCTGCCCCTTAGACAACGCTATGACACATTCGCCAATTTCAGGCCCGTAAGGCTTCCGGCGGGCCTTAAATCCTTCTCTCCCCTCAAGGATGAGGTGATCGGTGACGGGATTGACATCCTGATGATTCGCGAACTGGTGGGCGGCATCTATTTTGGTGACAAAGTTGAGGGTTCCATGACCGAAATGAAATATGCCCGGGATGACTGCATCTACAAAGCGGAAGATGTCCGACGGGTGGCCATCGTAGCATTTGAAGAAGCCAGAAAGAGAAAATCGAAACTGACCAACATTCATAAAGCCAACGTTCTGGCCACATCCCGTTTCTGGCGGGAGATTGTGGAAGCGGTTGCTGAAGACTATCCCGATGTACCCCATGAATCGGTCCTGGTGGACAATGCCGCTTTTCAACTGGTGGTTAATCCCACCCAGTTTAACGGGGTGATGCTGCTGGAAAATATGCAGGGAGACATTCTCACGGACCAGGCTGGTGGCATCATCGGATCCCTGGGCCTCATGCCCTCCGCCTGTATCGGCCCGGAAAAGGGGTATGTGGAACCGGCCCACGGGTCCGCCCCGGATATCGCCGGAAAGAATATGGCCAACCCCTATTCCATGATCGGAAGTATTGCCATGCTCTTTGAAGAATGTCTGGCACTGCCGGAAGAAGCGTCGGATATCTGGAACGGCATTTTTAAGATTTTTGAAGAAGGATACATCACCAGTGACCTTCTGGCCTCCTGGCATACGGAGAAAAAGGTTCTAACCACTTCTGAATTTGGTGAAAAAGTACTGCAGAATATTCTGTCAGAGTAAGGTAGAGGAAAGGCGTCTCTTCATTTAACAATTTTCAAGAGTGTTCCGGCCTGTACCGTTTCATCCAGGGTTTTTCCATTCATGACCGCCCAGGCCTGAAGCTTTCTGTCCGATGCACCCAAAGCTTTCAACACCTGCCCATCTTTTCCCCCGCATTATTTTGCTCCTATAACGAACCACTTATGGTTCTAGTGTCATCCGCTCTACTGAACGTCCGTATCAAACTGTGAGTCCATATCAAACTGTGTAAAAGACTTCATTTTATTCGCAGAGGGTTTAGGGGCGTATTGCTTCGGTTCAGTTCCCTCAACAAAGGCCTGAAACACGGTATTTTTTGAATGTCGTCCGGCCAGATCACCCGTTTTCCCATCTATCTTGGCAAAAACAACCCCTTTGGGCGCTTGAAAATCCTTTACCGGCTTTCCAGCCAGAACTTCCTGCATGAAATCCAGCCAGATGGGACTGGCGGCCCTGGAACCGGTTTCCCCTTTTCCCATCTCCCGTGAATCATCGTACCCCACCCAGACACCGGTGACCAGATCCGGGGTATATCCCATGAACCAGGCATCCCGAAGATCATTGGTGGTACCAGTCTTTCCGGCCACGGGCCGCTTCAATGCCCTGATACGCCAGCCCGTTCCTTCGCTTATAACGGCCCGCAACAAATCCGTCATGACAAACGCTGTTTCTTTTGAAATGACCGGTGCCGTATCCGGCTGATTCTCTTCAAGGACTTGCCCACTGCGATCCAGGATCCGTTTGATGTAAAAGGGCTTCACCAACATCCCACCATTGGCAAAAGCCGCATAAGCGCGGGTCAATTCCATGAGTGAAACACCCGATGAACCGAGAGCCAGTGAAAGATTCGGCGTCAAATCAGATTCGATCCCCATCTTCCTGGCATATTTGATGGCATAATTGACCCCGATTTTATTTAAGATCTTAACCGTAATGACATTCCGGCTCTTGATCAGTCCCGTCCTGATCAATGTGGGGCCGTAAAATTTTTCCTTGTAATTTTTGGGTTTCCAGACCTCACCATCGGCATTGGGAGTAGACACATAGGGGGAATCCATGATGATCGTCGCAGGATTCATCCCCCGATCCAAAGCGGCGGAATAGATCAACGGTTTGAAAGCGGATCCGGGTTGTCGCCGGGACTGGATGGCCCGGTTAAACTGGCTCACATGAAAACTGCGCCCACCCAGCATGGTTTTTACTTCACCCGTTTCAGCATCGATACAGACCAGCGCACCCTGCGCTTTTGGCGTCTGTTCCAACGCCACCAGCCAGGTAAATTTCCCCTGCTTTGATCTCTCTTTTCCCTTCTTAGAGTCCTTCTTTTTCGGCGTAGGGTCACCGTACTTTTTCAAGATTCGCACCAGCACCACATCGCCTGGTTTCAATACGGAAGAAGGTTTTTTGACGCGAGCTTCGTAATACGCCACATCCTTCTTAGGCTTCCTTGCCCATTTCATCTGTTTCAACGGAAGGCAGGCCGTCTCTTTTCCCAAGCGAATTGAGACTTCCTTCTGTTTATCATCCACTTTCGTCACCAACCCTTTCACCACCGAATCGACTTTGGGCGGTGAAAGTATAATTTTTTTCTCGGCGTTCTTCTTATAATCCTGCGTCTCCTTTACCGAAAGATGTCTGATGACGCCGCGATACCCTTCGCGTTTATCCAGGTCCGCCAAACCCTTGTCCAGGGCTTCCCGGCCGAGAACCTGCATGTTGAGATCCAGCGTGGTATAAACCTTGAGCCCCCCTCGATACAGGAGATCCTTCCCGTATTTTTTCAACAGATATCGCCGAACATGCTCGGAGAAGTAGGGTGCCCGTTCAAAGGTGTTGATTTCCTTCCCGTGAATTTCGAGGGTGGAATGCAGAGCCTCATCCCGGGATGCCTCAGAGATGAATCCTTCTTCATACATCCTTGTCAGAACGTATTTCTGCCGGGCTTTGGCCCGATCGAAATGGGAAACCGGGGAATACCTGGC
>Ga0307988_1001549_pt1 | contig 12764 bp, 13 predicted proteins | sample EllFjometagen183_FD_203166 | JGI IMG/M metagenome (GOLD analysis project Ga0307988, IMG submission 203166) | Marine microbial communities from Ellis Fjord, Antarctic Ocean - #183 | ecosystem: Environmental > Aquatic > Marine > Unclassified | place: Southern Ocean | collected 2014-10-08 | reverse complement strand
CTTTGAGTCCACTCCGAAAAGTCAATTTTGCCACAAAGGCACAAAAACACAAAGAATTCACAAAGCTTTACTTTGCTGGTTATCTGTTCTTTGTGTATCTTAGAGCCTTTGAGTCTTAGTGGCATTTTTTTGTTTTTATACTTTTCGGAGTGGACTCAACTTTACAACTTTCAATTCAAAAACCTATCCCCAAGGCACATTTGCAATGCGTTTGTAATAAACCACTATGGACTTAAAGTACCATAGTTTTGCAATACGAATGAAATTCAATTTATGAAATAAAAAAAGGTTTGAAGTTTGAAGACAGAAGTTTGAAACAAGTCTCTTCTGTCTTCTGACTTCAAGATTCTGACACTTTTAAGAATAAATTTTTAGAAGCTCAAAGCGAGATGCACTTAAAGTGCATAGTTTTAACTCTCACTGTGACCAATAAAAGTGCATGTTTTTTCATAACTATTCTTTTTGCTAAGATATATCATTTCTAGCTCTATCGATTTAGTGGTAATGTTATAGGAAATTACAAATCGCAAATATTAATTAAGCTTCAAAAAAACAACATAGAACTGCTAATAATGTTGCGCATTGTAAATGTTTGCCATTGAAGTTAACGTATCAGTTTTCAATAATATGTCTATTAATGTTTAGATATTCTACTTCTGCAACTTACATCTAGTAAAATCATTTAAAATATTTTTTAATTTTGCTGTGTTAGTTACAATACACTTATGAAAAAAATAGCAGTATTCCCCGGCTCGTTTGATCCGGTTACTTTAGGGCACGTTTCAATCATTAATAGGGCCATCAAATTATTTGATACAATTATTATTGGCATTGGGGTAAACTCTGAGAAGAAAAGCATGTATTCGCTGGAACAGCGAATAAAATGGCTAGATGAAATTTTTAAATCAGAGCCAAAAATTATAGTTGACTCGTACACAGGGCTTACCATTGATTACTGTCGTGATAAAAATGCCAAATACATTCTAAGGGGTTTGCGCACTGCTGCCGATTTTGAATTTGAAAGAGGAATAGGTCAGGTAAATAGCATGCTTGATAATAATATTGAAACCGTTTTCTTTTTAACTGAAGCCAGGTACACCCCTATTTCTTCTTCAATTGTAAGGGATGTTATTAAAAATGGTGGAGACGTAAGCGGTATGGTTCCCAAAGAAGTTATCCGATAAAATAAAATTATGAATAAAAGTATTTCATTATTTATATCTGTCATAATCTCATTATCAGCATTATCACAAAATGTTGTAATAACAGGAAAAGCTGCTAATCAGGTAAATAAACTTGTTAGGGTAATAGTATATTCTGACCAATTTTCCATGTTTGAACATACTATAGCGCAAACTAGAACCAATAATATGGGAGAATTCACCATGAAATTGGATGTTGAAAAAACTCAATTTGCATATCTAGCATTTGAGTTGGACAAAGGAGAATTTTACCTATCGCCCGGGGGAAAATATAATTTTACAATAAACAATGATACAACCATTGTATCTGGATCAATATTTGATAGACTTCCTCTAAACTTTACATTAAATGCTGATGATGGAGGAATTGTGCAAACAATTGGTGATTTTAATATGGACTATAACGACTTTGTTTACAATAATATAACTAGTATTTACAAAAGTAGGGATAAATCAACGGTAATGAAATTTATTACTGATATGAAAGAGAAATATACCAAAAACAATCTGGAATATGTTAATAATTATGTAGAATATTCACTGGTATCACTACTATGGTTAAGCCGAAAAGAAAATAATAATCAAATTCTAGAAAATTATATTATTAACAAACCTGTCTTGTATTATAACATTCAGTACACGGCATTCTTTAAAGACTTTTTCAAGAACTATTTTGCTTCTGAGAAACTTTATACAAATAGCGAACTTGTATACGCAATAAATAATCCTGATAATAAAGTGCTATCATATTTATTGTTGCAATACGAACAAACTACCGCTGATAATAGAGTTAGTGAGATTGTTGAAATGCTACTTTTATCAAGAAATTATTATAATCGTGACGTTATTAAGGAAGAGGTAATTACAAAGCTGAACAATATAGTTTCCAACTCTAGTTACTCTAAAAACAGGTTAATTGCTGCTAATTTTATTAGTGTGTTAAAAGAAATGCAGAGTGGAAGTCATGCTCCAAAATTTACATTAGTTGATAGTAATATGGATACCATATCGTTGGATAACTTTAATGGTAAATTTGTACTCCTAAGCTTTGTAAAGGATAATTGCAAAATATGCAACTTTCATATGCAGCTACTTAGCGATATTAAAAAGCAAAATCAAGGTGCATTTGAAATTGTAACAATTGTTGCCGGCAGCAATTTAAAAGATGTTATTAATTTAAAAAAGGAAAATGGATTTGACTGGCCCATATTAAAACTTGATGAAAACATTCTTCTTCTTGAAGATTACAATATAGTTGCATACCCTTCATACATTTTTGTAAACCCTGATGGAACTATTGCCTATGCTCACTTGCCAATGCCTGATGAAAATATGGAACTGTATTTACAAAGGTTTATGGATCAGTATAACAAGCAATAACACTAAAGAAAATGAAAAATACCCTGTAACAAAAAATATAGTGGATTTGGCAAGTTTGTTATTTGAAAGTTACTATTTGGAATTTACTCATAGTAATCCCTATTCTCCCTTAAATACCGGAGCCCTTTTCTCTAAAAAAGCAGTTTTACCTTCCACATAATCATAACTATTAAACGAACAACTCCTTAGTTCATTAATATGCTCAAAAACACTCGTAGTTAATGATGTTGATTTTCCGAGAAGATTTAACTGTTCTTTAATAACACGTATACTCAGTGGCGAATTACGGGTAATAGTTTGAGCCATCTCGTTAGTAAAAGACTCAATTTTATCATTATCAATGAGATTATTAAGAATTCCCAAATTGTAAGCACGAGTAGCCATTATTGGCTTAGCTGTAAAAAACAGTTCTTTTACAATGTGCATCTCAACTACATTTAAAAAATGTTGAATACCAGTTGCATTATAAGCAACACCAATTTTTGCCGGCGTAATGGCAAACGAGCAGTTTGGAGTTCCTATAATTATGTCGCAAGTAATTGCAAGCTCAAATGCTCCGCCCCAAACTGTACCTGTAACCATTGCTATTACAGGAGCTTTAGCATTTTCAATTATCCGCAATAACTTTTCTAGAGGATGACTATAACCTATTGGATCGTTGCCCGGATTGGGAAGTTCAGAAATATCAAGTCCTGCAGACCAAACTTTAGCATCAATATTGCTTTTTAGAATAATAACTCTGGCATCTTGTTTCGAAAACTCTTCAAAAGCTTGAATCATCTCATCAAGCATACCAAACGATAAAGAATTTCGCCTGATATCATTATCAAATGTTATTACACCTATATTATCATTAAATGATATTTTAATATATTTCATAATGGATACTAATTAAATAAACTTTCGGCAAAAGCATCGGCCCAATCTACAATTATTTCTTTTTCTTGATCACTTAATGATGCATCTTGATGAATAATCGTATAAATTTTCATTGGCATTTCCTCTTCGGAAACCTCTTCAGATATTCCATCTAATATTCCAGCCATATCAGATTTTTTATAGCTTGTCCAATCTGAAAAATTTAGTTCTTCTCTTCCAACTTTTGTATCACGACTAACCAAGAAAGAAATGGGTGCAACATTGGAATACCATGGATAATAGGTTTCATTTGAATGACAATCGTAACATGATGTTTTAAGAATTAACTTAACATCCTCTGGAATATCGGGGTTATTTACTAACAAATCGTTGGGATTGTTGGTTGTTAGCTCAGGCAAGTTAGCCGGAATAAATTGAATTATCACAAGTAATACTACTAATAAATATAATATATTTTTCATAATTGATTTATTATTAATTTGCAGAACAAAAATATAAAATAATTTGTAATTATTCCAAATAATATTTAGATATGGATAATATTTTAGATTTATTAAACCAAAAGACCAAACAATACAATAATCCCGAATTTATTGAAAGTGATCCAATTAGTATTCCACATATGTTTAATAATAAGCATGATATTGAGATAAGCGGGTTTCTAACTTCAGTAATTTCGTGGGGAAGAAGGGCTGCAATATTAAAGAGTGCTAACCAGTTGATGAAATTGATGGATAATTCACCATACGATTTCTTAACTAATTCAGCAGATATTGAATTTAAACGATTTTCAGGATTTGTTTATCGTACTTTTAATTCGGATGATTGTTTGTTTCTAATTACTGCCTTACGAAATATTTATTCGCGCTCAAATAGTCTGGAAAATATTGCAACCCAATCCTTTAAGGTAAATAACAACATTATGGATGTAATAACAGGAATGCGCAATGCAATTCTAGAAACACCACATCTTAGTAGATCTGAAAAACATCTTGCAAATCCACTTACTGGTTCAGCAGCAAAACGAATAAACATGTACTTAAGATGGATGATTAGAAAAGATAATAATGGCGTTGATTTTGGTATATGGGAAAATATTCCACAATCGCATCTCATTTGCCCATTGGATGTACACTCGGGTAATGTAGCTCGAAAACTAGGGCTATTAACCCGCAAGCAGAATGACTGGAAAGCTGCCGAAGAATTAACATCTAAATTACGTATTTTTGATAAAAATGATCCTGTAAAATATGATTATGCTCTTTTTGGAATGGGTGTTTTTGAAGGAGTATCTTGAGCCATATAAACCGGAAATAACGAAATTGAGTTCACTCTAAAAAAACACTATTAGCCACAAAGGCACTAAAACACAAAGAGACACTAAGGGGTTGTCAATAAATAAGGTACCCATTTAGGCTTGTTCTTTTTACTATTAACTTTGTTATAAAAACTTTAAATAAACGTAGCTATTCGCAGCTTTTATGCCTCGTTAATAGTAAAAATAACATCGCCTATTATGTATAACTTATTCCTTGACAACCCCTAAGAATAAAGTGTTAGATAATAGGATACTAATAGAGCCCTCCTTAACACTACTGTTTTAATTCCTTTCTCATAAAAAAAGCAGTGGTACTTTTTTTATTTTTCATTATTTCCTCAGGAGTTCCCACACAAAGTATTTTACCTCCTGCTTCTCCACCTTCGGGGCCCAAATCTATAATATAATCGGCAACTTTTATTACTTCCATATTGTGCTCTATAATTAGAATAGTATTTCCTTTATCAACCAATTTATTTAGCACACCAAGTAATACTTTTACATCCTCAAAATGCAACCCTGTTGTTGGCTCATCAAGTATATAAAGAGTATTTCCGGTATCTTTTTTTGAAAGTTCAGCAGCAAGCTTAACCCTTTGAGCTTCACCCCCTGATATTGTAGTAGATGCCTGCCCCAATGTTAAATACCCTAACCCAACATCTTGTAAAGCCCTTAATTTATTTGTAATAAAATGTATTTTCTCAAAAAACGCAACCGCTTGATTAATGGTCAAATTTAATACGTCATTTATGGATTTACCTTTATACCTTACCTCCAATGTTTCACGATTATATCTCTTGCCCATACACTCATCACAATGCACATATACATCAGGCAAAAAATTCATCTCAATTGTTTGAACACCTGCACCTCTACAAGTTTCACATCTACCTCCTTTTACATTAAAAGAAAACCTACCAGGTTTATAGCCACGTATTTTTGATTCAGGAAGGCTACCATATAATTTTCTAATTTCATCAAAAACTTTTGTGTAAGTAGCTGGATTTGAGCGTGGAGTACGCCCTATTGGAGACTGATCTATGTCAATAACTTTATCTATATTTCTAATCCCATCAATTGATTTATATGGTAGCACATTTTTTAATGAGCGATAAAAGTGATTACTCAAAATAGGATACAATGTATCATTAATGAGTGACGACTTACCACTACCTGAAACACCGGTAACACATATAAGTTTTCCCAGTGGTATATTTATAGTGACATTTTTAAGATTGTTACCAGTTGCCCCAATTAATTTTATAAATTTTAAATTACCGGCTCTTCTTACTTCTGGTATTTCAATTTTTCTGATTCCATTTAGATATTCAGCAGTAATTGTACCATTTTTTTTTATTGAATCAGGAGTTCCTTGTGCTACAATTTCACCACCATGTCTTCCTGCTCCCGGTCCGATGTCAACAACATGATCAGCAGATAGTATTGTGTCTTTATCATGTTCAACAACAATTACTGAATTTCCAATATCACGTAAGTTTTTTAAAGCCTCAATAAGCTTTAGATTATCACGTTGATGAAGTCCGATACTTGGCTCATCAAGTATATACAATACTCCGGTTAGCTGCGATCCAATTTGAGTTGCCAGTCTAATCCTCTGCGATTCGCCACCTGATAAACTTCGAGCAGTTCGGTACAAATTAAGATATCCAATACCCACATCAAGTAAAAAGTCGAGCCTTGTTTTAATTTCGAGAATAATTTCATGGGCAATAATTTTCTGATTATCATCCATCAAATCTTCGGCAGTATCCATCCATAAACGCAGGTTTGTAATGTCCATTTGCGACAATTCGGCAATATTTTGCCCTCCAACTAAAAAATGAAGTGACTCTTTCCGCAATCTGGCACCGCCACAATCACCGCACGTATGTGTATTCATAAAAGATTCAGCCCACCTTTTTGAGTGTTGCGATGAATTTTCGGCACTATAATTTTCAATATATTTAATTATTCCGTCAAACGATATTGTATAAGTTGATGTAATTCCAAGATATTCCTTTTTAACTTTAAACGTTTCATTGGAACCATATAAAATAGTTGTTATGGCATCATCTGGAATATCATTTATAGGGGTATTCATATTAAACCCAAACTTCATCCCGATAGCCTCAATTTGGTTAAAAACCCAGTTACTCTTATACTCTCCCAAAGGAGCAAGACCACCACGCTTAATACTCAACTTATGGTCGGGCATAATTTTTTTTAGGTCAACCTCATTTACAAATCCAAGACCGTTACAACGCTCGCAGGCTCCATAAGGTGAATTAAATGAGAATGTATTCGGTTCTGGTTCATCATACGATAAGCCAGTTGACGGACACATTAAATTACTACTAAAATGTCGTAAATTGCCCCCATCTTTATCAATAACCATCAGCGAGCCTTTCCCCAATTTTGTTGCGGTAATGATGGTACGTTTTAGTCTGGCTAAATTAATCTTATTTACCTCCACCCTATCTACAACCACCTCTATATCATGCACTTTATATCTATCGAGCTGAAGTCCGAATGAAATTTCCTGAATTTCAGAATCAATTCTAACTTTTAAAAATCCCTGCTGTCTTATCTGCTCAAAAAGTTCACGGTAATGACCTTTACGACGTTTTACAACCGGTGCCAAAACCAATATTTTCCGATTATCAAATTCGTCTAATATCAAACTAGATATTTGCTCTTCGCTATACTTAACCATCTCTTCACCTGTGGTATACGAGTATGCTTTTGCAGCCCGCGCATACAATAATCGTAGAAAATCATATACTTCAGTAATAGTACCTACAGTTGATCTTGGATTTTTATTAACCGATTTTTGCTCTATTGCAATAACAGGACTTAACCCTGAAATTTTATCAACATCAGGGCGTTCCATATTACCAATAAATTGGCGCGCATAAGCCGAAAATGTTTCCATATACCGACGCTGCCCTTCCGCATATATTGTATCAAAAGCAAGTGACGATTTACCACTACCACTCAAGCCAGTAATAACAACAAACTTATCTCTAGGGATTGAAATATCAATATTTTTCAGATTATGAACACGTGCACCAAGTACTTTAAGCACATTATCTTCACTATATTCGTTATTTGTCATTGGTAAAACTAATTGTTGGTAATAATTCCGTTTCTCTCTAAAATTAAACTTTCATGAGTTGTATTATACGGCGATTGGGGAATTTTAATAGTATAGGTTTTATTCTTTTTATTTTTAAGATAGCTTTGTCGTAGCCAAGGATTAAAATACTTTAATAACTTATAACTAATTCCATTTTCTTCAGCAAAAACAGCAAAATCATCTACTTTACCATTAACAGTAACATCATTAGTTACAATTGGAGTATAAACATCTGTATTATCAATATAAAAACCATACAACTCGGGGTTTTCAAATATAAGCTTGATTGCGGCAATACGATAAACGTATCTGGAGGTTTCATCTGATAATAATAAATCATAATACGACCCAACTTTTTGTCGCTCCAATTGTTTAGAGACACCTCTATTACCAGCATTATATGCAGCAGCAACCATTGTCCAGTTACCAAATTTTTCATAACTATTATTGAAGTATTGGCATGCAGCTACTGTTGCTTTTTCCACATTATATCTCTCATCAACCTCTTTATTTATCTCTAAATTATAATCTTTAGCCGTTCCTTTTAAAAACTGCCAATAACCAACAGCATTTGCTGGTGATACAACATTTGACAATCCGCTCTCAATTACGGCTAGATATTTAAAATCAGCAGGTATATCATTGGCATCAAGTATTGAATCAAACATAGGAAACCATCTATACGATTTTTTCATAAGCAAAAGAGTTGCTGAATGCCAATAAGTATTTACCGATAATTCTCTATCAAGAGATTCTCTAACATAAAAAATATCCATGGGCATCTCTTCACCAAAAACAAAAAGCGTGTCAGGAATGGGTAAGGAAACAATCTTATAGTATTGCTCATTCGTTCCAGGTAATTGAACTTCTTCTTTTGTAATTAATTTGTCGAACCCAAAAATTAACAATATAACAATTATTATAAAAAATATATAGGTGATAATTCGATTCATTCTTCTAAGTATGTAAAAGTGCAAAAGTAAGAAAATAGTGTGAGTGAATTGACGAATGATTTAATGAGATAATGTATAAATAACAAAATAAATTAATAATACAGCTACATAATCATCTTAATAATAGATAATTAATCTGATTTCAAATTTTAATCCGAATATTTAACATTTATTTGTAATTTTGCAGAGGTATTGATAAACATTTCAATGACTAACGAAAAGATATTAATTACCGGAATTGAGTACAAGGTTAGAAAATTAATTGAAATTAATGGTCTACTTAGTGAAGAAAATGCTCAATTAAAGGCTGAAAATATACTTTCGAATAAAAAAAATGAAAATTTATTAGAAAAAATAGAGATTAATCAAAAAGAAATATTTAAATTTACACTTGCAAATACATTAGAGATAGAATTTGGTGTTGATGAGGGCAGAAAAAGAATAGATAGTTTGATAGAGGAGATTGATAGGTGTATTGAGGTATTAAGCGAATAAGGCTCATTATATTTTGGATGCCGTTTTAAAAAGCATCCTGAAAATAGTTGATAATGAAAACAAATCTAAATATAAAGGTAGACATAGGAGGCAGACCATACTCTTTAACCATAACTAGGGAAGAAGAAGAATTAATAAGGAAGGCCTCAGAAAATGTTAACCATACAATAAAAGAGTATTCAAAAGCGTTTGAATACAAGGATATGCAAGATTTGTATGCAATGATTGCTTTGCAACATGCTTCGGGACATATGCGCCTTGAAAATGAAAAGTCTTTCAAAGACAAAGAAATGAAAGATAAATTACTGGAAATAGATGCGCTGTTATCATCGCATTTAAAACTATAAGTTCGTCGTTCTTAAAAATATAAAGTGCCCACATAATTCAACAGTTGTAAATTCAACACTACAACAATTAGGGATAAGCTCATAGCATCGTAGGACAGGCCTGATTACCTTTATTGGTAATTCTCCTTTTGGAGGACACTGGAAGTTCGAAAATACTGGCAGCCCTAGCCGTTATTAAATTGGAGTTTACTAACTCCGGATTATGTTGGGCCTTTTTTTATGTCTTCTGTTTTGCATATCAAATAAAATGATAAGCTATGGATGATACATTTATTTTAATTATTACTACAGCACTTTCGTTGCTTGTTGGTGGACTTATAACCAGCATATTACTTAAGAAGGCTGTTCTTAAAAAAAGTAACCTTGTACTTGAGGAGGCTCGTGAAAAAGCCGAGATAATCAAAAAGGAAAAGATATTACAGGCTAAGGAAAAATTTCTGCAGCTCAAAAGTGAGCATGAAAAAATTATTATTGGAAAAAATAGTAATATTCAAAGGAATGAAAATCGAATAAGGCAAAAAGAACAAACACTTTCTAAAAAAATTGAGGATGCACAGCGCAAAGAGCAAAGTGTTGATTCGCTCAAATCTAACCTTGATAAGCAGCTTATAATTGTTGAAAATAAGCAAATTGAAATCGACAATATGCTTAGCAACCAAATTAAACAGCTAGAGACAATTAGTGGTTATTCGGCTGAACATGCTAAGGAATTACTTATTGAATCGCTTAAGGGTGAAGCTGAGTCAGAAGCAATGATTCATATACGTGAAATTACTGATGAAGCACGCTTAACCGCCAACCGCGAAGCTAAAAAAATTGTTATTGAAACTATACAGCGTACTGCTGCCGAGCATGCCATTGAAAATACCGTTACTGTTTTTAATATAGAGAGTGACGAAATTAAAGGCAGAATTATTGGTCGTGAGGGTAGAAATATAAGGGCTTTGGAGGCTCAAACAGGTATAGAAATAATAATTGATGATAGCCCTGATGCAATTTTATTATCAGGATTTGACCCAATTCGCCGTGAGGTTGCACGATTATCGCTGCAAAAACTTGTTACCGATGGGAGAATTCATCCTGCCCGTATTGAGGAAGTTGTTGCTAAAACAAAAAAAGAAGTTGACCAAGAAATTCTGGAAGTTGGTAAGCGAACAGTGATTGATTTAGGTATCCACAATCTGCACCATCAGCTTATTAAGCTTGTTGGTCGTATGAAATATCGCTCATCATATGGTCAAAATTTACTTGCTCACTCCATAGAGGTTGCTAATCTAAGTGCAACGATGGCTTCGGAGCTTGGCTTGAATCCTAAAAAGGCAAAACGTGCTGGTCTACTACATGATATTGGTAAGATTGCTGAAAATGAGGCAGAACTTCCCCATGCAATTTTGGGTATGAAGCTTGCTGAAAAATATAAGGAAAAACCTGATGTGTGTAATGCAATAGGTGCCCACCACGATGAAATAGAAATGGAGAATTTGATTTCACCAATTATTCAAGTGTGTGATGCAATTTCAGGGGCTCGTCCTGGGGCTCGTCGTGAAGTAGTTGAAGCTTATATTCAGCGACTTAAAAAACTTGAAGATATTGCTCTTACCTATCCTGGTGTTGTAAAAACATATGCTATTCAGGCCGGACGTGAGCTACGTGTTATAGTTGGTGCAGAGCAGGTAAGCGATAATGATGCTGATAAAATATCTTTAGAATTATCGCGCAAAATTCAGGAAGAGATGACTTATCCGGGTCAAATAAAAATTACTGTAATCCGTGAAACACGGGCTATAAATTATGCAAAATAATTATTTAAATAACTCAATATTAACAAACTAATTTATTTTATTATTATGAAAAAAATTGTAATATTATTTGTTGCTGTAGTATTTGCATTTAGCATACAAGCTCAGCACGTTTTTAACAAAGGTGATGTGATGTTTAATGCCGGTATTGGTATTCCTAACAGTCATGGTTTTATTCCAACTATAAACTTTAGTGGCGAAGTTGGTGTGATACCTACCGGAGACGTAGGATTAGTATCTTTTGGTGGATTAGCCGAATTTCAAATGGGTCAGTATACCTATTATGGTTTAGAGAACGAGTATTACCCACGTTTTTACATGGGAGCAAGAGCTGCATGGCATGTTCATGCTTTTCAAAGTGATGTATTTGATGCTTACGGAGGCGTAGGATTTGGTATTGCAATTAGCGGAAAAACTGACTATACAAGTAGTAAAACAAGTGTAAACCCAGATATTTTTGTGGGTGGAAGGTGGATGTTTTCACCAGGAATGGGACTATTTGCTGAGGTTGGTTACACAGGACTTAGTGCTCTTAGATTTGGTATTACCTTCGGATTGTAAGATATATCTATCTTAAATCGAATAAAAAAGCTGTATTCTTTTTAGAGTACAGCTTTTTTATTTGGTATTATTCTCAAATTCTTCAATCATTTCCTCAGGAGATTTTCCAAGATTTTTAAGCGATATAGTTGCATCATCAGCAAAATCACTATCAGGGTATTTATCTAAAAACTCAATATAATAATTGCCTGCTTTTTCGTAATCATTGAGCTCATTTTCATATACATAACCCATTAAGAACATAATTGTTGGAATGTTTTTGTAATTGGGATAATTTTCAATTATTTTCTCAAAAAGAACAATTGTTAACTGAGGGCGACCTACATTCATACTTATGTCAGCTGCTTTGTACAAGAATTCAGGTGCTACAGTATCATTTGGGTATGCACTAGCATATTCCACATAAAGTTTACCCAATTTAAGTGCTTTTTTGGTATTTAGATTAACAACTTCCGAATTGAACAACTCGCTTTCAAGGTTTTCTATCTTACTTATGGATACAGCGCCATTATCTTGCTGTGATTTATCTTCACTATTTGAACACGAAAAAAGAAATATAGTAGCTACTAGTGTCAATATTCTTATATTTATAATCATATTTAAATTGCTTAAGTATTAATAATTGGATTTGTTTTTAGTATTGTATTTCAGGTTGACATATTGTTTTTGCTATGCGCCGTTGCCGCTTTATTTT
>Ga0307988_1001548_pt1 | contig 12775 bp, 13 predicted proteins | sample EllFjometagen183_FD_203166 | JGI IMG/M metagenome (GOLD analysis project Ga0307988, IMG submission 203166) | Marine microbial communities from Ellis Fjord, Antarctic Ocean - #183 | ecosystem: Environmental > Aquatic > Marine > Unclassified | place: Southern Ocean | collected 2014-10-08 | reverse complement strand
CACCAATAAGTGTGAGATTGAGATGGGGATTAACCCTTGCATACGGCAGCAGCAGGGTGGAGTTTGTTACCACCTGAAGATCACGCTTTCCCAGAAGATACCTACCGACAAGTGCAGAAGTAGTTCCGTTGGTGATCATAATCTGATCCCCGTCAGACACCAGTGCAGCGGCTGCTTTGGCAATTCTCTCTTTTTCATGATTCCTGCTTGATTTTTTATCGAGCATATCGGGGTGGAAAGCCGGAACCGCACCACCTCTGGTTCGGAGTATTAACCCCTTTTCATCAAGTAGTTTCAAATCCGCCCGTACAGTTACAACAGAAACAGCGAGAATATCACTCAAACGTGATACAGATACATCTGAACCATTTCTCAACAGCTCAAGTATTTGATCCTCTCTTTTCGTTATACCGTTCATTGAATTTCCTTTAACTTTCCTTTTAGTTTCTTTTCACTTTCTATTTTATTTCTTTTTAGAAAATAGATCAAGATAAAAAGAGAGATTTAGCGGAAAATAAAATTTTTACGATAATGAGATGGGAATATTTTTATGAAATTGTTTTTTTAGTTTGTTTTTTGAGAATAAACACTCGTTACTAAAAACATTAGTGAATTCAGATTATTCCGGAAGAGATATTTTTCAATTTATCTTTAATAATATTGTTTGCAATTCCCACTATTATTTTCCTTATTTCTTTGAATCATTTCTGATTTTCAGTTGAGTTAATTTGACCACCCACTTGACCACCTATTTGACCACCATCTGTAAGTTCTATTATTCCGGATTAAATTCAAACAAAACCAGACCTCACAAAAATCCAGGCAGATTTCGGGCTCAGGAGCACTCATCACCACCTTCAACCGTGGGCTGAGCGGAGTCGAAGCCCAAGTAATGGCATTTTGCAGTCTTTCTCTTAGCAAAATCTCTTCGTAAGAATTTCTCCTTTCGACTCCGCTCAAGGGACCTTCAGAATCTGGGGCAATATTTGGGGCGTAAATGTAGTGATAGCCTAATCTCCAATAATTCTATGGCAAATGTTTCAATTGTATTTTCGGTTATTCTATTTCTCATTTTTTTTTGCCTGTTATTCGTTTTATCTCTCGATCAAAATCTGATATGAAATGAATATCCTGTTTAACCCGATATTCTTCAAACTCCTGTTCAGCTTTTAATTTTGCTTCTAATGCGGATACTTTCCCTTTGTGTTTTAGAATTGGAAATTGAGCTAATCTTAGAAAATCATTCAGCAATATTACCCATTCATCCATATTAGTAATAATCTGTCGTTTAGCTCGGAGTTCAGCAAGGTCAAGGTAACCCGAAACAATTTGGTTAAGCTCGTCAATATGTGTTTTGTTCAGGTAATTTTTTGCAATAGAAACATCTAATTTGAGAATTTTCCCATCGGGTGCTTGTTTCCAATTAGTAAGTCCCATATAGATTTTTTTTGCATCGGCTTCGCTGTATATAATTTCCGCAGCTGTTTTTCCTGTTATTGCCCAATGGAGTGTGTTTTGAGCAGTTGAAAAGAATTTTTTTGTAATGGGAGCATTCTTATCATAATCAGCAGAAAGGGCGTAAATATCGGTAATTTTCTGATAAAATCTTCGTTCACTTGCTCTAATTTCCCGTATTCGTTCAAGAAGCTCATCAAAATAATCTTTGCCGAAAATGATTCCTCCCTGTTTAAGGCGTTCGTCATCAAGAACAAAACCTTTGGTAATATATTCTTTTAGGGTTTTTGTTGCCCAAATTCGGAATTGAGTTGCCTGATAGGAGTTTACCCGGTAGCCAACAGATATTATGCTATCAAGATTATAAAAATCAAGGCTTCTTGTAACCTCTCTTTTGCCTTCTGTTTGAACTGCTCGAATTTTTCGAGTAGTTGCTTTTTCGTCAAGTTCACCAGTTTTGTAAATCTCTTTGAGATGATAAGTAATAGTATGGCTTTCAACTCCGAAAAGCTGTCCCATTGCTTTTTGAGTTAGCCAAACCGTTTCGTCTTTCACAAATACCTCAACATTTACTTTGCCTGTATCCGTTTTAAAGATAACAAAATTTGAGAATTTTTCTAATTGGTTATTTTTATCTTTCATAATTCTCCGTTTTCTTCCTGTCTGTAAATATACTGATAGCCCAAACGCTCCAATAATTCTATGGTGAATGTTTCTATGGTGTTTTCGGTTGTTTTAGTCATGCTAATTACTCTTCTTTTTACTTAAATCATCAATTACAGCTTGCAGAACTTGCCAGCTTATCTTGGCTGTATGTTTATCTGGAATGAAATTGAGGAAATGCTGCTGATAAGGGTGAATAAAGTTTCTAAAATCTCTTAATGAATGACTGAATTTTTTTACATCAAGTCCAATATATTTCTTTTCGTGAGCTACATCAATTAGATTATTTAACGTCCAGTCTGGGAATTGTTTTATTTTATTTTTTTTATCTTTAGGAGCCGCATTTGCAGTATTAAAATCTCTTGGGCTTTTAGTAGCTTGATTTAACAAAAGACCTTCTAAGGTACTGCCACATAAAAAAATTACAGACAAAGAAGCATTTGATTCTAAACACTTTTGAATTTCTGTGATTCGTTGTTCGATTGTTTCTGCTAAACCACCTAAATTCAACACTAACAAATCTATTTTCTCAAATTCCTTCTTCAAGAAATCATCTTCAGTAACTTCCTGTTTTATTGTCTGTGATTTTGTTTTATTACCAAGTAACTTAGCTATGTATGATATGGCTAAATCTTTGTCCTTTGGTTTGACATCCTCTTTTGTATCTGCATATTGTAATAGGCTTAGTAGAACTTCGCCTACTTTTTCATTGGGTTCTATTTCCCAAAATGCTCTAAGTCTATTCATCTTAGAACCACTATTTTTATTAAACTTTTCAGAGAATATATTGATATTAAAGTCTCTAAAAAACTCTTCAAATGTTCTATTTGAGAAATCTAAAACATAACCACCTCTATCAAATAGTTTTTCAAATATTTGTTTTTCACTGAACTTTAAGTTTGCCATATCTATTCTTCTCTCTCAATAAATGCTTTGTATTCGTTTACATAGGCTTGTTTATCAACATTAAACAATAGTTCACTTGCAGGGTAGGAATAATCAACTTTACTGTTCCTTTCTTTTATTTCTTCAAGTGTTTTGCCGTGTGAAGTTGTGCCAATGTCGTTTCTCAAATCCCAAACTGTAATGTTCTTTCCTTTGAAGGCAAAACCGTATTTTACTTTAAAGAAATCACCCAATTTTACTTCCTTCCACTCACTCATAGTCTTGAACCTTGATTTAAATTGATTTTCTTGATTTCTTGATTGTTTTTATTATCCGTTGACTTAGAAATCATGGTAATCTCATAATCTTTATAATCACGGTTCAGATATTTTTTATTACTCATCACCACCTCCCTCTCCAAGCTGTTCCATAATCAACTTATCAAAGTCACTCTCAAAGAGGCGGTCTTGTACAATACGGTATTTTTCAAATTCTGATTCTGCTTTATCCCTGGCAATTTCGGCACTGATTATACCTGAATCTTTTAAAACTGCTCTGTCGTCATACTCCAAAAACAGATCAAGCCGTTTTACCCAATCTTGCATGGTCGTTGGGATTCCTCGTTTTGCTCTTTCCTCGGCAAGATCTAAATAGGCATTTACAATTCTACCAAGAGATTCCATCTCATCTTTTGTCAGATAATTTTTAGCTATAGAAACATCGGTTTTAAAAATCTTTCCATCGGGTGAGTTTTTCCAAGTTGTAAGCCCCATTTTATCTTTTTTGCTGTCGACTCTTTTATAAATAAGCTCGGCTGCTGTATGTCCATGTATTCCGTAATGCAGCTTGTTTTGAACTTTGGCAAAAAACTCTTTTGTGGTTTTTGCGTCTCTGTTGTAGTCTAAACTTGTAGCATAAATATCAGTTACTTTTTGATAAAATTTGCGTTCGCTTAATCTTATTTCCCTAATTTCGGCAAGCAGTTCTTCAAAATAGTTTTCGTTTAGAAATGAACCATTTTCAAGTCGCTTTTTATCAAGAACAAAACCTTTTATGGCAAACTCTCTTAGAACTTTTGTTGCCCACTGCCTAAATTGTGTTGCACGAACAGAGTTTACCCGGTAGCCAACAGAAATAATTGCATCGAGGTTGTAAAAATCAACAGCTCTTTCAACTTTCCGTTGTCCCTCAATTTGAACTATTCGAAATTTTCGAATAGTTGAATTTTCTTCAATTTCGTTATTTTTATATATCTCTTTTAAATGATAATTTATGGTATTCGTACCTACTTCAAAAAGTTCACCCATAAGTTTTTGAGTAAGCCAGATAGTTTCGTTTTCATATCTGGCTTCAATGCTGTTTTTACCGTCTTGTGCAGTAAATATTAAAAATTCTGCAGTGCTGTTTCTTATTTGTTTGTTTTTACTCATCAACACCTCCATTTTGATTTCGGCTTTGGTCAATTGTCAGGTTAGCAATCATATCCATAGCTTCCATATTCATTTTAGAGAAAGCAAACCATTTTTTGCCTAAATCTTTCAGGCTTGCTCCAAAATGGTAAACGGGATTTTCCTTAAAAAATTAGGCTCTTTTCGTTAAATGTAGTTATCAGCAATTGTACAGTAAAAGAGACGGTTAAACCTGCGTCATACAGTAGCTTGCAGCCGCCTTATTACCAAGACATCAACATAAATTCGATATGTAATGCTAAATCACTATACTAGTCGAAAAGAGCCAAAAATTATAATGCGATCGCGGACTTTGGTAAATTTTCCACAAGCCCAATTTTCGGGTGCTTGAACCTATTACTTTTACCGGTCTATGATGAACCTCTTGTTGAATTATTTTTTCTCTCGGACATTCGAATTCTGGAATATCTTTTATCTTTTTCATTTTACAACTTTATTTTTACTGAAGTAAAACTTATTTCTTCATTTCGAAAAGACTCGACCTTTTTACCAATTAGTGATGTGTCTTGAAAAATTACATAATTATCTCCTGCTCCTAAAGAACTTTTAAATATAATTCCATCAAAACCTTTGTATTTTATTAGCTCGCATAAATATTGAGTCGGTAAGTATTCCAGATCCTTTTTATAAGGTAGTATAGGTATAGATAAGGATAGACCAAGATGTATCAGAAACGGCATATGTTCTTGATAAAGAGGAAGAAGACTATCATCATCCATCCCAAACGGCGAAATCGTTCTTTTAGGATTTCTCAGGTCAACTAAAGTAACATCTTTTTTTAGCTGGAATTTTGCCACAGAAACTATTTCACTTTTATAAGGTCTTGTTTCTGCAATCGATGTTATTTGGTCACTTGCTCCATAAAAATAAGAAATACCTTTCGGATTAGCTCTACCATCCGGAGCTTTATCAACAGGTGGTTTGCCCATTTCTTCAATCTTATACTGATGAGCCTCTCTATTGATTCTGGCCCGAAAAATAAACTTCGGAATTTTATCTTTTTCTAAAACTAAATAATCCAGTAAATCTTCAATTTGTATTCTATCAGCCTTTCTGGGGAAAAATCTATTATCATGCTGTAACTCCTGCCTGAATTCTTCCCAATTACGAATATATGAGTCCTCATGTGGGTAAAGTGATTTTACCTTTAACGTTGACATAGTTTCATCCGAAGATATAAATGAAAGTAGTTTTTTCTTTTTCATTTTTGTTAGATCAGCATTAAAAATTTGCCAATCTTCTTGAAGCTTATCGATAAACAGCATGCCGGTAGGGGATGGTTCATATAGATCAAGAATAGGTTGAAACAGATCAAGTAACTTTGAAGATTCGTAAAGTGGTTTATCTATTCCGGAACAAAATGGACATTTACCAACTTTAACCGAATTGGCTTTAATATGTTCCTGTAGAAACACATGATTAAAACAGTCGGGGCAACAAAGCATATCAATCTGTACTCTTTATATAATCTGCGATTAATTCCAAATGATGTTGCATTGATAATTTTTTAACATAGCCAAGTCCCGGAAAGTGTTTTCTATCATAAAGACTTAGATATTCATTTATTGCTTTCGATTTAAATATTTTTGAATCCTGTTTTTTGCATTCTCTTACGAGTTTATACAAAGCTTCCAGAAACTTTCCTCCGGGATTTGTTGGAGACTTTGATTGATCAGCTTTGAAATGAAAGATAAACATGTCATCATATTTATCTTCATCAATATAAGTTAAGTGAATAGCGACAGCATATGCAGGTCCTCCGGTCTCATTATAATCATCACCAACAATCAGAAAATCACCAAAACCATCCATTCCTTCGTCTGAAAATGTAATGTGCAAATCTGAAAAATGTTCGGAGTCAGGATAATCAACATTTCTCTTTTTCTTTTTGAAGCCATCTTTAATCAATATTCGTGGAATACCATCCTTCTTTAACTGCTTTTTATAAAGTTTACCAGCAAATTCGTCTATAAAAATATGTCGTTCAATATTATCGTGTTTGTTTAATTCTTCTATTAGCTCTTTACTATCTGAAAAACCATAATGAATTAGAGAAAAATTAAAATCTCCAAATTTATTTAAAATTAAACCTAATTCATCGAGATCGGATCCTGCGTGAAGGATATAACCTAATGAAGATGGTTGGAACTCTTCAAAAACATCCTTTAGTATCTTTTTAGAAAGGGTTTTCTTCTCTTTTGCTAAATCCCCTACTTGAGGATTTATAATCAATGTGCTGTTTACATTATTTTCATTAAGTTTTTTAAAAGCTTTTTTTAATGCAGTAAGATTTTTCTTAACAGGCTCAACTATAGGATGAATATTATTTACTGCAATAAACTGAGCATTATCACGCAATAATATCAGCTCATTCTGCTTTCCTCTGAAATAAGGGTAATACATTATTTTCCTCCTAAACTGCTGCTAGTATATTCCCTATCTCAGTTGTATACATACTGGCTAACGCCTGTAGCTTTGTTTTTTTATTAACATTACTAATTATATATGCTAACAATGACCTTGGAGCGCTTTCTAAAAAAGATCTTATAAGGTTTGAGTCGCTTCGATTCTTAAGAACCTTCATCGTAATATCATGCACAACATTAGGCTCTTTTTTCATAAATAGATCTTTACATTCTGAAAAGATTTGTGTATTAGGAACATCCGGAACTGTACCGTAGAGAATCTTTATGATTTGCAGATATTCCTGTTTCCTAAGAGAATCAAACAGAACTTCAGCCCTAATATTGTGTTTATTTGATACAGATTCTCTTATAGTTGAAATGGTATCCCCTTCAGTGAGAGTCAATATACCGATTTTCTCAGAGATTAAATCCTGCAACTTCTCAGCCTGTTGAGGCGATGTAACTACATATATTTGATCAAAAACCTGTTTATAAGCATCAAGCTGATCATTCAGCCGAGTAAATGAATCAAACTGGGACTTAATTTCATATACAGTTGATGTCCCATTTAGTATCACAACATCAGCCCGGCATTTTCCAACGCGAAATTCAGTTAACATCCTGGAGTCTTCAACAGAATGTCTGTCTAGCAGTAGCTTATCAGCTATAATATTCTTATAAATATATTCATTTTGATAGTTTTTAAATAAGAGATTATAAATTGTATCCAGAAAATCAGAGAATTGAAGCGATACATCTATATTCTGCATGATTCCACTGTTGCCACATACTTCAGTCAGGTATTCAGAATGCCCATTTTCTGCGACACTATCAAGGACAAGAGGCGTAAATATACGGCTTAAAGAATTGAAATAACGAGAATCTATCTCGAACATCCTTTCCATTGTCAGACACCCCATGCACAGTTTATTAAATTATCAGACACAACATCCTCTATTTTCATTATATCACTATTTATTCGTTTTTGTTCAAAAATTTTTTATCATCCTCGTAGCCTTCAACTCCACTTCCATTTTTGTCTTCTCTTCCATTATCCGCTCAAACAATATTTCTGCTGGTTCAGCATTGGGATCCCGGCTCTATGACTTATATACATTCTTACCACACGTCATTCTTCTTCTAATTCAAAATTTTCAGATAATTTTTCCAAAGTAAATTTATTCATAAGTCTGAACGCACTATTTTGATTTGCTCTCAAACCTTTCTCCCAGTATGCATCTTTCTCAGAAATGGTTTTTATCCATTCAACTCGTACCAAATATTCACAATTTATCAAATCATCAGGATTTTGTTTTATACTACCGCAATTTAAATCAACCTTTAATATGGATTTTTTCTCATTATCCTCAATGATTTGAAAATCTTTAATCGGAACGCTCTCTTCTTTTACTATACCAACTCCAATATATCCTTTTTTAGGAATCATTGCGAAAATTCTTGCTCCCACAAATAATTGTTTCAATGAATTGCTATACCACTTTCCACCTCCAGCAGAAATAAATCCATATTTTTGTGAATCAATCCATGTTGAAGTACCTTCCTTATCCATATCAATATTAACTACGAAGTCTTTACCATTCCAAGATTCACTTTTATTTTGTATTTTTGATTTACTTGATTTTTCAATCACTTCCGTTGGATCAATCAGCCAACTTCTACTCAAATACTCTAAACCCTTCTCCTTAAAGAATCGGAAAAAAACAGCATTAATCGGCACACTATAAGAATCAGATAAATAGTTTATTATTCGTTCAGTTTCATTATCAAGTTGTGCAGAAACTATCAGCATATCATGTTCTTGGTTTAATTTATCTGGTGGTGTAATTCCAAATTTTTCTTCAAAAATGCTCTCAAATTTTTCTGTTGGATAATATTCCTCACATATACTTTTAATTTCTAAATAAGATAATTCCTTAACCCAAGAAGCATAGTCCAATGTTTGTGCAACAACATCTCTTGGCGTTTTGTTTTTCTTAAGTTCTATGATTGTCAGGTCCCCTTCTTGATTAATTGAAAGCAAGTCAATGTATTTCCCATATGAAGTCATTATCTGCCTACCAATAATGAGGAATTCTTCTCCAAGTATCCTAGCGTCTTTTGCCAGAATATCCTCAAGCCGTTTTTCTGAGTCAATTGGACTAAAATCAACTTTTTTAACCTTATTATCTGTAATATTCCAAAATCCAATTTCTATGGGCATATTATTTTTCTTTTAATGTGTAATAGTGAATGTGTATTTTTTTCTTTTATCATCAGTTCTCCTTTATTTGAAAAAATCATCAGACTGGAAAATGTCTGGCAATCTGAAGAGAGTGTATTGAGAAATGCTGTATCATTTCATCAGGAAAAAGTACAATTTCGGGCTCTTTTACATAGCCTAGTGATTCACGATTAAGGGATTCTCCCGATACACCTGCGGAAACGGTAAATCTTCTTTCCGGATTCTTCTCAACAGCAAACTGGCGGCCTGCTGACCAATACCGGACAGCGGCTGCCGGATAGTTATCCATGAATGAGTTAACAGGGAAGATATTGAAGATTCATCAAAGGCAGCAATGCGGATATTCTTAGTTACCCCATGCTCAACTAGGTACTTTTCTGCACCAATACGCATGAACAGATTAATAATGAAGACATATGCAATGTCCGGCATTAATTCTACCAATTCACCCATAAGTTTATACCCGCTATCAATATGCATATCTCCATATTTTAAGATTGATTCATCAATAGGCTTACTGTATTTTTTCATAGCAGCAGCATAACCCTCATACCGTTCCCCGGCAGAGGTCAGGGACATCTCCCCACCAATAAAAGCAATCTTTCCCGCACCAGCAAGAATACATCGTTCAACGGCTTCAAAGGATCCACGAAAATTATCAGTCAGGACTGCATCTGCGGGAACTCCTTCAACCAACCGGTCTACCAGTACAAAGGGGATATCAAGATCCTGCAAAATATGCAGATGATTCCCGTTCTGGCAGTCAGCGGGAATAATTATCATCCCGTCAACCTGTTTCTCAATCAACATGTGAATAAGAGCCTCCTCCTCACCTGCACTCTCTCTGGAGTTGCAGATAAAGGAGAAATACCCTTTCCCGCGAAGATAATCCTCAATGCCTTCGGCAACAGCCATAAAAAAATCATTTTGGAATTCCGGGGCTATTATACCAATGGTATGCGTTCTGCTGGTTTTCAGACTCCTGGCAATGGGATTTACCGTATAGCCCAGCTTTTCCATACAATTCAGCACACTGGTTCTTGTTGATTTTTTCACTTTCGGGTCATCATTCAGGACACGCGAAATGGTTGCGGTTGAGAAACCGGAGCATTTGGCGACATCTTTCATGGTTGCTGAACGGGATTTATGCATCAGTCTTTGACAACACCTTTCTTAAGAAGAATATTTGCATAGAGAGCAGTCTCTCCTGTTGCAATTACTGCATACGCACTCTTTGTCCGATCATAAAAGGCAAATCTCTCTATGTTTGTCAATCCGGCAAAACCAGAATCTCTTTTCTTTAAAATTTTTTGGAACTCGTCCCAGATTGGGGTCTCGGTTGTATCGCCGGGAACTACTTCCATAAGTACAGCATGGCCTTCATCAAATTGATCTAAAGGGAAAAACTGCATTATCGCATCAAGAATCTCTGGAACCCCATGCCCATCAAGCCGAACAACTCTCTGTCCCATACTTTCTGCAGGAAAGTTTCCATCACCGATAACAATCTCATCAGCATGACCCATCTCCATCAATATTTTCAATAATTCCGGAGAGAGAATTGCAGGAATATTTTTTAACATATTGGTCTCCTTTATCTATACAACCATGATGTAGTGTAATCGATTTACTTTTATTTAACAATTACACATTATATGTCTCATATGACATTTTTTCAGGACCTATTCCCGATAATATACAAACGTGATTCACATACACCATTCACATACGCTCCTACTTATTTATGAGTAGTCCATTGACAAATTTGTGTAAAATGCTTGAAATAAACGTCTGATAAGGCAAGCCTTCAGCGACTGCCTTCCTTTGAAGGTGAACAATATCTCTTTCAGATATTCTGATATTTATTCTTTTATTTTTTTTTAACGAGTATTTTGCATATTCACGATACTTTGTTATTTCTTCTTTTATATCAGGAATTGAGTGAGCTTCTTCTTTTTCATAAGCATCGAGAAGTTCCTGTTCATACGTATCTAATTTAGCATTTTTCATTTTCGTCTCCCAAATATTGTTTAGTTGCTTTCCTGCTTGGTATAATTGTTTTAAAAAAAATCATGTCATCTGTTTCTACAAACGGAACAAGAAAAGCATAATCATCAATATTAATAACAAACATCCTTTGATGGGGATATTTTTCCTTGTTTGGATGTGGAACAGTATCTAATAGATATTCGTTTGATATACAAAAAAGAGCATCTTCAAAAGAAATGCCTCGTTCCTGTTTTAGCCATTCATTTTTGTTATTATCCCATTCAAACTGTTTCATGCACACAATGTAATACTTTGTGTGCCTAATGTCAACGTTTGATAAGCCAATCCTTCCGCAACAGTATCCTTTTGAGAGTAAAAAAACTCCTCCGCTTCCTGTTACAATTCTCTTGCATTCCTCAAATTTCCATGCAATAATGTAATCGATTACATACAGAATACCAGATAAAACTAATTATAGTCTTGGTAAACAGCTCTTTTCTACATTAAATCTGTATGTAACCGATAACATAAAATTTTGCCTGTAAGGAGATACAAATGGCAGATCCAAAAACAATTGCAACAAATAAACCGGTATACCGGCTGCGCGGAAGCCTCCCAAAAATAGGAATTCGCCCTACTATCGATGGACGGAGACAAGGTGTCCGGGAATCTCTTGAAGAACAGACCATGAACCTTGCTAAAACAGCAGCTAAACTCATCTCAGAAAATCTGCGGCACCCTTCCGGTCATCCAGTTGAGTGTATTATTGCAGACACCTGCATCGGCGGAGTTGCTGAAGCAGCAATGTGCCGTGACAAATTTGCAAAAGAAGATGTTGCAGTAACTCTAACGGTAACTCCCTGCTGGTGTTACGGATCAGAGACAATGGATATGGATCCGTTAACCATCAAAGCAGTTTGGGGATTCAATGGAACAGAACGCCCCGGAGCGGTATACCTTGCAGCTGTACTTGCAGGGCATAGTCAGAAAGGTTTACCTGCATTCGGTATATACGGACGTGATGTACAGGAAGCCGGAGACCCCACGGTTACCGATGATGTAAAAGAGAAAGTACTGGGATTTGCACGTGCCGGTTTAGCTGCTGCTCATATGAGAGGAAAAAGTTACCTCTCAATTGGCGGGACATCCATGGGTATTGCTGGTTCTATTGTCGATCAGGACTTCTTTCAGGAGTATCTGGGCATGAGAACAGAAGTAGTCGACATGTCCGAAATAGCACGCAGGGTTGAAGAGAATATCTTTGATGAAGAAGAATATAAAGCAGCCATGGAGTGGGTTTCAATCAACTGTAAAGAACAAAAAGATACATCCAATCCACCTGAATGGCAAAGATCTGCTGAACAAAGAAAGAAAGATTGGGAATATAGTGTAAAAATGGCCATTATCGGACGAGACCTGATGGTGGGAAATCCAAGACTTGCTGAGATCGGATATGGAGAAGAAGCGTTGGGACACAATGCAATCGCCGGTGGTTTTCAGGGACAAAGATCATGGACCGACCACTGGGCCAACGGTGATTTTCTGGAAACTATCCTAAACTCATCCTTTGACTGGAATGGTATCCGTGAATCTTTCATTTTTGCAACTGAAAATGATTCTCTTAATGCTGCTCCAATGCTTTTTGGGCATCTACTCACAAATACTGC
>Ga0307988_1001547_pt1 | contig 12777 bp, 9 predicted proteins | sample EllFjometagen183_FD_203166 | JGI IMG/M metagenome (GOLD analysis project Ga0307988, IMG submission 203166) | Marine microbial communities from Ellis Fjord, Antarctic Ocean - #183 | ecosystem: Environmental > Aquatic > Marine > Unclassified | place: Southern Ocean | collected 2014-10-08 | reverse complement strand
CAAATATAACTCCATACTTGATTACCTCAGCAAGTCCTCCTTTTACCTCCCTGCTTGGTAGAGTTTTTAGCACACTATTATCTATCAAGACTAATTTAGGCTGCCAGAAAGCACCAATTAGATTTTTACCTTCGGGCATATCAACACCTGTCTTGCCGCCAACACTTGAATCCACCATAGACAATAGTGTCGTTGGTATTTGAATGTAATCAATTCCTCTCATGTACGTAGCGGCAACAAACCCTGCAATATCTCCTACAACCCCTCCTCCTAATGCAATAATTACCGATGATCTATCCAGTTCACTTTTAAGAACTGCATGATAAATATTTTCAACAGTTTGGAGGTTTTTGCTCTTCTCTCCTGCATCAAATACGTAATAGTCAGGATTTATACCCGACGCTTTAAATACAGCTGAGATTACTTCTCTTCCATAAAGAGGAAAAACATTACTATCACTTACGATAAAACATTTTCTATTTGAAATAAAATTGTTCAGATGATCAGAGGCTTTATTTAAAGCATTATATTCAATAATAATATCATATGATCTTTCTTTTAATTTTACCCTGATACTCTTACTCATAATATGTCAATCCTTAAGATATATTTAAACAATCTATTTCTCAAAAAATCATCATCAAATTCAGTCAGAATATGGACAGATGGATCTCGAAAACAAAAAAATATTCATTATAACTATACATGTAATCATCGTTGTTTGAAATTTCATATCGTTTAATAACATATGATAAATCAATTTTTATACCTATTTATCAATTTTATCAATTAATTATTAAATTTATTTTGATTACACGTTAATTCATCTTGCTTTTCTAATAAGAGTGTTTAGTTTATTCAATTCTTCTTTTTTATTGATAAATCTTTTCATTAAATAAATTAACATACTTGCTACAACTCTTAAGAACATATATTGGAGAAAACATGAAAACAGTATTTACAGTAATATGTCTAATGCTCTATACAGGAATATCCTGTCATTCCCAAAATAAAAAAGGAAATAGTTCATTAGAAAATACTACTGGAAAAGAAAAACGGATAATTACAATAAAACCTGAGCTTCCAAACTCTTCTACAAACAAAGACTATAAAATCAGTACAGGTTCAAGAATCAGTGAAATTGCTTCTATCTTAGAAATGAAAATTAAAATTCTAGAACAAACTAAACAGACATATCTCACATTAATAACAGATTTAAAAAACCAAAACGAAGATGATAGAAAGAATTTCAATGATGAATTAAACTTACTTCGTTCACAAAATAGAAGAGATAGGGATTCATACTATGAAGAAACAAATAACACCAAAAAAAGATATATGCTGGAAACTGCTGAATTAAAGAAAAGCAGAAGTATACAGATGGCTGAACTCACAAAGTCGTTCACACAAAAAATATCTAATCAAAAATCAGATTATGAACTTCAAATACATAGATTAAATAACCAGAACTCAACAGATAGGTCTTTTTTTACTAAAGAACTTGATATTTTACGTAACCAAAACGGAAAAGATAGAAATCGATTTAATGCTGAATTAAAATTACTAAAAGATCAATATTTAGATGATTTAAAACAGAGTATTGAAGAGTTTTCTGTAAAAAAAGCTACATTAAAAGAGCAAAATATTGTTGATAGAAAAAACTTTAATGACGAACTTTCGACCATAAGAAAACAAAACTCACAAGACAGAGATAGGTTTAATTTGCAAATTGTAAAACTGGACCTGGAGAATAACAAAGTTAAAACTGATTTATCTAATCAATATTCATCGATTAGAGATGAGTATCTTACTACTCTAAATAAACTTAACAGTAAAATAGCACAACTAGAAAATAAAAGTGTAGTGAATCAAGCTAAACTAAAGAAGATAGAGACAGTATCACCAACACAATTAATAAAACCCAGTACTTCTGCAAATGCTGAACCTCCAAAGAACCCTAAAAAAGTTTCAGGCTCCGGTAACTGGTATGACTTAAGCGACCTATTTTAATTATGAACTTAATTCTACTGCAAACAGGGGATTTTATTTCAAATAATCGTGTTTGCTTAAAAGGATTAACTGCTAAACATATATATTCAGTACACAAAGCAGAACTGGGTACGCAATTAACAGTAGGTCTAATTAATGGATTAATTGGAAAAGGCACAGTCATTCAAATTTGCCCAAACCATATTGAATTGGATATAGACCTCAACTCACCACCTCCTGAAACTTTACCATTGACTCTGATAATCGCTTTACCACGTCCAAAAACGCTAAAAAAAATAATCCAGGTCTCAACTTCAATGGGTGTTAAACACTTATACTTTATTGAAAGCTGGAAAGTCGATAAAAGTTACTGGCAAAGCCCCTGCTTAAACGTTAATGAAATAAATAAGCAAATCAAATTAGGTTTGGAACAGGGCAAAGATACATTACCCCCGCAAATTATATTTAAAAAAAGATTTAAACCATTTATCGAAGATGAAATTCCTGAGCTTATTAAAGATACATATGCTATGGTAGCACATCCAACAGCAGAACAACAATGCCCATTTAACATAAATAAACCTGTAACCCTAATAATAGGTCCTGAAGGCGGTTTTACTGAGTATGAAATCAACTTAATAACCAGTCAGGGATTTCAAGCTGTTTCAATAGGGAGACGCGTTCTAAGGACAGAGTATGCCATCCCGGCAATTCTGGGAAGATTATTCTGATTTATTATAACTGATCTTTCAAGGACTCCAGATACATACCGACTTTATTTAGATCTATTGGAGTATAACCAGCATCAAAAATTTGATCACAAAAATCAAGCCAATCCTGATGACTCCATAAGCCATTGTATTTCTTAACAAAGTCATAAGGAAGGTTGGATTTTCTAAGTTTATTAAAATTTAGAATATCTTCTCTCAACATTTTTCAGATCTCCAGTTAATTTAAGTCACTTGCATTTAGAATAAAAGTTGAGTTCTTTGAGACTCTACGTTTCAAGCAAGTTGATTGATACATTATTCTCAAAAGCATTTAAATTGTATTCAACCCCAAATGGAATGGTTATCATAGGTTTGCAATGTCCTGATTTAACGTTATAAATTACCGGTTTTTTATAATTGATAAAATTATTTTCAAAAACTTCCATCAATGAAAAATCATCAAGACTTTGTTTTTCTCCTTTTTTAAAATCACCAAGAATTATACCTACACAATCTGCAAACTTCCCCGCAAGCTTCAATTGATTTAAATTTTTATCAATTTTATATGTATATTCATTAATGTCTTCAATAAAAAGTAATTTATTCTTACAATCTATTTCATATGGAGTCCCCATAGAAGCAATCAATAAGCTTAAATTGCCACCAATTATACTTCCTTGTGCTTCACCCGAAACCAAAATTTTCATCTCTTCATCTGGTGGGTTTATAATTGAATTATTTTTTCCTGTTACAATGCTTAAAAATGACTTCTTGGTAAGTTCGTCAAAATCATCAATCATATTTGATACCAGCATAGGCCCATGCAAAGTAGCTAAACCGGAAATTTTATTAATAGCCAAATGAAGAGAAGTAATATCGCTATACCCAATAAACAGCTTAGGATTGTTTTTTATCAAGTTATAATCTATTAGGCCTAATAACCTGATAGAACCATATCCACCACGTAGACATAAAACAGCATCTACACTGTCATCTGCAAACATTGTGTTTATATCATTTGCTCTAATTTCATCAATTCCGGCAAATCCATACCATTTGGAAAAACAACTCTTTCCAAATTTAACTTTAAAACCAAGGTTTCTTAAAACAGCAGCGCCATACTTTACTTTATCAGACTCTACATAATTTGCAGGCGCTACAATTCCTATTGTATCACCTTTTGAAAGTTTTTCACCTTGTAACACTTAAGTATCCTTTTCTAATGTAGCACAAGCTTCATGCTTGTGAGTTATCAAGCTGGTCAAGCTTTCAGCTTGATAAAAAGCTTAAACTACATTCATTCAAAAGTAACGCTGTCATTGCATATATACAGATTTCATTTGTTATACCTGCCTAGAAGAAGCACGCTAAAACAGATGGCTAAGAAATCCACGTGTCTATCAAAACAAAAGGATAAAGATTAATCTCTACCCAATTGATTATATTAAAAAGTCTGTAGTCTTCGGTCTCCTCACCACTGCGTATTGGTTTCCTCACCCTACGGTCTATAGAATTTAGGAAAAAACACTAAAAAGCAATGCTGAAGCATTGAACTCTCGCGCCAGCTTTCAGTACCACTTCATAGTATGAGAACACTTTAGTGATGTTTTTAGATTTTTTATCTCATAGGAACGCTTATCTTTAAAACTAAAGTTTTATCAGCATGAAACAGACTTGCACATATCACGAGCTGCGGACGGCTTCAGACTTCGCCACCGCAAGCGGGGGCTACACCCCCCACAACCGGACAGCCATCCCTACTCTTCCCTACGACCCACGGATTACGGGCTACACAGACTACGCTCTAGTTTCAAGAGGTGCCCATCCACATTTTCAATTCAACGAACAACTCCAGTAAAAAACACCACAGAATTATCTGATTTATTTATATAGCCTAAAGAGATAAGCTCCATTAACCCAGCTAAACCAGAGCTACCTGTAGGATCTACATTAATATCAGTTAATCTATGTGCTATCTCATTGGCGTCTATCAATCGTGGTTCATTAACAACTACAGGAATTCCTCCTGATTTAAATAATCCCTGAATAATTTTATACCAGTCATAAGTTATATCATCTAGAATCCCGTGAGCAATACTATGCGGCTCCACTTCCCAACTCCACATAACTGAATTCATATTATTAACTGATTTTGTTAATAAATTCTGTACCATAGGAGAGCTATAATTTTCTTTGATAAAACTTGTAATTTCTTTTATTTCATTCTGATTATGTCTAAAATAATCAAGTACTTTATTATTCTCAGAATCTGAAGAAATAGAATCGTTTTGCTTCTGAAATTTAAAACTACATTTAAATCCATTAGCCAAAGCAATTTGTCTAATCAATAAATAATATGCGCGAACTAATGGGAATCCACCTTCAGTTTGAACAGCATATACTGTAGGTAATTGATCAATACTGTGATTTTGCAGCAGTTCTTCAAGAGTTTTAATTGCTGAACTCGCTAATGCTCCTCCTCCAACCTGTATTACAATTGAATCAGGAATAATTTTTTCTGTATTCAACTGTGACATAAGTTCAAGACATAGAGTCTGGCCACCCTCAATATTTGGCCAATTGTCAGGACCTGAACATGAGAAAGGAACAGATCCTTCAGCTAAAGCTTCCTGAAAACGATTGTAACATGGATCACCAGATTCATATTCCATCCTGGGACAAGTAACAATGTTTGCTCTATATTTTTCCAATTTATCAGTAACTGATTTATTCAGATTAGGTGGGATAAAAACATCAAGATCATAATTGGCAGCATTAGCCACAGCCGCTGCCCCCAATCCGGCATTTCCACAGCTGTAAACAGCCAATCTAGGTTTTTTTTTCAAAATCCCAGCTCTGACAAGAACTTCAATATATAAAATATTACCCATTAAATGTCTGGCTTTATGCGACCCTGTGACATTATTTGTTTCATCTTTTATTATCAGTTTACCGTTAATGATATCACTATTTTCCAAAGCTACAACCGGAGTCTCAATAAATCCAGGCTCACCTATATTTATTAAACCTTTATCAAAGTCTTTAAGGATAGCTTCAAAATCAACATTTAATTCAGTAGAAAGATGATATGAAAAAAAATAATCTTTGAATCTTGAATAGGTACTTTGAGTTAAAGTTTCAGACTCCTTTGGTGCCTGATAATTTTCAGGGAGATTTTTTTCCAAAATATGGTTAATATTGTCATCTGCCTTATTTGGACAACCATAGATTGGGTGTAATCCATTTAGTAAATACTCTGAATTACATCCAACACATTTTAAATATATTTTTTTCATATTTTACTATTGAATTCTTTTATCATTTCATTCCAAACCGGAATAAACCTCTTCAGATCTTTCCAAAACTGTAAATCTTTTCTAGCATTGAAATCTGCTAGTTCAACACCCTGCTGCTCAACCCATGTATAATAACCAAGATTAAAAATTCTATCTCTATCAATTTTAGTAAGTTCACTGTATAGATCAGTTTTAACAGCTTTCAAATGTTCCCCAAAAGCTTCTGCTGCATCAAATTCATCAAATTTACCTGCATAAAGTTTATCAATTTTCTTTGGTATTTCTGTTACATACATAGTCGCAGGATCAGTTGCAACAGTCATTACAACATCATTTTCAGTTAATTCGTAATATTTAGCTGTCTTTATAGCTGCTATAACGTTACAGATTGATGACAGTCCCATTAAAGAAAGGTTCTTAATCAATTCATCATCAAATCCTTTTTGCTCTTTAAGGTATTTTATACCTTCTTTTGAGTTAAACAGGATATTAAGAGAATCAGTAGAGACATCAGAAATAGCTGCAACATTATCAGTACTCATTACATTATGTACATATGGTATATGTTTATCTCCAATTCCTTGAATGTTATGTCCGCCAAATCCATTATTTAACAATGTAGGACATTCAGCAGCCTCAACAGCTACTATTTTACAATCCTTGAAGTGATCTTTAAGATAGTCGCCGGCAGAAATAGTTCCGGCTGAACCTGTAGCAGATGTAAAACCTTTAAGTTTAAGATTTGGGTTTGTTTTCTTAAGGTCATTAAAAACATTTTCAAGAGCCTTACCTGTGCACAGGTAATGTATCAATGTATTACCAAATTCACAAAACTGGTTGAAAATAATATTGTGTTCATCTTTGTCCAATTCTGCACATTTATCATATATCTCTTTAACATTACTCTCACAACCGTAAGTTTTAAAAATATCATTTTCTGGATCCATTGTCCATTTTTCCAACCAGTTAAAGCGTTCTTGACTCATTTCTTCTGGAAGAATTGCTACTCCATGACAATCCATTATTCTGGATACAGCGACTCCTCCACGACAATAGTTACCCGTAGATGGCCATATGGCTTTGTGTTCTGTTGGATCAAACTGTCCAGTAATTAGCCTTGGAGCCAAACAACCATAAGCAGCAAGTACTTTATGGCACTGTACCATAGGGAAAAAAGCGCCGGACATAACTACAATTTTTGCATCGACACCGGTAATTTCTTTTGGAAGTTCAAAATAGTAAGGGGTATCACCAAACTCTCTGCTATCAGGTTGATTGTACCAGTTAATTCTATATAAATTTAATGGATGCGGTTCATTTGGGTCAATATTTTTAAGAGCTTTTTTTATTTCTTCAGGAATTATAGAAGGATCACTTAATTCTTCAAATGTAGGGAGCTTAATATTTCTTTCTTTAAATCTTCCAATTGTCTTATTCATAACTTCTTCATTAACAACTTTATCTTCTAAACCTAATTTAGCCATTATCATGCTCCTTTTATATATTGTTCGCTATGCTAGCTTTGAGTTACTTCTTATCAACTGAAACAATTTCTCCCGGTAATGTAGTTACATTAGGCCATATTTTACGCCCAGGATAAAGTGTAGTATTAATCCCAGTATGAACATCATCACCAACAATAATACCAAATTTTCTTCTGCCTGAATCAATCAGTTCCCCATCTATTGCTGACCTGTGATTTTTTCCATCATGCCGTAAATTAGCAGTAGTAGTTCCAGCACCAAAATTAGTTCCTGTACCAATTACAGAGTCACCAACATAACTAAGATGACCTACGCTGACTTTATTCATTAATATAGAATTCTTAATTTCAACAGCCTGGCCTACATGACAGTTATCACCAATGTAGGTCTTACCTCTTATATAACAATTTGGTCCAATTTTACAGTCTCTTCCAATAATTGCATTACCTTCAATATAAACACCAGGTAACAGGACTGTTCCTTCGCCTACTATCACATTACCATCAATATTTACACCATTTCTTACTTCACCCTTTATAATATCAACATCAAGAAGATCTATAATATCTTCATTTACATTTAGTAGATCCCATGAATAATTAAGGATAAGAGATTCTTCATCAGGGATAATGTAGTTATCTTTTAAATCGCCTGATTCTTCTTCGTAAGAAATCCAGGCAGCAGGAATTTTTTCATTATTTTTTTTAATTTGTACAATTTTAGAAGGATCGTCCAGAAGTGTATTGATTAATTTGAATGATGGCCATAAATCTGCCCTAATATTAAAACAGAGATTTTCATCGGCAAAATAGTCACCACTTAAAGCAACTGACTGAACTCGTGACTTTATCGCTTCACCAAGAGTTACTCCTGCTACAATGCATTCTATCAAATTCCTTGTTGAAGTAATAGGTTGAAAAGAATCAGGTGCTCCAATATCAATCACATTTATTTTCATAATATAAACCTTATGTCAAATTTTTTTCTGCTGAATTATAAACCTGATTAATGCAAGATTCTGCAACTTCATAATCGCGGGCTTCAACCATAATTCTTAAAAGATGTTCAGTACCAGAATACCTAACAAGAACTCTGCCATCCTCTCCCAATTGTGCTTCACATTCTTTAATTACAGAATAAAGTTCAGGCACATCTTCAATTGGAGTTTTCTCTTTTACTATGAGGTTCTTAAGGATTTGGGGAAATTCTTCCATGCAGTTAGCCAGTTCGGCAAGATTTTTTTGTTTCCTTTTCATCATTCTTAAAATATGGAGAGCTGAAATAATACCATCACCAGTTGTAACATAGTCCATAAAAATTACATGCCCTGACTGTTCTCCACCAATATTATAACCTCCACTACGCATACGTTCTATAACATATCTATCGCCGACTCCGGTTGTTTCAACATGAATACCTTCTCTTTTCATAGCATGTATTAAACCAAGGTTACTCATTATTGTTGTAACAAGTGTATTGTTATTTAATTTTCCTCTGTCTTTATAGTCAATAGCGCACATTGCCAGTAATCTATCACCATTAACAACAGTCCCGTAACTATCAAGCATAATAACACGATCAGCATCACCATCAAGGCAAATTCCTACGTCAGCCTTATGTTGCCGAACAAGTCCTGAAATATTTTCAGGACACGTTGCCCCACAATTTTTATTAATATTTACACCATTCGGTTCGACACCTACTTTTATAACTTCAGCTCCTAATTCTTTAAAAATCCACGGAGCTATACAATAAGCAGCACCATTAGCGCAATCTAAAACAATTTTAAAACCTTTAAGACTTGTACTTTTTATAGAACTCTTAGCAAACTCAATGTAACGGCCGCGAGCATCATCAATTCTGTATGCTTTTCCCAACTGCCTAGTTTTAATATGTGAACTATTAATTTCACCATCAAACATTATTTTTTCAATATTAAGTTCAGTTTCATCAGGAAGCTTATAACCATCTGGACCGAATAATTTAATACCATTATCATCATATGGATTATGAGATGCAGTTATCATTATTCCTCCACTTGCACCAAATGATTTTATCAGATGTGCTATTGCAGGAGTTGGCATCGGACCAACTGCCATTACATCCATCCCCATACTGACTAACCCACTTGTAAGTGCTGTTTCAAGCATGTAACCAGAAAGTCTTGTATCCTTACCAATTACTATTGAGGAACCAGTCCCATGTCCTTTAGCTTCATAATATAATCCAATAGCTTTCCCTAACTGCAAGGCAATTTCAGGAGTTATAGGGTATGTGTTAGCTTTACCTCGAATACCATCTGTACCAAATAATTTCTTCATATATTAATTCTCCAGGTTATTTCTACAAAATAAAGATTCTATACAATAACCGATCCATTTTTAAAAAATTTTATCACTTAGGCTAACAATAAGTCGACCATATTACCGTGTCGGGTCGTATCTCAAATCGCGAAGCCTGAACTCTCGAAATATAAAAAACCTTCGGCATACATATGTAAAAATAGTCGTTTTTAGGTAAACAGCAAGGTTTTATAGTGAATACTATTTACTTTTATCTAAAAATATTCAAAACGGATTTGCTCCTAGGGAAATGATAAGATATTTTAATTAAAACTAAAACCAATCCTCTTTTTAAAATTTTATCACCTAACTTTACTAGGATTTGGATACATTGAATTCCGTGAAAAAATACCTTTGGTATATAAAACAACTGGAAAACTATTATGATTACAAGACAGTTACTAAAACCTAACAGTATAGTTATTGTAGGAGCTTCTGATAATATTGAAAAACCCGGTGGCAAGATACTTTTTAATATATTATCAGGACAATACTATGGAAAGCTATATGCTGTAAATCCAAAGAAAAATAAAATCCAAGGAATAAAATCATATAATTCAGTTAGTGACCTACCACATTGTGATCTCGCTATAATTGCAACTGCTGCAAAATTTATTCCAGAAATTGTAAAAACACTCGCTTATCAAAAACAGACAAAGGCATTTATCATAATTTCTGCAGGTTTCAGTGAAGAAAGCGAAGTCGGCTTACAACTTGAAAAACAAATTGTCAATACCATCAATAGTATCAATGGGTCTCTTATAGGTCCTAATTGCACCGGAATTCTCACTCCCCATTACAATGGCATTTTCACACTCCCCATTCCTAAACTTGACACAAAAGGATGTGACCTAATTTCAGGTTCGGGTGCAACTGCCTGTTTCATTATGGAAGCTGGAATTCCAGTTGGTTTAAAATTTTCAAATGTCCTATCAGTGGGAAATAGTGCTCAAATGGGCATTGAGGAAATCCTTCAGCATATGGATGAAAACTTTGACCTTAATACTGATTCCAATATAAAATTACTATATATTGAAAATATTACTGATCCTGTAAAACTATTAAAACATACATCATCACTAATACAAAAAGGCTGTAAAATAGCTGCTGTCAAAGCAGGTACATCCGAGGCAGGAAGTCGTGCTGCTTCTTCCCATACAGGAGCATTAGCCAGCCCAGATACAGCTGTAGATGCATTATTCAATAAAGCAGGCATCGTTCGATGCTATGGTAGAAATGATTTAATCAGTGTAGCGTCTGTTTTTATGAATAATGAACTAAAAGGGAGAAATATTGCCATAATCACACACGCCGGCGGTCCCGCAGTTATGCTGACAGATGCACTTTCACTTGGTGGATTTAATGTGCCTACATTTTCTTCAAATAAAGCTAAAGAGCTGTTGAAACAATTATTTTCAGGTTCATCAGTAGCAAATCCAGTAGATTTCCTGGCAACGGGCACTGCAGATCAACTTGGAATTATCATAGACTATATAGATTTAACATTTAAAGATATTGATGGGATAGTCGTAATATTCGGGACTCCAGGATTGAAGGATATATATGACGTTTATGATGTATTAGACAAAAAAATCAAAGGTTGCAGTAAACCAATTTTTTCAGTCCTTCCTTCAGGTGTAACAGCTAAACTTGAAACAGAAAATTTTATTTCCAAAGGACATATAATATTTCCTGATGAAGTAATACTTGGACAAGCATTATCGAAAGTATATAATTGCCCTACTCCATCTAAATTTGAACCTAATTCACTGCATGTTAATAGGAAAAAGATAAGAGAAATAATAGATAATGCTTCCCCAGGCTATCTTTCCACAATTCAGATTCATGGTTTATTAGATGCGGCTTGTATCCCAAGAGTAAAAGAATTCGTTGTAAAAAACATTTCAGATGCTGAAAAAACTGCTGATAAAATAGGTTACCCACTAGTGATGAAAGTCATAGGACCTGTTCATAAATCTGATGTCGGCGGGGTTTACTTGAATATTAACAATAAAGAAAAAGTAATAAGTGTTTTCAATGAATTAATTAACATAAAAGATGCATCAGCTGTTTCTATCCAGACAATGCTCAAAGGAACAGAACTATTTATTGGTGCAAAAAAAGAAGATAAATTCGGTCACCTTATTTTATGTGGTTTAGGAGGAATTTTTATTGAAATATTAAAAGATACCAGTACAGCTCTTCACCCTATCAATTCAGCAGAAGCTTCATCAATGATTAAAAATCTTCAGGCTTACAAAATCATTCAAGGAACAAGAGGACAAACCGGTATTAATGAAAACCTATTTATTGAAGTTATATGTAAACTTTCTGCTTTAATTCAGAATGCACCTGAAATAACTGAACTTGATATTAATCCGTTAATTGCTACTCCTGAAACAATTACAGCTGTTGACTGTAGAATAAAGATAGAATTTTGAATTCAAGAAAGAAAAGTTAGGTTCCTTCTCATTTTAAGCGGGTAGGAATATAAAAATTGAATATCCAATATTCAACAAGGAACGCCCAATATCCAAAATAAGAATATCGCTATCGCTATCGCTTTTTTTCACAAATATGAAATTAAAATAAATAAAATATTTGATTCATTACAGTTTTATAATAAAAACAATGTAAACTATAAATATAATTTTCAATAATTTTAACTGGTAATATTGTGATACCTTATTTGAGTTGTTCTCTGGTTTTTATCCTTCCTCGGTTGGATGTTTCCCGCCTTGCGGGATCCCGCAACTGCGTGGACCGATATTGGATATTAACCACTTGTTCTAAGAAAGAGCCAAAAGTTAAAGCTAAAAACTCCTATGGTTTATTTTTATCAATTAATTCCATGGCCATTTTTGCTGCTGCCACTTCAGCAGATTTGATATTTTTCCCACTGCCTGTTCCAAACAATTTATTATCAATAAAAACCTCTACGACATACAGCATATCA
>Ga0307988_1001545_pt1 | contig 12795 bp, 10 predicted proteins | sample EllFjometagen183_FD_203166 | JGI IMG/M metagenome (GOLD analysis project Ga0307988, IMG submission 203166) | Marine microbial communities from Ellis Fjord, Antarctic Ocean - #183 | ecosystem: Environmental > Aquatic > Marine > Unclassified | place: Southern Ocean | collected 2014-10-08 | reverse complement strand
GCATTGGGCCCGGTTGCCTTCTGAACCACCATGGCTCGGTATGCTTTATTATACATGTGACTCCAAACTGCCCCCAATATCTTTTTTTGGATTCAGTTAGAGGCGACAACTATCCTGACACAGGGGGCTGTTGCCTCAATTTTGAGTACCGCGCTATTGATTTCAGTTTTTGTCGGGGTTTCGGTACGAGACAGTAGTGCCATAGTGATAAAAAGTTATCAGTATGGTGACATCACTATGCAAGGTTCGGAAACGGAATCTGAGGGTGGCACAGTTATTTTTCGACATTGGACTCACCGGGGTAAATATACCTGTCGGTTATGCCATGTTGATCTGGAATTTTCCCAGGTTGCGGGCGAGAGTGAAATAATTGAAGAGGATAATCAAGCAGGCCGTTATTGTGGCGCCTGCCATGATGGGAAAGAAGCCTTTACAATAAAAGCCTGTACAAATTGTCATGCCAAGGACGCAGCTCATTTAGCACAAACAAAGAAGGCCGCCAAAAAGGCATTTTACGTTTTTCAGAAGACGATGCCGCGCGCCAAGTACGGTAATAAAATAGATTGGATGCAGGCTGAAGTAGAAGGCCTGATTACGCTGAAAGATACGCTTCCCGGAATCTCCATGGCACAGAAGAATTTTGTTACCAATCAACGAGATGAACCACTTGAGCCCAATCTCTCTGGTTTGCCGGGTATCATCTTTTCGCACAGTAAACATGTTGCCTGGAACGGGTGTGGTATGTGCCATCCAGAACCTTTTAAATTAAAAAACGGCACAACCGAGATTGATATGCAAAAAATTATTGATGGCAACCTCTGTGGTCGTTGCCATCGTACTGTGGCTTTCCAGATCAATGACTGTGCCCTGTGTCATTCCAAGCCGGTCAGTTTGTAAAATGAGCCGTAGTAAGAACTGGAAAAAAAGAAGGAGGGGGCTCGTTGGCATTATTTTTCTATTTGTTTGCGCTTGTACAAGTTTTCCTCTCACGAACTCCAACGAACCGGTTGAACCGGTTCAGCGCAACAAAATCATAAAAAAACACTACGCCAACGCACCACTGAGCAGATTCGAACTGGGAAGACTGATTGACATGATCTCCTATACTGGCCAGCCCGAATACTACGGACATATTATTCTGGATCGCCGGGCAAAAAAACACAAAAGCAAACCTGTGGTTTTCTCTCATCAAATTCACAGGCGTTATTTTACCTGTAACGTCTGCCATACTGAATTAGAGTTCAGCCTGTCTAAAGGGCAGACGGATATTACCCGAGAGGACTATCTTGACGGTCGCTATTGTGGTGCCTGCCATAATGGGGAAATTGCTTTTTCGACAGAATTTGCCTGTGACGCTTGCCATCAAGACATCAACCCGAATGAGCGTGCCTATCCTCCACACAAAGTTCGTGGGGAAGATGTTCCCCTCCCACAAACTGCGTATGGAGATCATATCAACTGGGTTAATGCTATCGAGCAGGAGATGATTCTGCCGCAGAGATCTCTTCCCGATGAAGATGAGACCCTTGGTATGCCCTTACCTCGTCATCTCGAACAACCCATGTTCTGGACCACGGCACTGCCAAGCGTTATCGTTCATTTTCCACATGCAGAACACATGAAATGGCTTGATTGTTCCAACTGTCACCCAGATTTGTTTTCTATTAAACAGGCGGGAACCGTTGCGTTTGATAAAGAATCAAATTTATATGGCCAATTTTGTGGCGCTTGCCATATGAATGTTGCTTTTCCAATGAATGGCTGTAGTCGCTGCCACCCACGCATCAAAGATTATAGTAGGACAACGGGGGTTAACTAAATGAATATTGGTCGAGTATTGGTTGTAGATGATGAAAACCTTGTTTGCTGGTCATTGGCCAAAATGCTCAAACGTATCGGTTGTGCAGTTGAAATTGCACATACTGGTGCAGAGGCTCGCCTTAAATTGAAGATTTTTTTGCCCGATCTCGTTATTCTGGATGCCGCTCTTCCGGATATTGAAGGGCTGCAACTTCTGGAAGAATTCAAGGCAGAAAATAAGGATTTGCCTGTTGTCATCATGACATCAAATTTCCATTCGGAGCTGGCTTTTCAGGCGTTCAGCTTGGGGGCAGAGGATTACATAGGGAAACCTTTCAATATCGAGATGGTAGAGCTGTCGGTACAGAAGATATTTGTCAAAAAAAATCTCAGCAAAGAAGTTAAGCTTGCGGAACAAAAACTCAGAAAAAAATATGAGCCAGATCAGCTGGTTGGCAACTGCCCCTCCATGGTGGAGCTGTTTAAGACGATTAATGTCTGTGCGCGAAATGACTGTAAAACCATCCTCGTTCTTGGTGAAAGTGGCACAGGAAAAGAGCTGGTGACCCAAGCTATCCATCAGCAGAGTGCTCGCAAGGATGCTCCTCTGATCGAATTAAACTGTGCCTCCATCCCTGATAATTTGCTGGAAAATGAACTATTCGGTCACGAAAAGGGTGCTTACACCGATGCCGGTAGTCGAGAGGTTGGTATTTTCGAACAGGCTGAGGGGGGCACCGTCTTTCTGGACGAAATTGGTGACATGCCTTTGAGCATGCAGGCGAAAATTCTTAAAGTTATTGAAAACCGGAAATTCCGCCGCTTAGGTGGCCAAGAAGATATTGAAACCGATATCCGTATTATTGCCGCGACAAATCAAAATCTAGCTGCCATGGTTAAGGGTGGAGCCTTCCGTGGAGATTTATTCTATCGGCTCAATATGATGTCTATTATTTTAAAACCTTTACGTGAGCGGAAAAAATGTATTCCGAGTATGGTTGAATATTTCATCGATCGACTCAATTGCGAATATGGTCGCTCGGTCGAAGGTATTTCCAGTGATGCTTTAAAAGTACTGATGGCTCACAACTGGCCCGGTAATGTTCGGGAACTGCGCAATTCTCTTGAGCGGGCAATGATGCTGGAGCAGGGGAAAATTTTGTCTACAGATAATTTTTGTGTGTTTCCCGGAAGCGAACATCTTCGGGATGGTGGCTGTCGCTTTGGCTGCTCCCTTCCAGAAGAATCGACGATTCTTCTGCCACCGGGAGGTATCAATATTGAAAAAGTGGAGAAAGAGTATATTAAGCAGGCTCTCTCCCGTTACGATGGTAACCAGACTAAGGCTGCTAAATGTCTGGGAATGACTCTTGATACTCTTCGTTATAGGCGGAAAAAATTTGGGCTGGAAAAATATCCTGCTACACCCTTATCTATTGCAACAACTGCAGATGAAAACACAGACCAGGATCCGGCCAAAATTGTTCCCGGATAACAGAAGCCACCCTTTCTGCTAAAGGATTCATAGCAATGAGACGTTCTTTTTGTGTTGTTAAGATAACGATCCTGAGTTGCTTAATGATTTTGTCCTGTCAGGTCCTCATTGCCAATTCGTTTGCTGAAACCTGTTCAACCACCGATTGCCATGGCGATTTGCTGGAACTGACTTATAGTCATTCCCCCGTTGCCGAAGAAGATTGTTCCAGCTGCCATGAACAGGTTCAGGAGCAGCATCCTCTAGAAAAAGGGAATAGTTTTCAGCTGGTCGAAAGCAGCGCCAAGCTCTGTTATCAGTGTCACGATAAGTTTGGCCGAAAGCTGACAGTCCATTCTCCTGTTGCTGATGGGGATTGTCTTGAATGTCACAATCCGCACGGTTCAAATTCTGGGCCCAATCTATTGCCGGTCGATCATAATTTGACTGAATTGTGTGTTGAGTGTCACGATCCTGATCTTTTTACCGCTGCCTTTGGCCACGGTCCGGCTGTTGCTGGAGCCTGCACCCAATGTCATAATCCTCACGAAGCCAATCAACCGGGATTGCTGAAAAAAGCACCTCAACAGCTTTGTACCGGCTGCCATGAAGAGATCGCTGAGGGGATGGCGAATGCACCGGTTGTCCATGCTGCGGTGAAAGAATCAAGTTGTACCGCCTGCCACAATCCCCATAGTGCTCCCGCAGCGAAATTACTACAGAAAGATATCGAATCACTCTGTATGGATTGTCATGGTGATGTTGGCCGTAGGGCCCAAAAAGCCAAGGTGAAGCATGCTGCCCTGTATCGCCCGGAAAAGTGCAGTGCTTGCCATGCAACCCATTTTTCAAATTTTCCAGCTTTGTTGAATCAGTCAGAACAGGATGTCTGCCTCTCCTGTCACGGCGAGGATGATTACAGCAAATCAAAACCACTGAAAAATATTACCAAAGAAATAGAAGGAAAAAATGAGCTCCATGGACCATTGGCGGATGGTGAATGTTCCGCTTGCCACAACCCGCATGGATCAGATCATACCCGCTTACTTAAAGGAGCTTACCCCAAGAGTTTTTATCATCCCTACACCACCGGCAGTTATGATTTTTGCCTTGAATGTCACGATAAAAACCTGCTGCGCTTTGCCGAAACCAGTATTTATACGGAATTTCGTAATGGGAAGCAGAACCTCCACTACCTGCATGTAGCCAATAAATACAAGGGTCGCAGTTGCCGCGCCTGTCATGAGCCGCATGCGGCCAATCTTGAAAAGCTGATGAGCGAAGAGGGAGCTGATTTCGGTGACTGGCGCATCCCGACCCGCTTTATCAAAACCGATACTGGCGGCAGCTGTTCCCCCGGTTGCCATCAGACCTATGAGTATGACCGTATAGTCCCGGTCGATTATCAAAAATAGTTTTCTCTTTGATGCTATCTCGTTCCATTACGGCAGGGGATGGTTATTTTATATCTTTGTCCTTGCCTGTGTATCCACGTGGGCATATCACCATGCAATAGAAATCTTCAGGCATATACCCTATTAAATTTACCCTTACTTTTATGGGACTTTTTACTATTCCATAGCCCCATTCCCTTATGGAGAAAAAAATACCTTGCTTTACGGGTAGTTCCATGATTTCCCTTAGATTCTACTAAGCTTGACTCAGTTGGCATCAAGCTTGCTAATTAAGTAGTCCCATAAGGGTAATTAATCATTGAACTGGTAATTTCAATTAAGAAAGGAGGTTCCAGTTCCGTGTCACTAAAATGAAAAGTTAAGCCGGACAAGAAAACTAAACAGTATGCTGCCACATACTACATTCACAGGAGGTTTGAAAATGAAAACAACAGGAACAATACTAGCCGTTTTATTGAGTTTAGGATTTGCCGCTACATCTTTTGCTGGCATCGCATTGACAGACCATGATTTGAGTAACGGAACGGGACCAAGTGCACAAATCTGTATTTATTGTCACACTCCTCACAATGCAAAAGACGTTGTTGAGCCTCTCTGGAATGCAACTGTATCTGTTGCTAGTTTTACCGCATACACTTCAGCTACATTTGACGGAACCGCAACGATGGATTCGGATCCTGTTATAGGCCCATCTCGCCTCTGTATGAGTTGTCATGATGGAACAGTGGCTATAGACAGTGCAATTGGGGGTACTACAACATTCATAGGTTCTATCGATACTGGATCAGGATTAATTGGTACAGATTTATCAAATGATCATCCGATCGGTTTCAATTACGATGCCGCTCAAGCTCTTGATGATGAATTATTTGCATCAGACGTTGCAAATAGTTATGCCGGCGCCACTATTGGAGACTTTTTATTCGGTGCTAATAAGATAATGACTTGTGCCACATGCCATGACGTTCATGATGATACCAATGGCAGTTTCCTGCTTGTAGGTAATGGCGCCTCTGCTCTATGTCTTAGTTGTCACGACAAATAGGTTATTATTTGCTTCTAAAAAGCCGCCGTCTATCGGCGGCTTTTTAGTTTGTATTGACTCCCTTGGTTTGTCTATTTGATACTCTGACAGCAACCGGTTTTTTCTTGCGTTTACCCCTTCCGTATTGTAAATTCTGGAGGGGGAATAAAGACTATCCTATTGATATTTCTATTTTTTTATTTTTTCCCGATCAGGTCTTGCTTCCTTTTGAATATCTTCTTTTTCACATATCTTTAAGCATTTATTGAGGGTGAGCATTCATGCGCATTGCTATTCTACTGTTGATATCTTCTCTGTTTGTTTTTGGCTGTACCCCGACAACCTCCGTAAAGAAACTTGATCCGATTTTTTTTCCACCAGCTCCCACTCCACCTCGAATACAATTCCTGACCGGCATTGGAGATTCCAATGATGTGGAAGGGGATGGCGCAGAGATTTCGTTATTCTCAGTCACTGCAGTCCAACAGGAGAAACAGAAGGCTTTTAGTAAACCCTATGGCATCACCGCCCTGGGGAGTAAATTCTATGTTTCCGACACCCTTGCTGGGACAGTCGCAACCATCGACTTACGGCAAAAAAGTTTTACCTGGCTTAAAGGTAACTTCGGTCCGGGAAAATTGATCAAGCCGATCAACTTAACCACCGACAATAAGGGCAACCTCTATGTTGCAGATACTGGGAGAAAAGAAGTCCTCACTTATGATGCCGATGGCAATTTCTTAAAAACCTATCGCTCAACTTATGACCTGAAACCGGTCGATGTCGCCGTAGATAATCGGCGGGTTTATGTTCTGGATATGTCACAACATAAAGTTCTGGTCTTCAATAAAGCCAACGGTGAGTTGATTGAAGGTCTTGGACAGGACAGTGAAAACCCGCAAGAACGCCTCTATCTAGCGACCAACATGGCTCTGACTGAGCAGGGCATGTTTTATGTGGCCAATGCCGGAACTGGATCGATCATCAAGCTCGACCGGGATGGTCATGTGCTGGGTTCTTTTGGCGAGATGGGAGACGGGTTAGGTCAATTTGGCCGACCAAGGGGCGTAGCCACCGACAGTAAAAAGCACTTCTATGTGGTCGATGCATCTCACCAGAATGTACAGCTGTTCAACGACAAGGACCAGTTGTTGATGTTTTTCGGCAATCCGGGGCTTCCAGTCGGATCTCTGAATATTCCGGCAGGGATTGCTGTCACTGACCAGGATCTCGATTATTATCAGCAGTTTGCTGCACCCGGGTTTGAACTGGAGCAGGTTATTCTGGTCGTCAACCAAATTGGTCGCTATAAGATCAATATCTACGGCCTCGGGAAAATGCGGGGTGTTGATTACGAAACTTACTATCGTGAAACTTTGAAGAAAAAGCGTAAAAGCGACGCCGAACGAGTTAATAAAAAGAAGTGAAACCTGCACAAAAAGGTAGCGCTCATGGTGAAATCCCTGACATGAAAAACAACAAACGAACAGAGAGGAGCTATTCATCAAAGAATATTCTAAAAGCACTCCTGTTCGCTTTTTTATCGTGTCTACTCCTTGCCAGTTGTACTGATCCGGTAACCCGGCACAAAGTTCTCAGTACAATTTTTGACGGGGTTCCTTCACTTCCCCCTGCCGGGGAAATGTGTAACAAATATTATCAGGAACGTGTTGCAGCCGAAGCCGCGGGAATTGAGATGATTGACACAGCCGGGGATGTTTTAGAAAACAGAGGTTCATCGCATAAACCCTATGCGGAAAAAAAATGCCGTGACTGCCATTCCAACGATAAAAATATCAATGCCGGGCTGATTGCCCCAAAACGTGAACTGTGCGGGGTTTGTCATACAGACTTCATTAAGGGGCATAACGTACATGGTCCGGTTGCAGTGGGGGATTGTCTGGCCTGCCACTTGCCACACAATTCACAATATCCATCTTTACTGAAAGAAGATCCGGATAAAATCTGTGCGACCTGCCATCAGGAATCGCGCCTTGCTGCGGCCATGCATGATCGTTTTCTAGTAAAAACCATCAGCTGTGGCGAATGCCACGACCCGCATGCGGGTAATGCACGCTACTTTTTGAAATAGCTCTATCCGGCTCGGATATTAAAGTTCATCGGAAGATGGGGATCGGGATCATGCTGCTCTATTGGTTTAAACAACAAAAGCTATTCCGATATTATCTCCTGCTTCTGCTATTTCTCATTGGTTTCATTCTGTTGCCACAATCGGTCGAAGCCGCGAGAAGAAAAGTCATTTTTCAACTGTCCAATTTTAGCCACTGGGCAGAACTTGAATACGAATACAACGGTAAAAACGACAGTTACGAAAACAGTTCTGACCGATCATCCCAAGAACACGAGCTGGAGGAAACTTATCATCTGGAGATCGACTATGCCATCCTCGACTCTGACCTGATGAATGGTAGCTTGGCTGTAGATTTGAGCCTTGATCAAGCTTATGAAGACGAAAGTGGGGGGAGTGAGCGCAACGACAGTTCTGCGGGATTTTCCGGTGAATATTTGTTCGATATGGTTGCTTTTGAACGACGTTTTTACCCAATCCGCTTGATGTCCAGTTTGACTGAGGAGCGGGTCACCGCTCCTTTTACTGAAAATTATAATTTTACCCGTCAATCACTGTCTGCTGCTATTGCACTTCGAAATAGTTTTTTGCCGACCCGCTTGAATTATCGCTACGACACAACAGAAACCTCAGGCTAAGTATCGACCGCAATCAAGAAACCGAAGAGCTTATCCTCAGTGCCAACTCCTCCATCGGTGATTTCAGTAAGACTCAACTGTATGCCGAAACCAGTAGTAGCAATACAGACTTTTCCAATAATTCTCAACCCTCTACCCAAACCGATACCGACGAACTTGAACTGAATAATATCCTGCGCTGGGGATCGTTAAGGAAAAAGAATTCCCTCGATTCACGCTATCGCCTAATTGACGATACTGGCACATCGGAGCGCCAGACCCGCACATGGAATGAAGATCTTGAGTTACAGCTAGGCGAAGCATTGAGCACAGAGTTTTCTTATGGTTACCGAACTGTTGAGTTACCGAACGAGGAACAGCAGAATAGAAATGGTGACGCCTGGATAGAACATCGCCTGTTTGACAGTTTGACAACAAGGGCTGGGTATAGTGTTGAGCGATCGGATTATCTGACCGGAGAAGAACAGGAATGGCAATATCAGGCCGAACTGACTTACGAAAAAAAACTACCCAGGCAGAGTCATTTCAATTTATCGTACAATTATCGTTATGGCGAAACTGACCGAAACCTTGTGGATCAACAACTGACGATTATCGATGAAGGTTTTACAGTCAATGTTTTTCTGGCGGGTTTTTTAGAACAGTTAGGTATCATCCCTGAAAGCATCGTTGTTTATAGCGCCGATCGCTCAATTATCTACAACCTGAATACCGAATATCGCATCAATGTCATTGGACGGCGTACTGAATTAGAAATTATCGGTGGTGGTATTGTGGCGGGAGACAATCTTTCTATCGACTATCTTTACCGGGTCAATAGTTCTATCGAATATTCTACTACCGGCAATTCACTATCGGCTTCTTTAAGTTTGTTTGGCCAGCGCTATCGGCTCTATACCAGTTTGAATCAAACAGATCAGGATCTGATTGACGGCGTTGCCGATGTCTCTCCTTTGATCCAGCAAACTTATGCACAGATCGGTTTTGAGGGAAACTTTGAGCGAGTTTCTCTTGGAACCAGCTATCTCTATCTGGATTCCACCCTCAGCACCGATAAAACTGCTGAAGCCTTTGTCAATTATCTGCTTCGGAAGAACCGTAGCCACCTCAATCTAAGGTTAACGGAGCGTTACACAACAACTCAGCAAAATGAGGGAAACATTGGAGGTTCTGATAATGTTCAAAAACGAAACTCATTGTCGTTCAATGCTGATTACCGCAGGAAACTGCGTAGCAATTTAACACTGAACTTGCGTGGACACGTGATTGATATTCGCGGGCAGAGCCGGGATCAAGATGACATTTACCTCGGCATGATACTTGAATCACGTTGGTATAAGTTTGTATTACAAATGAGTGCCGCTGTGAACTGGCAGATTGACAAAGACAGTACCACACGGGAAGATAGGGTCTCATTCAAAATAAGACGCTACTTTTGATGGCGTCGCAAAAACAATCGTCCCCCGGTGTTGCAGTAGTTTTTCAGGATCTCGACATACGAATGTATGCCTTCACCCCTGAAAAATTACTACGCCTTGGTGGCCAAGATTTTTGCTTAGCCATCATATGAATTTAGCAAGAGAATCATTTTTAACCTGTTTTATGGGAAAAACTATGCGCAATTTTTGCATCCATAAACTACCGTTTTTTGCTCTGTTGGGATTATTGCTTCTCCCGGCATGTGCAGAAAAGGTTCAGGTTCCCAGCGATCTGACAGTGACTAAGCTCGTCTGGCCTGCGGCTCCACAGGAAGCAAAAATTGAATGGGTCAAAGAGTACAAAATTCTCGAAGAGACGACTTCGCGTACGGGTTTTTGGAGGATGATTGGCGATTTTTTCCTCGGGCCGAAAACGGCACATATCACCCGACCTTACGGCATCTGTACCGATGGCGAAAATCAACTTTTTATTGCCGACACCGGATCCTCACTTATCCATGTTTTTGACATGCAGACGACCAAGTATCGATCCATCGAAGGGAATGAGAAAGTCCCTCTGTCAACACTGATCGGCCTGGTGCATGTCGATGGCTATCTCTACATCACCGATTCTTCGCAAGGGTCAATTCTGCAATATGATCTGCAAGAAGAATCTTTGAGTCGCTTGATTTCTATGGACTCAGGTCGACCAACAGGGATTGCTTTCAGCGAACACAACCGATTGCTTTATGTTTCAGATACGGTTGCACATCAAATCGTGGCTTATAATCTTGACGGCATTGAACAATTCCGATTTGGAGAACGTGGAACAGCAGATGGACAATTCAATTACCCGACCGATCTCTGGATTGATGCAACTGGCAAAGTGTACGTCACGGATGCTTTGAATGCGCGGATTCAGATATTTTCTGTTACGGGAGAGTTTATTGCTCAGTTTGGCCAACCGGGGGATACCGCAGGTAGTTTTTCTAAACCAAAGGGTGTCGCCGTAGATCAACACGGTCATATTTATGTTTGTGATGCATTATTTGATAGCGTGCAGATTTTTGATGCAGCAGGCCAGCTTCTTCTTAATTTTGGTGAAAACGGCAACCGGCCAGGTCAATTCTGGATGCCGTCTGGTCTGTTTATTGATTCACAGTCTTATATTTATGTTTCAGACACCTACAACCGAAGAGTCCAGGTGTTTAAAGAACTGAATCGCTAAGCTTTAATAAGCATTTTCGGAGGCCTTCATGAGGCATTGGAAAATTTATAGAAACATTGCTCTGATCGGTATGCTGTTGTTGGTTTTGGTGGGAGCTGGCTCCGCTAACATTCTTGCGACTAAACATAACCTTTCAGTCAGCGGTCCGGGAACAATCACGGCAACTGATGAAGACCGGGTTTGTATCTTTTGTCATACACCACACCATGCGACTTCGGTCACGCCACTCTGGAACCGCCAGCAGAGCGGAGCGATTTATAATCTTTACGGATCATCTACGCTGATTGCTGAGCCAGGGCAGCCGACCGGAGCATCACGTCTCTGTCTGAGTTGCCACGATGGCACCATTGCCATCGGTATGTTGGAAGGGCTGACCGAACCGATCCCGCTCACTGGTGGAATCACCAGCATGCCGGTTGGTTTGTCGAATCTGGAAACGGATCTGTCTGATGATCACCCGATCTCTTTTGCCTACACCTCTGCTTTGGCGACTGCTCGGGGCGAATTGATAGATCCGCAAGCGCTGCCTGCAGAAGTCGATCTGGAAGGCGGGCTGATGTTGCAATGCACCAGCTGTCACGATCCACATAAAGATCTACACGGCAAGTTTCTGGTTATGAGCAATCTCAATTCCGCCCTCTGCGTGGCCTGTCATGATAAAACTGGTTGGATGTCCAGCACCCATGCAACAGATATAGCAACCGCCGAACAAGGCTGTCAGAATTGTCACCAACCACATGGCGCTCCGGGTGCAAAACATCTATTGCAGAGTGCCACCGAAGAAGGAACCTGCCTGACAAATTGCCATAATGGCATTGGCGACGGCGTCAATATCCAGAGTCCAAGTGATCAGTTCTACAATCACCCGATGAATTATGCGACCGGGGTCCATGACATTACTGAAAATCCTTTGACGATGGACAAACATGTGGAGTGCGCCGATTGTCATAACCCACATCAGGTCAGTGATTTGGGAGCTCCACTGGATAACCCGCCCGACGTCAATGGGCGCTTGACGGGAGTAAAAGGGATCAGTATCTCTGGCACGGTTTTGACGGAAGCAGATTATGAATATGAAGTCTGTTTTGGCTGTCATGCCGATAACGCTTTTGTCAGCAGCTTTGTTGTTCCACGGGCAATTCCGACAACCAATGAACGGCTGCGCTTTGATCCGGCCAATCCTTCATTTCATCCGGTTGCGGCCATTGGGAAAAATACGAGCGTGCCGAGCTTGCGCCCTGAGTACACTGAATCGAGTAGGATTTATTGCACCGATTGTCACGGCAGTGATGACAGCGTGAAAGCTGGGGGAATCGGGGCCGACGGACCACATGGCTCGATTTATCCGCACATTCTGATTGCCCGCTATGAGCAGGATACCTATCCCCTCAGTTACAACGTGGCTAACTACGCTCTTTGCTTTCGCTGTCATGATCCATTGATATTTTTGGACCAGTCTTCAGTGTCAGGAACAAACTTCAGTAAAGGACAAAAAAATGTTCATAATACGCACGTCATTCAATGGGAGCAGCCGTGCTCCGTTTGTCATGACCCACATGGAGTTCCAGCCGTTCTTGGTGCAACAACGACACATAACGCGCATCTGATTAACTTTGACAGCCGTTTTGTTAATCCGGTTACGGCTGTCTACGATTCCGTAGCCAGAACCTGTAGCGTGAGTTGCCACAATCAGAACCCCAAGTCTTATT